>Ga0316189_10007113_pt1 | contig 10618 bp, 8 predicted proteins | sample LowCovwburrow_MG_FD_204930 | JGI IMG/M metagenome (GOLD analysis project Ga0316189, IMG submission 204930) | Coastal sediment microbial communities from Maine, United States - Lowes Cove worm burrow | ecosystem: Environmental > Aquatic > Marine > Coastal > Sediment | place: USA: Maine... | reverse complement strand
ACCGGAAACAATAAGGCGCTCTTGATCGATTTTAATTATGAACAAGAACCCGTTGAAGGCACATTTCCAATACCTAGAATAGGTCCCTTACGCCTTTTAAAGGAAAGCAGGTTCAATCATTGGGGGAAATTAGCGTTTAGATGGATTTACTGGAACATGTTATTAAAAGGAATCCCAATACCTTTCGTGGGAAGAAATATGAGCTTAAAAGGAAAGAATATTAACTACTAAAAACAAAGCAATGAAAAAAGTAATAGCACAATCGCAAATAGAAGTAAATGAGGAGGGGTATATGACCCAATTTTCAGAATGGAACAAAGAGGTCTGTGTCTGCTTGGCAGATGAACAGGGTATTTGTATGACAGAAAAACACTGGGAAGTTATTGAGTATATCCATGAAAAGTATAAAAACGAAGAACCCCTCTCGATTAGGGGCATAAAAAAAAGTGGGGTGATCAATATCAAAGAGTTCTATTCACTTTTCCCTGGAGGACCCCTTAAAAAAGCGACACTAATCGCGGGAATCCCCAAACCCAAAAGTTGCATATAAACAGAGAATCTAAAAAAATAACCGTCATGAGTGATACAAAAGTCAAGAAAATGTTGTTCATCCTTTCAAAAGCCACTATTGAAAATGTGTATGCGGCTTTTATAATGGCCAATGGCGCCCGAATGGAAGGAATAGAATCCGAAATCTTTTTTACTTTCTTTGGATTGGAGGCAATCCAAAAGAAGAAGTTGGAACATTTGCATGTTGCCACTGTAGGTAACCCAGCCATGCATATGCCAACCATGTTAGGTGGTTTACCTGGGGTCGAAGCCCTGGCTACCAAAATGATGAAAAAGGAAATGGAAAAACTGGACATGCCCCCTGTTGGTGAGTTTCTAGAGATACTATCGGATTCAGGTTGTAAACTTTGGGGTTGCAAATTAGCAATTGATATGTTTCACTTAGAAGAGACCGATCTTATTGATGAATTGGACGGGATCCTGACTATTGGTGATTTTTATAATCGTGCCGATCAAGATGGGACCCATTTATTGTTTATTTGATTCTTTACCCTATAAGATCAGATCAAAAAAGGGGCTAAGCCCCTTTTTTATTTTCTATTTTGTTGAAAGTAACTTTGGTTGCATACATTAAATGGAACAAATCTGTATCTTGGTTCCTTTATTAGGGTATGGAATACATAGATATTTTTACAAATGCCATTATGGGTAGTCTGGATTGGACATGGAGATCTATCCTGTTCGATGTACCATGGTATACCAATTATTTTTGGGGCTTAACTATCATATCTGTCATCGTATGGGGTTTGGAGATAGCATTCCCTTGGCGAAAGAACCAATCGGTATTCAGGAAGGATTTTTGGCTCGATTTCTTTTATATGTATTTTAATTTTTTCCTTTTTACCATTGCCATTAGTGGGTTCTATGCATTTTTAGGGAAAATCTTCTCTGTGATTGGCATATCACTCGATAGTTTAACCCTAATTTCAATAACATCGCTACCTAACTGGTTACAGCTATTGGTATTCTTCGTATTGCTCGATTTTGTTCAATGGTTGACCCATGTACTCTTGCATCGATTTGAATTGTTATGGAGATTTCATAAAGTGCATCACTCCGTAAAGGAAATGGGATTTGCCGCTCATTTGAGATACCATTGGATGGAGAACATACTTTATAAGCCCTTAAAAACAATAGGTGTGATGTTACTTGGAGGATTTGAACCCGAGCAGGCATATATTGTCCACTTTGCAGCTATTACGATCGGACATCTGAACCATGCGAACATAAAGATCACATGGGGAGTGTTTAAATACATCTTAAATAACCCAGTAATGCATTTGTACCATCATTCATATCAGCTCCCCAAAGGGGTGTATGGTATTAATTTTGGAATCAGTCTGAGTATTTGGGACTATATATTTAAAACAAATTATATTCCTGAAGACAGTGGTACCATAGATCTAGGATTTCCTGGCGATGAAGACTTCCCGAAGGATTTCCTACATCAAAACCTATATGGTTTTTTTACCAAAAACAAATCAAACGTTAAGAAATAGACTTCCTGGTACGCTCCCCTGTCCACTCCCTTGATAAGGACTATATCTTTTGAATACCATGTACTCCTATATAATTATTTCTGTAGAAAAGTCTATTACTTTGATAATTTCCCAACAGCACAGCTTATGTAGGATTTAGCCTTGGTAGAAAGGTTATTGGTGCTATCGATCGTTGGATATCCGAGTTCCGTTAAGGTTTCAATTACCAACAACTGATCAGACATGTTTTCATAAACAAAGGAAATCGTTGAGGTATGCGGTTCAACATTTACCTCTGTTATGCGTTGAATTGAAGACAACTTTTTATGTATTGTTTTGGCGCATCCGCTACATTTCAAATTTTGAACCATTATACGAGCTTTCATAATCTTTTATTTATGTTGTTCTTATTCCTATTATCTAGGATTGTTATTCCCATTGAAGATAGCCGCCCTTTAAGTCATACACCTTTTCAAAACCTAGTTCAATGACCTTTTGCGCTGCTTTTCTACTTCTACTACCTGTCCTGCAGTATAGATAAACCGGCTTCTTTTTATCCAACATTTCAAAGGCCATCTTAAAACTATTGGTTTGGAAGAAATCTATATTTACCGCCTTTCCAATATGTCCCCCATTATATTCCCTTGGGGTTCTGACATCGATCAATTGAATATTCTTTTGTTGAATCGCCCGTTTGAATTCGGTCTTATCCAAAACCTCAAAGTTTTCCGAATTCAATAAGCTTCCGCTAAAAAGTGAACTTAAAAATGACATGATCCTTTTCTTTAATTTATGACTGATTTTTGTTGAATAGGAAACGACCATACGTCATGATCGTTTCCCATATCAACCAACTAAAAACCTCAATTTCCTACCTAAAGCATTGTGGTAGGACAAACATAAGCTGAACGGTCTACGTTTGTTTTGGAAATTCCCGCAAACCCTTCGATTACATCAACAAAATCATCCCAGCCTCTTTGTTTCAATATAGATGCTGCGATCATACTTCTATATCCTCCTGCACAATAAAGTACAAAAGGTCTTTCCTTTGGAAATTCAGCCAAATGGTCATTGATCTGATTCAAGGGAATGTTTATTGAACCCATAACATGCTCCGTGTCATACTCGCTTTTCTTGCGGATATCAAATACCAATGGCATTTCGGCATGATAGGCCTTTGCATACACCTCTGAACTGATCCGGTTAACCCTCTCATATTCTTTCTTTGCCTTTTTCCAACTTTCCAATCCCCCTTTTAAATAACCTATGGTCTTATCATATCCGACCCTTGATAACCTGATCAGCGCCTCTTCTTCCTTGTCTGGATACGTAATCAAAAGGATTTGTTGGTTCACATCTGGAATCATTTCGCCAACCCATTGTGCAAAATTGCCATTTAACCCAATATTAATACTATTGGGCACATATCCCTTTGCAAAATCTATATGATCTCGGGTATCCAACATTAGTGCCCCAGTCTCATTGGAAGCGGCCTCAAAGGCCTCCGGCGAAAGTGGATTTGCAGCTCTTTTCATCACCTGGTCCAAACTCTCATAGCCTTGGATGTTCATTAATACATTTTGGGGAAAATATCTAGGTGGAGTGGTCAAACCGCTTAGTAGTTCCTTTATGAATTCCTCTTTGGTCATATCTGGTCTAAGGGCATAATTTTCCCTTTTTTGGACGCCTAAGGTACCCGTGGTCTCTTTACTCATCATTTTACCGCAAGCTGAACCTGCTCCATGGTTGGGGTAAACGATCAAACGATCACTCAAGGGCATAATTTTATTGCGAAGCGAATCATATAAATAACCTGCTAATTTCTCCTCGGTAAGTTCAGAGACGAGATGTTGCGCCAAATCCGGCCTTCCAACATCCCCGATAAATAAAGTATCACCGGTAACTATACCATGTTCCTTCCCATTTTCATCGATAAGTAGATAGGTTGTACTCTCCATCGTATGACCAGGGGTATGCAACACCTTCACTTTGTAGTCCCCTACCGTAAATAGCTGTCCGTCCTCTGCAATAATCGCATCATAACCGGGCTTGGCCGTAGGACCGAAAACTATTTCTGCAGCTGTTTTCTTTTTAAGATCCAAATGTCCACTAACAAAATCGGCATGAAAATGGGTCTCGAATACATACTTGATCTTGGCATTATCCCTTGCTGCCCTCTCAATATAGGGTTGTACTTCCCTTAGGGGATCAAAAATAGCTGCTTCCCCCCTGCTCTCCATATAGTAGGCAGCATGTGACAAGCATCCTGTATAAATCTGTTCTATTCTCATGTTAACAATCTTGAATATTCCACGGTATAAAATTAAGGCCCATATGTAGGCTATACAGTAACTTTGGTTACAAAGCTCTATGATCTGGTATAAAAAAAGACTGATATTTATCAGTCTTTCATATTTATTACCTACTTAGGGAAATGGTTGTTTTCAAGGAATCCTTACGGGGCTATATTTCCAGAATTCGGATTTGATTTCGATTCAATTCAATTTTTCCCATATTCTCAAGCTTTTTTAGCAATCGGGAAATGACCACCCTTGATGTATGGAGTTCGTAGGCTATTTGCTGATGGGTGGTATTTATTAGATTGTCATTGGTGACCCTTGCCTTATCATTTAGATATTTTAAAAGTCGCTCATCCATTTTTAGGAACGCGATGCTATCAACGGTTTCAAACATTTCATTAAGTCTGTTGTGATAGCTCTGTAGGACAAAATTTCGCCAACTTTTGTACTTGGCCAGCCATTCCTCCATTTTTTGCACAGGTACCATGATCAATTTTGTTTTGGTCTCGGCTATGGCCCGTATCTCACTCTTCGTATGCCCCATACAACATGTAAGCGTCATTGCACAGGTATCGCCATGTTCCAAAAAATAAAGGAGCAGTTCATCGCCCTCTCCATCTTCCCGAAGCACCTTAATGACCCCTGAGACCAAAAGTGGCATTGACTTAACGTAATCACCAATCTCCATTAATTTATGGCCTTCTCTAATTTCCCGGTAAGTGCCCGTTTGGTTGATTTCGTTGATCAGCTCTTCTTCAAATATATGACCATAATTTTCCTGGATTTCCTGTAACATACTATTCGTTCAAAATTTTAGTCTTATTCTCTACCTATCAAAAGTAAGTTCCTAATTTCAATTTAAGAATGATAATTGTGAATACTTTTAAATTAGTTTATTTTTAAGTTTGATTTTTATTTATCCTTAAATGAATACCTTATATATTTGATTTTTCCTTGTACATCCCATGACAGAATACTCAAAAATAAGAATCAATCCGGAACAGGCCGAACAGCTCGTTCATGAACTGTTCAATATAAAGGGAATCGCATCTCCCCTACCTGGTGAAATCGACTTTAACTTTAGGATAAAAGTAAAAAATGGCCCTGGTTACATATTAAAGGTATCGCGACCAGACGAGGCCAACGAGTATCTTGATTTCCAACAACGTCTATTGCAATATGTTGCCAAATCAAATTCAGATCTGATCGCTCCTAAAGTCATCCTTGATACCAACGGAAAAACCATTTCCGAATACATAGATGATTTCGGTCAAAACCGAGCGGTTCGACTTTTGACTTGGGTACCTGGAAGGATATGGAGTTCGGTAAATCCACAGTTAGATGATCTACGATATAACCTGGGAGAACAATGTGGTAAATTGACCGCTGCTCTCGATGGTTTTGAACACCCCACAGCCCATCGCAAATTCGAATGGGATATCGCAGAATCATTATGGACAAAGCAATATTTGTCTTTATTTAAGCCAGATAAAAAAGAAATCCTTGCCTATTTTCAAAATGAATTCGAGAATAACAAAGGTTCCTATGATAAGCTACGACGTGCCGTGGTACATAATGATGCCAACGATAATAACGTCATCGTTTCAGAAAACTTAATAAATCCTACGGTTGAAGCGGCAATCGACTATGGGGATGCAGTGCACACCCAAATAATAAACGATGTTGCCATCGCCTGCGCCTATGCAATTATGAACCACAATGACCCATTACAGGCGTCATTACCGATTGTCAAAGGTTACCATACCTCCTTCCCGCTGTTGGAAAATGAATTGGAACAACTATATGCCTCAATTGCGATGCGTTTAGTGATCACTGTCACGAAATCGGCCTTGAACAAGGTCAAAGAACCAGATAATGAATATTTGTTGATTAGCGAAAAGCCTGCTTGGGAAGTACTGGAAAAGTGGTATCTAATCAATAGGGATCTTGCCACCTATAGTTTTAGGAGTGCCTGTGGTTTTACCCCTCACCCTGCTGAAGAAAACTTCGTAATATGGGCAAAATCACAGAACATTCAATTGGAAAGGTTGTTTCCGACCATCAAATCTGACGGGGTTTTTCCTTTGGACCTAAGTGTTTCCAGTACATGGATCGGCCATAAGAATGAGTTTAATGACCTCGATCTGTTTCAGTTTAAAATAAACAAGATCCAAAAAGAGCATCCAACAAAAATAATTGCAGGCGGATATTTAGAACCCCGGCCACTCTATACCTCCCAAGCATATGACAAAATTGGAAACTATGGAAGGGAAAGTAGAACGGTTCATTTAGGTATCGATTATTGGTTACCTGAACATACCGCGGTTCATAGCCTTTTTGATGCAGATGTTGTGGTTGCGGTCAATGATAAGGGAGATAAAGAATACGGAGGTCTTGTTATATTGCAACATAAGATAGATGGCCACAAATTTTATACATTATATGGACATTTAACCGTTGCAAGTGCTACCCAACATAAGGTAGGAGATCATTTAAAAAAAGGTGATAAAATTGGGGAACTAGGTACCTATCCTGAAAATGGCAATTGGGCACCACATCTACATTTTCAACTGATGCTCTCCCTATTATCGTTTGTCAAGGATTTTCCCGGAGTGGCCTATTACAACCAATTGGACGTCTGGAAAAGTGTTTGTCCCAATCCTAATTTTCTGTTCAAGTCCCCCGAGTTGGATAATAATCAACTGAACGTCACCAATGAGGAACTTATAACATACCGGAATCAACATCTGGGAAAAGGGCTAAGTTTACAATACAAGCAACCCATTAAAATGGTGCGTGGCAATGGGCAGTGTTTAATGGACCAATTTGGCAAAAATTATCTGGACACGGTGAATAATGTGGCCCATGTTGGTCATGAACATCCAAAGGTGGTTAAGGCAGGGCAGGAACAGATGGCCGTATTAAATACCAACTCCCGCTACTTACATGAAAACATCAATGCCTTGGCAGCTGAATTGTTGGCAACACTTCCCAAGGAATTGAAGGTTCTGCATTTTGTAAACTCAGGTAGCGAAGCCAATGAGTTGGCCATACGTATGGTAAAGGCCGCTACGGGTGAACGCGACATTGTTGCCTCTGAGGTTGGATACCATGGTAATTCCAATATGTGCATTGATATCAGTTCCTATAAATTTGATGGTAAAGGAGGACAAGGAGCGCCTGAACATACCCATATCTTTCCGCTTCCCGATGCATTTAGGGGAAGGTACAGAGGGGAAAATACAGGCCTCAAATATGCCCAAGAAGTTCAAAAACAGATTGAGGTAATTCAGCAAAAAGGCCGAAACCCAGGAGCATTTATAATAGAACCGATCATTAGTTGTGGGGGTCAAATTGAACTCCCTCCTTTGTTCTTGTCTAAGGCCTATGAATATATTAGGGCTGCTGGCGGACTTTGCATATCAGATGAAGTGCAGGTAGGTTGTGGTAGATTGGGCAAGGTATTTTGGGGGTTTCAATTGCATGGGGTCATCCCGGACATTGTCACCATTGGCAAACCATTAGGAAATGGACATCCATTGGCAGCAGTTGCTTGTACAGAGGAAGTGGCGCAAAAATTTGCCAATGGAATGGAATATTTCAATACTTTTGGCGGCAATCCGGTCTCATGTGCCATAGGTGCGGAGGTACTGCGGGTCGTAAAAACAGAAAAGTTACAGGAAAACGCCTATGCGGTTGGGGAATTCCTAAAAAATGAACTCCTTGATTTGGCAATGAAATATCCAATTATAGGAGATGTACGTGGCCAAGGTTTATTTTTGGGCATTGAACTGGTAAATGAGCAATTGAACCCGCGTGCCGCCCAAACCGATTATCTGGCGAATAGAATGAAGGATCATGGAATTTTAATGAGTACTGATGGTCCTGATCATAACGTATTGAAAATTAAACCTCCATTGGTGTTCAGTTTGGAAAATGCCAAAGAATTAATAACCTATCTAGGCATGATCCTAGAAGAGGATTTTATGAAACATTGAAGTCTTATATGATGAATCGCTTTTTATTATTAGTTCTCACAACCTTTATATTAGTTGGTTGCAAGAAGAAACAACTATTGACCGTTGGAACCCAACAAAATCATTTTAACCACGAGATATTTGAAGAAAACAAACTTCCCCCTAGGGCCTCTTTTTTCGGATTTGAGTCTTCGTCGATCGAAGAAAAGGAAAACTCTGATCGCTTTTTAAGTTTAAATGGGGATTGGAAATTTCATTTTGTAAAAGATCCAAAAACCCGACCCACAACTTTTCAGAACCCTTATTTTGATGATGACGATTGGAATACAATACCTGTTCCTTCAAATTGGGAGGTTGAAGGATATGATTACCCCATTTATTTGGACGAACGCTATCCTTTTGATACAAAATGGCCAGAAGTACCCAATGACTATAATCCCGTAGGTACCTATCGCAAAGTCATAAAATTGGAGGAAGATTTTCTCGAAGGGAGGGATGTGATCCTACATTTTGCTGGGGCCAAATCGGCCATGTACGTTTATGTAAACGGTGCATATGTGGGTTATTCCCAAGGTAGTAAAACGCCGGCAGAGTTCAACATTACAAAGTATGTCGGGGCTGGCAAAAACCTATTGGCATTACAGATGTTCAGATGGAGCGATGCTAGCTATTTGGAAAGTCAAGATATGCTCAGAATGAGTGGTATAGAACGTGATGTTTATCTGTATACCCAACCAAAGGCATTTGTGGCGGACTTTCACGCATACACCAATTTGGATGATCATTATTCAAATGGGATCTTAAACACTACGGTGAGTATAAAAAACGGAACCCGCGATGTTATTTCCAAATGGGTAGACGTTACCGTAAAGGATGGGGATTCTGTCCTCTTCTCACAAAAAAAGAACATTAAGTTAGCCAAAGGATCAAAAAATGATGTGGAATTCAATACCCTTATCAATTCGGTTAAACAGTGGTCCGCGGAACATCCCAATCTATATGATTTATATATCACACTAGAGGATGAGCAATTTCCAGAAAACAATCAATTTATAAAGAAGGCAATAGGTTTTAAACGAGTTGAAATAAAGGACAGTCAATTGTTGATCAACGGGAAGCCAATATATATCAAGGGCGTAGACCGTCATGAAACCGACCCGCACACAGGGCATGTGATTACAAGGGAATCAATGGAACTGGACATTAAATTGATGAAGCAGCACAATATCAATGCGGTTCGTAGTTCACATTACCCAAATGATCCCTACTGGTTAGATCTTTGTGATAAGTATGGGCTGTATGTTGTTGATGAGGCAAATATTGAAAGCCACCCATTGGCGATTGATGAATCTACCCAGATCGGAAATGAATTTACATGGTATAAGGCCCATCTATCAAGAATGCAACGCATGTACCATCGCGATCGGAACCATCCTAGTATTTATTCCTGGTCTTTAGGAAACGAGGCCGGTGAAGGTGAAATATTCAGATCTTTGTACGGTTTGCTAAAAAGGGCGGACGACAACAGAATCGTGCAATATGAACCTGCGGGCAAAGAGAACTATACAGACCTATACTGTCCTATGTACCCAAAACCGGAGCACTTGATAGAACATGGGGAATCTGATTCCAAAAAACCATCGGTCATGATCGAATATGCGCATGCAATGGGTAATTCGGTAGGTAACCTACAGGATTATTGGGACATCATAGAGAAATATCCGAATCTCCAAGGTGGTTTTATTTGGGATTGGGTAGACCAAAGCCTTGAATACAAAAATGAAGAAGGTAAGCCCTACTTAGCGTATGGAAAAGATTTTCATCCAGATCTGCCAACCGATGGCAATTTTTTAAATAATGGACTGGTAGATCCCTATCGTCAGCCCCACCCACATCTTTCTGAAGTAAAAAAGGTATATGAACCTGTACAGTTCTATTATCGTGATCAAGGCGTCATAGAATTACAAAACAAGAATTTCTTCTCGGATCTTTCCAATTATGAAGTGGAGATCAGGGTATTCAAGGATGGGAAGGAATTACTAAGAGAACTAAAAAAAGAGCTGCTTGTACCGCCACAAAAGACCGTTAAATTGAAATTCGACAACATACCGATCACTTTTGAATCGGATGGGGAATATGTTTTGGAAGCCAGCTTGATCCAAAAACGGGCGACAGCGTTGATACCTAAAGGACATGAAGTGGCTTGGGATCAATTTATACTTCAAAAGAAGGAAGTCCAATCTACTGAAATCAGCGATTCGGGAAATGTATTTTCGGTTCAAAGTAATGATGG
>Ga0316189_10007110_pt1 | contig 10620 bp, 10 predicted proteins | sample LowCovwburrow_MG_FD_204930 | JGI IMG/M metagenome (GOLD analysis project Ga0316189, IMG submission 204930) | Coastal sediment microbial communities from Maine, United States - Lowes Cove worm burrow | ecosystem: Environmental > Aquatic > Marine > Coastal > Sediment | place: USA: Maine... | reverse complement strand
GCGGCGGTGTCATCACTACTCGGGGTTTATGCCAGCTTCTTCATCGACAGTGCTCCGGCGCCAACCATTGTCCTGCTCATGACGATTATTTTTATCGCCGTCTTTATCTATCAGAGCTTGATGCTCAAACGTCGTCACCAATAAACCCGCCCGACTGCCGGTTCCACAGATCAGCATAAAGCCCGCCTTGCTTGATCAACCCATCATGCGGGCCTTCTTCAATGATCTTGCCACCATCAATCACCACCAGCCGGTCAAGGGCCGAAATGGTCGATAAGCGGTGGGCAATGGCGATCACGGTTTTGCCCTTCATCAGATCAAGCAGATTTTCCTGAATGGCCGCTTCAACTTCCGAATCAAGCGCCGAGGTGGCTTCATCCATAATCAAGATCGGTGCATCTTTCAAAAACACCCGGGCAATGGCAATCCGCTGGCGCTGGCCGCCTGAGAGTTTCACCCCGCGTTCCCCCACATGGGCATCATAACCGCTGCGCCCTTTAAGGTCTTCAAGGTCAAGAATAAACTCATGGGCTTTTGCTCGTTTGGCCGCCGCAATCACCTGCTCGCGTGAGGCCTCGCCAATGCCATAGGCAATATTATCGGCAACCGAGCGATGCAGTAAAGAGGTGTCTTGCGTGACAACGCCAATCTGCGAGCGCAGACTGTCCTGACGCACACCTGCAATGTCCTGCCCGTCAATACGCACCACCCCGCCTTCCAGATCATAAAGCCGCAACAAGACATTCATCAGCGTGGTTTTGCCAGCTCCCGAGCGACCGACCACACCAATTTTTTCACCCGGTGTGATGTCAAGCGACAAATCCTCAATCACCCCGGCATCCTTGCCATAGTGAAAGCGCATGTGTTCAATGGCGATATGCCCTTTGCTGACAACAAGATCACCGGCATCGGGCTTATCCTGCACCGCAGATGGCCGGGCAATGGTCCCCATGGCATCTTGCACCATACCGATATGTTCAAACATTCCCGATAATTCCCACATGATCCAGTGCGACATGCCATTAAGCCGCAACACCAAACCGGCCCCGACAGCAACCGCCCCGACCGTGCTGGCCCCGTTGAGCCATGACCAGATGCCAATGCCGCCAACGAAAAACAGCAACAGGGAGTTAATCGCATTTAGCCAAAAATTTAACATGGTGGCCAGACGCATTTGCGGATGCACCGTATCGAGAAAACCTTCCATGGCCTGTTTGGCATAGGTCGTTTCACGCCCGGCATGAGCAAACAGCTTGACCGTCATAATGTTGGTATATGAATCAACAATCCGCCCGGTCATTAACGAACGCGCATCGGCCTGACGTTTTGAGATTACGGCCATGCGCGGCAGATAATATCGCAGCACCAGAATATAAACCCCAAGCCAGATAACAAAAGGTATCGCCATGGCAAGATCAAAGCTGGCAACCAGAATGAGACCGCCGATAAAATACACCACCACATAGACCATCACATCGAGGATTTTCAGCATCGCCTCGCGAATGCCAAGCGAGGCCTGCATCACCTTGGTGGCAATACGTCCGGCAAACTCGTCCTGATAAAACGCAAAGCTCTGACTGAGCAGATAGCGATGGGCCTGCCAGCGGATAATCATCGGGTAATTACCCAGAACGCTTTGGTGCAGAACAGTTGAATGAAACAACGTCAGGGCCGGTAGGGCGATAAGAATAACAAACCCCATCCAGATCAACCGGCCACTTTCATCGGCCAGGAATGTTTCCCGGTTGGCGCTTGAAAGCCAGTCAACGACATTGCCCATAAAGCCGAACAACATCACCTCAAGGGCTGAAACAAACGCCACCAGAATCGATACGGCAGCCAGATAAGGCCAAACCCCTTTGGTATAATACCAACAAAAAGCCCACAACCCATGCGGAGGCTGCGCTGGCTCAGCCGCTGGAAACGGCTCAATGAGATTCTCAAAAAACTTAAACATCACCGGCACCTCGCAAAGCAAGAGCCAATGTTAAGAACTGATTGTGTAGATTAGGTTGTTCGTAAATATTCATAAGAAGAAAAATCCGTTATTCGGTTTAAGGCCGGAAAAATGACGTGACAGATAGTAAGCGGTCGCAAGCAAATATTGTCAGTCATCGGATTTCTCTACTTTTGGTTTAAGGGATTTACGCAATAGCGAACCCTGTCGAATTAATCTGCCTGAAACAAAACATCAACCCCCGAAGGTGCGAAAACTTGGATATGTGATCTTGTTGCAACAGGCAAAGACAGGGCAAACTCAGACAATCAGGAGAATTTATCCAGCAGTACCAATCAATATCCCGGCCAGAAATACGATAAACCCACCAACAGCAATCTGGAATGCCGCCCGCAGGAAGGGCGTGTCCATATATTTATAGCGCACCCAAGAGATGGCCCATAATTCGATAAATACGATGATGACCGACATTATGGTTGCAGTCCAAAAGTCGTTAATCAGATAGGGCAGGGTGTGTCCAAGGCCACCGATGGCCGTCATAACCCCGGCAGAAGTTCCCCGGATCAGTGGATGGCCGCGCCCGGTCAACTCGCCATCATCAGACAGGGCTTCGGCAAAGCCCATTGATATCCCGGCCCCGATTGAAGCGGCAGCTCCAACCAGAAACGTGTTCCAGGTGCTGTGGGTGGCAAAGGCTGCTGCAAACAGGGGGGCAAGGGTAGAGACTGAACCGTCCATCAACCCTAACAGGCCAGGCTGAATGACCTGTAACAGAAACAGACGCTTTTTGGCATCGGACTCATCCAGCTTTGCATCGGCATCAAGGTGTTTTTCGCCTAGCTTTCCAGCCAGCGATTCGTGATTTTTTTCCGCTTCGGCCAGCTCGAGAAGCAGCTTTTTAATATCGGCATCTTTAGAACGTTCCGCCGAAGTTTTATAAAACCGATAGGCTTCAAGCTCCATCACCTCGGCCCGCTTGCGCATTGCCTCAAGCCCCATATTCTTGGTGCGCCAGACAGGGGTGTGCTTGATAAACCCGGCAATATCAGCCCGGCGGATCAACGGAATGTGGTCGCCAAACTTTTTGACATAAAGCTCTTGCAACATGCGCCGGTGTTCATGCTCTTCCTCAGCCATGTCAAAAAACACATGAGCCGAGGCTGGAAAATCATCATGCAACCTGTTGGCAAAACTCATATAGATGCGCGCATCATCATCTTCAGATGAAATGGCAAGGGCAATGATCTGTTGTTCGTTAAGTTCAGAAAATGGGGTCATGGCGCGATTTTAGAATAATTCAAAACTATATCCAACCACGAAAATAAACTTATCCGCTAAATCTTCTGATCATACTCGCCGATCTCGGAATAACTTTGCAAATGCATATCTATGGCCTTGAACATGGCCTGCATCATTTCTTCATTGGTTGGGCTCTCAACCACGACAACCAGATTGGGCGTGTTGGAAGAAGCTCGCACCAGCCCCCATGTGCCGTCTTTTAACACAATACGAATACCGTTGACGGTGATCAGCTCGCGAATGTTTTGCCCGGCCAGCTTGCCACCCTGACCGGCGATTTTTTCAAAAAACCTCACCACCCTGTCAACCACACCATATTTTTCCTCATCGCTGCAATAAGGCGACATGGTTGGTGAGCCCCAGGTTTTGGGCAGGTCGGCATTAAGATCGGCCATGGTTTTTTCAGGCGCATGGTCAAGCATCTCACACACCATAATGGCCGACACCAGCCCGTCATCATAGCCAAGACCGTAAGGGGCACGAAAGAAAAAGTGGCCTGACTTTTCAAACCCGGCAATCGCATCAAGCTCGGTGGTCCGCGACTTGATATAGGAATGACCGGTTTTATAATAATCGGTCTTTGCACCATTTGCCTTTAGGACCGGGTCGGTCGCATAAAGCGCTGTTGATTTTACATCGGCCACAAAAGTTGAGTTGGGATGGCTGGCAGAAATATCGCGGGCGATCATCACCCCGATTTTGTCAGCGAAAATCTCGTTGCCCTCATTGTCAACAACCCCGCAACGATCACCGTCACCATCAAATCCAAGACCAACATCAGCGCCAACTTCTTTGACTTTGTCAGCCATGGCATGCAGCATTTTCAGCGCTTCTGGGTTGGGGTTATAATTGGGGAAAGAATGATCAAGCTCGCAGTCAAGCTCAACCACCTCACAGCCCACAGCCCGCAAAACTTGTGGTGAAAAAGCCCCCGCCGTACCATTGCCGCACGCACAGACCACTTTAAGCGGTCTTTTGAGCTTTTTGCCTTTTACCAGATGGGCGATATAGCGCTCTGCCATATCCTCAACATGCACAAGGCCGCCCCCGTCACGCTTTTCCCATGCGCCTGAGAGAACGATTTCCTTCAAGGCTGTCATTTCATCAGGCCCAAAGGTCAGGGGTCGGTCGCAGCCCATTTTAACCCCGGTCCAACCATTATCATTATGACTTGCCGTCACCATGGCAACCGCCGGTATATCAAGTTCAAACTGGGCAAAATAGGCCATTGGTGAAACCGCCAGTCCAATATCATGCACCGTGCAGCCTGCCGCCATAAGACCGGATATCAGGGTGTTTTTAATACTGGCCGAATAAGAGCGAAAATCATGTCCGACAACGATATGCGGCTTGATGCCTTTTTGATGCAGCAGCGTGCCCAGCCCCATGCCCAGCGCCTGAATACCATAAAGGTTGATTTCTTTTTCAAACAGCCAGCGCGCATCATATTCACGAAATCCGGTTGCTTTAATTAACGGTTGGCGTTCATATTCAGCCGTGTTTGGTATAAGGTCAGCGCGTGGTTTTGCCAGCATGTTCTAAGAGCCTTTGAAATTTATAATAACGCCAGAGGGAGTTGTTTGCCGGGTCTTTGAACGCCCGCGTGCTCCACCTTTTCGTTTTTTGCGTTTGGTCAAGGTCGCAACACGTTGATCCAGTTCAGCCATAATAAGCTGGCGTTCATCGTTGCTCATGCTCAACCAGCCAGCAATTTCCGGGCGTGTGCGTCCACAACCGATACATTGTGCAGTCTCGGTATCAATCACGCAGATATTTACACAGGGTGTTTTGATGAAGGGTTCTTCATCCAGGCTTTGTTTCTCGTCAGTCATATTTCCCCGCCTGAAACCGAATCCACACCTCAACTTGTATGTGATTTAGTGTTATACCGACCTAAAAACAAGCCGTAAACGTTTTTAACCGCTATCAACGAGATGGGCCTATTGGCTGGTGACGAGATTGGCAAAGGGGTCACTTTTTGACCGCGAAACAGGCAATGCAAAGGCCGTCTCAGGGTTATATTTTTGACTATTTTGAGCAAGGAATCTTTTGAACTGGCGCTTTTGTTTTTCGCTGATTTTCCAGTTTTGGGGCAACTGAGTGTCTTTTTGAGTAATCATGTTTTTAACAATTGGGCCGGTGTAGAAATCGGATGCTTCCACCACGTGTTCTACCCGGTCGAACACTGATGTGTCAGCAACATCGGGTTTGCTCACGGTGCGTTTGCGTTGTTTTTTTGTGAAAACGACTGCTGGCGCCGGTATATTTGCAAGGTTTGCAACACTTAATTGTGCGTCTGGCGATTTGGTCAAAATGTTCATATTGGCCGCCCCGATGGCAATCATGACAAAGCTCAGGCTCCAGAACACGATTTGACGACCTAGAAATGTATTGTGTGTATCAAGCTGTCTGACAATAAACATCACACCCGCAGCCCATAGCAAAGCCACGATAAAACCGGTTTTGGCTGTAATTGAAGTACTGCCAAAAAGCCAGTCAGGGTCAGTTATCAGTATAAAAATAGCAACAGCAAAGGCAATTGCCATACCAGCCCATCCACGCATTGTCTCTCTCCCAAAAGCCTTCAATGAGAATTCAGTTTAGTGAGAAACCTCAAATAATTTGTGAATTTATTGTTTAAATTTGATGCTAAATCCTGAGCAATAACGCCAGAAGGATGAAGATTTCAGTGGTTTGCTGCAAGGCTCCAAGAACATCTCCGGTATATCCGCCAATGTGCGATTTGGCCAGTTTGCGCACCACCAGATAAGCAATGGCAACACCGGCAAAACTTGCAATTACCGCGCTGGTTTTGACAACAACCAACAGACAAAGCAGCCCGGTTATTGCACTGATAAACAGGCCATTGCGCAAATTGTCATGTGAGGGAGTTCCTGCATCGACCGCCCGGCCATCCTTGCGGGCCAGCGGTAACTGATACATCATCAGCGCCATTGTTGATCGCGAAAGACACCCGATGGCTGCAAACATGGCCACGCTGGTGATGAAGCTGTTCTGGGAGGCAATAATGCTAGAATAGGCGGTAATGCGAAATCCGACAGAAAAAATTAGTGCCAGAACACCATAGGTGCCAATCTGGCTGTCCCGCATGATTTCAAGTTTGCGTTCTTTTGACCAGCCACCGCCAAACCCGTCGGCTACATCGGCAAAGCCGTCTTCATGCAACCCGCCACTGATCAATGCACTTAAGGCCAGAGCTACAATTACAGCCGGTAAGGTGCCAAGGCCTACACTATGGGCAAGCCAGAATATTGCCCCGCTCAGAGCCCCTAAAATCAAACCGACAATTCCGAAGGCTCGCGATGATCGAGCCAATGAAAATCGAGGGTTTGAAAGCCTTATAGGCAATCGTGATAAAAATGCCAGACCGGTCATGACATCATGCGCAAAGGATGAGCCGTTTTCATTTGTCGGTTCATCGGTTTTTGCGTGATCATTTCCTTGCGTGTCGGGGTTATTCATGCTTTGCCTTTTTTGAAAACCATCCACATAGCATCCTAGGCGAGAATTAAATGAAAACAAACCAATCTGAAACGCCATTTAACGATATTCGGGATCTTTTTGATAAATTCCCGGAAATTGACCAGGCATCGGTTGAAAAAGTTCAGGCCCGTGATGCAACACTGACCAAGCCGCCGGGGTCTTTGGGGCGATTGGAAGAAATCGCGCAATGGCTGGCAGGGTGGCAGGCAAATTATCCTCCAAAGGTAGATCGCCCGATAACTGTCGTCTTTGCTGGCAACCATGGTGTTGTCGCTCAAGGGGTGGCAGCTTACCCGGCTGAAGTTACAGCCCAAATGGTGGCTAATTTTCAATCAGGCGGGGCAGCGGTTAATCAGATATGTGAAACGTTTGGCGCAGGGTTGAAAGTGTTTGAACTGGCATTGGATATGCCGACAAAAGATATTACCCAGGAACCGGCCATGGATGAGGAATCATGTGCAGCAACCATCGCCTATGGCATGGAAGCCATTGCCGATCAGCCGGACCTTTTGTGTATTGGTGAAATGGGCATTGGTAACACCACCATCGCTGCGGCACTCTGTTATGGTTTATATGGTGGTCAGGCCGCTGACTGGGTCGGGCCTGGCACCGGTGTTGATGATGCCGGTCTTGCCCGCAAAATTGATGCAGTTGAACGCGCCGTTGAACTGCACAAAGCGCATTTGGATGACCCGCTGGAACTGCTCAAAAGACTTGGCGGTCGGGAAATCGCGGCCATGATGGGGGCGATCATTGCTGCCAGAATTAGCAACATCCCCGTCCTGCTTGACGGTTATATCGCAACGGCTGCTGCAGCAATCATTCACCGCATATCACCCTCCGGGCTGGACCACTGTCTGGCCGCTCACTGCTCGGCAGAACCGGCTCACGCAACTTTACTTGAAAAACTGGACAAAGAACCCTTGCTCAATCTACGCCTAAGACTAGGTGAAGGTTCTGGCGCATCCCTAGCCATAGGCATCATTCAAGCCTCAGCAAACCTGCACAATGGCATGGCCACATTTGACCAAGCCGGCGTCAGCAACAAGGACTCATGATTTGACTCCAGAACGCAAAGACATCCAACGGACGAGCGCAAGCGAGGACTAGCGCCATTGAGGCGCGCAGCCTGCGTGGCGCTTGAACGCACACTTAAGAAGAGCGCACTCTCTAAGAAGTCATCGCAATCAGGGCCCGCTGGCTTTGAGTTGCGTTTTGAAATGTCTGGGTAAAAACCTCCTGGCCATCACTTAAAACCCGTGAGGCGGGGAAGGTGACGGTGACTGTGGTGCCTTTACCCGGTTGGCTTTTTATGTCCAGCTCACCATCATGAAGTTTGATAAGACCATGAACAATGGCCAGACCAAGTCCGGCCCCCTCGATGGCTTTTCTCTCAGCCCGCTCACCGCGGTTAAAAATGCCAAGGGCATTGTCTATTTCCATTGGCGTCATTCCTGGTCCCTCATCACTGATGTACAAAGACAACGTGTTGTTAGGGTGCAGCCTGGCTCCGGTTTTAAGGCTTGTGCTGTTTTCAGAAAACTTGCTGGCATTGGATAGCAGATTAATCCATATCTGGCGCACAGCACGGTCATCCCCAAGCAGCTTGGGCAGGTTTTCAGGAAGATCAATGATAAGTGTCTGGTTTTTTTCCTTAAGCTTCATCTGCAACAACCGTGAGCAATTATCAATAACACTGGCCAACGAGATTGGGGTGTCATTGATTTCATGTCGACCGGCTTCTATGCGTGACAAATCGAGAATATCATTGATCAAGCTCAGCAGATAATCGCCGGAATTATGGATATCGCCTGAATAGTTTTTATAGACTCGAACCGCATGCGGGCCCATCATTTCCTGACTAAGGATTTCAGAAAACCCCAAAATGGCATTGAGTGGTGTACGTAATTCATGACTCATCGTTGCCAGAAACCGTGATTTGGCGACATTGGCAATTTCGGCCTGCTCACGACCTTGTTCTGCTGCGGCTGTCGCAATTTCAAGATCACAGATCAACTGCTCTCGTTCAGTTTTAAAAATGATCATATCGCGGGTTGTTTCCTGCAAATGGCGCGAAAGCTGGATGAAAAAGATTTCAGCCAGAAACGCCATTGCCCCAAGGCCCATGTAATAGGGATTAGCCTCAATGGTACAACGAATGATAATGTTGAAGGTGATGATACCGGTTCCGGCAAGAATGATCGGTAAGTAGCTGTTGGCGATGATGATACGCACCGCTATGACGGTCATAAGAGTGCCAATTGTAATGGTATGCTGGGCCGTATTACCATTATCCCACGACATATAAAGTGGCAGTGACCAACAGACGGCAAACAGGAATTCAGAGGCAATCAATGAGCCGATCCAGTCATTGACGGCATGTTCGGGCGCGTTGGTGTCTTTGTTGATTTTTTGGTAAGATTTGCAAATGAACAATTGTATGCCCTGGGCGCCCAAAATAAGGGCAAACCAGCCAAGAGCAATTGTCCAGGAGGTCCACAAGAGGCTGGTTAGAAAAAACACAAGCGCCAGTAAGGGCAGGGCAAGAGAGGCTCGAATCTGGTTTTTGACAAAAAGCGTGAGCAATTCACGCTGCCATGATTTTTCGAGTTCGTCCTCACGGTTCACGCGCGGTACGGAGGCCGGTTTTTTGGCCTGCATCACGCCATGCAATTCTTTTTCGAGATCGTCTGTTGCTTTTTCTGTTCTATCCAACATATTTTACCATTCGTGAGCAAAGTCGTTGCCTTAATAAGCACAAATGTATCACAAGAAGATTTAAGGCTGCCTTTGCAGACAAGGTAAATATTTACTGAATAAAAAGTTGGAACCCGCACATGATACTCTATGAAGACAGCCGCGCACCAAACCCCCGCCGGGTTCGGATTTTTCTGGCCGAAAAATCCATCGAAGTTGATAGGAAAGAGGTTGAGATCATGTCTAAAGCTCACTTTAGTGATGACATGATGGAGCTTAATCCGTTTGCCGGTGTGCCGTTTTTGGTGCTCGATGACGGTCAGGTGATTTGCGAAACCATTGCGATCTGCCGATATTTTGAAGAATTAAACCCCGAACCAAATCTGTTTGGCAAGGGAGCGCTGGAAATCGCCATGATAGAAATGTGGCAACGACGCATAGAGCTTGGACTGTTTTATACGGTCGCTCAGGCTTTTCGCCACTCAAACCCTTATATGGCTGAACTTGAAGTGCCACAGGTGCCCGATTGGGCAAATGCCAATTTTGAGCGGATTGACGGTATTTTGGCCAAGCTCGACACGGTATTATCCCGGCAGGAATACATTGCCGGAGATCGCTATTCTGTCGCAGATATTACCGCTCTGGTGGCGATTGACTTTATGCGCATAATCAAGAAAAAGCTAACGGATCAGCATCCAAACCTTTCTCGCTGGCACAAACAGGTCGCGGCCCGTCCCGGCAGTGTGAGCTGATTTACCAATTCATGCAGGTTTTTTCGTCTCGCCTATTGATTAACCTTGCTCGCATCGCAATATTAGAATAATTATATATACATTCCGCATTGCGCGTTCTAAATCCGTTACATGGAATTCATAAGCAAGGTCTTCAGGAGATATTAGGGGATGACCTCTCAAAAGGGTGATCAGGCGATTGATTTTAGAGTGGCGAGCAAGGAAACTTTGCGCGCTGCCGGGCAGGTACAATCTGTTACCCGTGCCATGGCTCTTTTGAATGCGCTTTCATATTATGGCCAGGGACTGACATTGTCAGAACTTGCCAAGAAAGTCGGTCTGGCCAATTCAACCGCTCACCGCTTGCTTACAACATTACAGAACGAACGCTATGTCCGCTTCGATGCCGAGCGCTCGGCCTGGTTGATCGGT
>Ga0316189_10007108_pt1 | contig 10621 bp, 10 predicted proteins | sample LowCovwburrow_MG_FD_204930 | JGI IMG/M metagenome (GOLD analysis project Ga0316189, IMG submission 204930) | Coastal sediment microbial communities from Maine, United States - Lowes Cove worm burrow | ecosystem: Environmental > Aquatic > Marine > Coastal > Sediment | place: USA: Maine... | reverse complement strand
CGGCACCGTCGTCTAATGCGCCTGTACCCAAATCCCAGGAATCCAAATGGGCACCCAATAACACTACTTCATGGGGCTTTTCCGATCCGGTCATCTCACCAATCACATTGTAGGAAACCCCCATGCCGCCGTCTCGGGATGTGAGTTTCAGGCGAACGGTGACGGGTTTGCCCCTTTTCAACATGTTCTGGAGCAGGTTGGCGTCTGGGTTGGAAAGTGCTGCGGCAGGTATTTTGTTCACATCTTCCTGGTAGGTCATGACTCCGGTATGGGGAAAACGGTGGCTGTCGGTTCCAATGGAACGGATCAACACAGCAAGAGCTCCAAGTTTTGCGGCTTCGCTGGCACCAGACTGCCTGGCTACCACAGCCTTGCCGTAACCTCTACCGGTTTTGGCCCGTTCCATTTGATTGTTGATAAAAACAATTTTCCCCTTTACCGCAGCGGGATCCGTGGTTTTCAGGTCTTCCAGGGTGGCCACTTCCACAATTTCAGCGGAAACCCCCTCGTCTGGGGTACCCACAGATGTGCCAAGGGCTGTGATGTGCAGTTCTTGGGGGAAGGGACTTAACACTTCACAATGTTCATCGCCTCTAATCCAATTGGGAAAGGTAACCTCTTCGGTCCAAACCTTATCGAAACCCAGTTCCTTGAGTTTGGCCTGAGCCCATGCAACAGCAGCCCGGTCACCAGGGGTTCCCGCGCGTCGCGGTCCCACCTCTGTGGTTAATGACTCCACAATGTCAAAAGCTTTTGTCTGTTTCATGGCTTCATCGCGGAGTTGCGCCGCAACGGTTAGATCGGCTTCTGTTAAAACCCCATCCGCCAATATATTGAGGGTTAAACAGATAGCCAACATCCCAAAAATCATCTTCATCATGCCAATCTCCTGGTTTTTAAAACGCCATCAATGATGTGCGCCGCGCAATTCATGGTCCCCGCATTTATTCTACTCGCACCAGTGAAAACCGCCAAACTTTTTACGGGGGTTTTTGATAGTTCCAGAACCCCACTGTAGTTGCCAGGACATTCAAAAGGCATTGGATGAAACCTCAGACTTCCCTGGTGAGTCTCTGTTTATACTAGACTAAAGGATGGTAAGGAGTGGCAGGCATGACGTTAAAACTACCTATAGGGATCGACGATTTCAAGAAAGTCATTGAAGACGGTTATCTGTATGTAGGTATAACCCTCATGATGAGACCGCGCAATGCAGGGGATCGCGGCGGCCTTCTGGAGTTTAAGGTTGCTGACACCTCAGAAGGTTTAGGCGCTGCACTGAACGCTGCACTCATCCAAATTGAAGATCGTTGTTACGGCCAGGATCTGGTCAGCGCGGGCGTGAAACTTCGCTCGGAAATTGCTGTCGCTTTTTGCGGAAAAGAAGTGCGGGTTCGCGGTAGAGAAGTTCGAAGCTGATTCCCATCAGGGATGGCTCAACCACTCCAATTCGCCTCTTTCCGAAAACAGATCATCTCTCACAATTTTTGCGCAGGTGCCTGGGAAAAATGGGAACCGCTTTCCGGTAAGTGCAGACGCCAGGTCTGCAACCAGGGGGAGATGGGTTACAAAAAGAAGATCGTGGGAAACGCCCAACAACAGCTCAATGACAGCATCTACATTACCGGATGGTACCAGACGGGGTTGAACCACCATCTCTACATCCAAAATCTCATTCACCAGGCTCGCAGTCTGGCAGGTTCTTACCAGTGGGGAATGGAAAATTTTTATGGAGCCCTTGTAGGAGATAAAATGTTTCTTTGCCTGACTCTGAATATCCACAATGCCCTTGGGCGACAATTTCCGCATTCGGTCGGGCTGGGAAGAATAAGGTGTCTCGGCTTCGCCGTGACGTAAGAGGTAAAGAACAGGCATCGGGTTATCCATTTCTCGTTCGAATAAAATCACGCAACCCTGCATTTATACCAGAAATATCCGCATATGCCAAATAAAGACTGCCAGGGAAATTAAAGGAAATTCATTTTTAGGGTGTGGAAACCGGTTTTATCGGCCCTGTCCTGTATGCCACATCTCTCGTTGTTGTTCAAAAACGGCCACGGGTTCTGTGGGCCATTTACTGTCTGGCAGGTTTTTGACTTCGGTTAAATGGAAACCGGTTTTTTCCAAGACCCGTGAAGATGCCCGGTTGGTGAGCAGGCAATGGGCGTAAACGCGATGGAGATTCAGCGGGCCAAAAGCCTGTTCAAGAAGCAGGAACACGGATTGAGAGGCAAAACCGCGGCCCCAATGAGGGCGTCCGGTCCAATAACCCACCTCACCCGAACCCTGAGAGATGTTCAACAAACCACAAACGCCCACCAGTTCCTGATCATCCAATACGGCATATTCAAAAAGATGGCCCTTCTCGCGACCCGCCAGGGATTTTTGGATCCACTTCATAGCGCCGTCTTCCGGATAGGGATGGGGCAAGGTGGTGGTGGCTGAGATGCCAGGGTCTCCGGCAAAGGCCTGAACTGCAGATTCGTGTTTGGGATGAATGAGCTCTATTCGAACCGTCATGGGTCTACCTCCCTCGTATTCATAAATGGATGATGGATTTAAACGGCGGTCTTCAGGTTCCCCCGACTGCCTTTTCCCAGAAGGAGATGATCCCGCCAGTTTTCCAAAACGGCCAGTAGCTCGGAAGCTGTGTTGCCGCTACTCACAAGGGGAAGGCCCAGGGCGGACGACAGCTTGCCCGGACCATAATCATCGATCAGAATGGGATCGTCTTCCGGGTCTTTTAACATAACCTGGGGCAGCAAAACAAAATCACCCAGGTTTCGAGACTTGCACTGGTTCACAATGTCAATGCCGTGTACCAGGCCGGCCACGTTGATGAGATCTGCGCCGAAGGCGTCGTTGCGTATAGTTGCCACTTCCAGATTTGCATCTTTCTGGTTATTGAGTTCCTGAATACATGTCTCCAGAACGGGGCCAAAAAGGGCACCGGTAACCAGGGTGCCATGCAACCCACCAGGTATCTTTGCCTCAGCCAGGTTCTCTTTAAACTCTTCAATGAACCGGCGAACCATGCCAATACCATTCTCCATTTGAGGGAAATCACCATAATCGGCCAGAGAGGGGAGGGGAACCCCGGCCCGGATATAAAATTCATCGCCGAGATAAATAAGAGGGTCGCCCAACTCGCGACGGAACTGTTCCTGATAGGGTTTACAGAATTCAATGGTTTCGGCGCAATAGGCGTCTGAAACGGGTTCCATTCGGGTGAGGCCCTGGCGGTGGCTGGTAATGCCCAGGGGCACTACTGCTATGGATAAACAACCGGGATGAAGCTGGGAGAGTTCTCTTATGGTCTGGTCTAATATCTTGCCGTCGTTAATGCCGGGACAGAGAACAATTTGAGCGTGGAATTCAATGCCGTTTTCCGTAAAACGCCGTAACCGGTCCAAGATGTTGCCCTGCTTCTTGCTCTTCAACATAAAAACACGGGTAACCGGGTCTGTGGCGTGTACCGACACGTAAAGGGGCGAAATTTTTTCTCTGATAATGCGTTCCTCTTCCGCCGCATCGGTAGAAGACAGGGTGCTGTAATTGCCGTACATAAAGGAGAGCCGAATGTCTTCATCTTTTATAAGCAGGGATTTCCGATAACCCTTGGGGTTCTGATCCACAAAACAGAAGATGCATTTATTGCGGCAAAGCATAATGGGGTCGTCATCCAGCACGGCACCGAAGGATACGTCCGGGTCGCCATCTACTTCCAGTTCCCACACTTCTCCATTCACTTTCTCAATTTCCAACAGCAGATCTGGCCTTGCTATATTAAAGGTGTAGCTCAAGCTGTCTGCAATGATGATGTTATTAATGGATACAATCTTGTCGCCCGGCTCTATGCCGCACTCAAAAGCAAGAGAGTCTGCTTCAACATCCTTAACAAATACGCCGCCCTTTCGCCGGTGCGTGGTGGCTACTTTTTTCCCCATCCTGTCCACTCCAAAACCCAAAAAACCGAAGCTGTTTTGCAAACCAGAAGCAAGCTGCCCCAGCTCCACTCAGTTTATCTTAACATTCCTTCGTTTGGAACCGGCAAAATTCAGGGAAAAAAAGGAAAGCCGTGTTCTCATACTGAAGTGGGGTAAATGGTCGGAGCGATAAGATTTGAACTTACGACCTCTCCCACCCCAAGGGAGTGCGCTACCAGGCTGCGCCACGCTCCGACCGTGTGCAGCGTGCATACTACCAAGGTTCTCAACCCCGGTCAAGCATATTTATCACATTTTGGAGTATGGCTTTTACCTCCCCCAGCTCGTCCCGGGGTTTGGGTTTGGAAACAGTGGGTTTAGGGGCCTCTGTCGGCTCGTTTTTTTCCTGAAGTTTTTTTCTGGCACCGGCAACCGTGAACCCCTCGTCCTGCAATAATCCCTTAATCTTCATGATGAGGTCAATATCGGCTTGATTGAAGACGCGATGGCCGGAACGGTTCTTTTTGGGTTTGAGCATGGGGAACTCAGTTTCCCAGTGGCGCAGCACGTGGGCCTCCAGTCCGGTGATCTCCCCAACTTCTCCCATTCGATAAAACATTTTCATTCGTTTCCCACCGGCCATGCCAGCCTCCCCGTTTATTTTAGATCGGGCAGGAGCACCTGATTTCTCAACAGGTCTTCCCAACTTTCTCTCTGACGAATTATCTCAGCTTTTTCTCCCCGCACCAATAACTCGGCGGGCAGCAGGAAACTATTGTACTCGGAAGCCATGGAGAAACCATAGGCCCCAGCGTCCAAAAATACCAGATAATCGCCAGGACCCGGTGTGGGCAGGTATCGGTCGTGGGCCAGAATATCGCCGGTCTCACAAATGTTGCCGGCAATGTCGAAGGTCTCCCGTTTGCCCTTTCCATTTAGCACACGTACCCGGTGATAGGCCTGATACAGAATGGGCCGCACCAGATGGTTGAACCCGGTGTCTACATTGATGAAATGCTTATAAGGCGTGTGCTTCACAGAGTTTACCTTTGAAATGAGCATGCCTGCGTCGCCCACGAAATAACGGCCAGGCTCCAGCCACAATGCGGGCAGATACCCCAAATCCTTCAGCTCGCTTTTTACCATGGCGCTAACCTTGTTGGCAACAACAGACGGCTCCAGCGCCTCTTCTCCATCCCGGTAGGGAATGCCCAGGCCGCCGCCCAGGTTGATGAATTTCAGTTCAATGCCAAGCTCCTTCTTTAATCTTCTCACCGCTTCGCATACCAGTTTCACGTTTCGCTCGAAGGGTTCTGTATCGGTTATTTGCGAGCCGATATGACTGTGAATGCCCCAAATCTCCAAATGGGGATCGGTGGCTGCCTGGCGGTAGGCTTCCAAAATTTCTCCGTTCTCAAAGAGGATCCCAAATTTGGAGAATTTGTGACCGGTTGAAATGTGGCGATGGGTCTTGGGGTCTACATCGGGGTTGATGCGGAATGAGATACGGGCCTTTTTCTTGAGCTGAGCGGTAACAGCCTTCAGGTTCTCAAGATCGCCCATGGAGTCTAGATTAATGATAACGTTGTTTTCAACGGCAAAGACCAACTCTTCATGGGACTTGCTGCTGGCGGTGAAAATAATGTCCTCACCCCTACGACCCACCAGCATGGCCCGTTTTATTTCGCCCATGGAAATGCATTCCGCACCGGCGCCTGCTCTGGTTAACAAGGCGATCACGCTGAGATTGGTGTTGGCTTTTACGGCATAAAATACCTTAACCTTTGGGTATACTGCGTCATAGGCGGCCTTGAACTTTTTGTATTTGTTTACTATCAGGTCGCCGTCATACACGTAAAGCGGGGTGCCATGGGTTTGGGCCCAGCCAATGAGTTGGTTGTGAGTGAAACGGCCCGTTTCGAAGTATTCTTTTTCCTGGCTGTGAATAGCTGGGGCGGACAATATTAATAGAAGAGTAATCAATCGCATCAATGGCACCATCCTTAATGAAAAATCCATTCAGGTCTTTATGATAAACGACCCCAGCCCACCCTGGCAAGAAATCCCTGGTTATCTCGGGGCCTTCTCATAACCTCACTTGATCTCAACTCTCGCCAGTGTTAAGATCCATCACCTGTCAAAATAGACAGCGAGGTGAGCGTCATGACACAACCTACTATTTTAATTAGTAATGACGACGGCTACTATGCAGAGGGTCTACAAGCCTTGCGCGATGCGTTGTCCCCTCTGGGTCGGGTTATTTCCGTGGCCCCAGACAAGGATAATTCTGGGGTTAGTCATAAAATTACCATTCATACCGCATTACGGCTCAGAGACGTAGGCCCGGATTCCTACACTGTGAGTGGTACCCCTGTTGACTGTATTCACCTGGCTCTGCACGGCGTCTTGGACGGTAAACTTCCTGATGTTATGGTTTCTGGCATTAACCACGGCCTGAACCTGGGCGAAGACACCGCTTATTCCGGAACGGTTGGCGCTGCCTATGAGGCTTTCACCCATGGCATACCGGCTCTGGCAATTTCTGCGGGTAGAGATGGCGATGAGGGTTATGCTTTTGAGAACGCAGGCAGAGTGGCCCATCAACTGGTGAAGTCTCATCTGGAAGGGGATCCTTTTCTTGGGGAAACCCTGTGGAACGCCAATGTGCCGCCCGGTCCCATTTCTGGCTTTCGTGTGGTGAAACTGGACAAACGCAGTTTTCAGAGTTCTATAGTGAAACGGCTGGATCCCAGAGGACAACCCTATTATTGGATGGGCCCCTACGATCCAGTTTTCGACAACGAGGCAGATACCGATCACGCCGCTTACCGCAACGGGTTTGTGTCTGTTACCCCACTTAAAGTGGAGATGACCCATTTCGACATATTGCAGCGATACAGCCACAATAACCAACCCTTTTCACAGTTGATCGACGAATAAATTCCTTTTTGGAGATGGATTTGAGTAAACCCGGCATCCTCACCGCGCCGTTCCGTCTGGTGCGTTACATGTACGACAAGACCCTTGCACTCTCGGAACACCCCAAGGCGGCCTGGTGGTTGGCCATCATCAGTTTCATGGAAAGCTCGTTTTTTCCCATACCCCCGGACGTTTTGCTATTGCCCCTTTGTCTTGCCAACCGGAAAAAGGCCATGAAACTGGCTTTCATTTGCACCATGGCATCCATTGCTGGCGGTGTTCTGGGTTATCTCATTGGCGCTTATGCTTTTGACTCCATTGGTCAGTCTATTATTGGCTTCTACGGGGCCGAGGATAAATACGAGACTTTTCGATCCTGGTATGAGAATTACGGCGGGGCTGTGGTTTTTATTGCCGGTCTTACGCCCATCCCCTATAAGGTTATCACCATTAGTTCCGGGGTTTTTGCTTTTTCCATGCCTCAGTTTCTTCTGCTGTCCCTGGCTGCTCGTGGCCTGCGCTTTGGCTTGGAAGGCCTTCTCGTCAGACATTTCGGCGAATCTGCCATGGTCATTATTGATCGACACTTCAATAAATTGACCATACTTGGTGCGGTTCTCCTGGTGGGTGGTTTTCTGGTTATTAAACTGCTGCTTCCTCAACATTAATCCCTAATTTAATGCCAACCCCAGGTGGTGCTTTCTTTCGGTTTGATCTAAAATAAAGAGAATCTGAGGAGGCTATTATGACAAATGAGGCGCAAGACGTGTTAAATGTGCTGACCAAACTGGCCGCTAATTCGGGAGAGCCCTCGCACTCGGACCGATTGCTGCTGGTAGATATGGCTGGCAGTGAAGAGGCTGTTGGGGAACTCCTGAATCAGACAAGTCTCCATTCTTTGGAAGAACTGGCTGCAAAAGTGCTCGACCCGGAGAATCGGTTTTTCCTGGCTCTACGGGCCTATACAAATGGCCAGGCCACTGGAAATATGACTGTTTACCAACAACTGGCCACCGCCTTGAACTTGTCCTCCCAGGATAGAAACCTTGTGGAAAAAGCAGCGGAAGAAATTAACGATCCCAGATCTCGCAACACCGAAATTCAGACCAGGTTTGCCAACTCTGCCTTTGCCGAATTAGTGTAAACACCTTCTTTGCCGATGTTTTCTTAGCAAACGCGGCCCCATGCTCGTTAATCCTGTAGATCATTCCTTCTTATTGAAGGTAGAAATGCATTGGCAAGGAGAGCATCTATGGTTCCCATTCGAGTCAGTCTATTATTTTTCATTCTGGTCCTGGCTGCCTGTTCATCATCGGATGGTGAGAGCCCCATCCCCACGCCACCACCACAGCCCCAACCTTCGGGGGTTCGAACAGCGGCAACCTTTAGCGAGCTCACCAACAGCAGTTTTGCCCCCAACTCTCCCATTCACAACAATTTCTTTCTTCCTCTTGGTACTTCCGGCGAGGCACTGCAGGAGTTGGCCGGGGTTTTATCTGTGGATGAACAAAGCTTTTCCAGAACCGGAGCACCTCCCATTGCGGCCCGAAGGTTCCCTGGATTTGAGGTAGAGTTTTTCACCCATGACGGGTTTCTGGTTCCCACAGTTCGCCAAATTCTACAACCCCAAGGCACCAGTTACTGGACCATTCTTCTTTCGCCAGGCAGGGTCTGGTCGGAACCTGAGGACATGGGCATGTCGCGGGCCTCATTCCCCTTTGTTCTTGCCGACAATTATGAGAATGCGGCCCATAACGGTCTGGCAACTTTTCTTTTTGACAACACCACCGTCTCCCAATTGCGGATTCAAATCGTTCAGGAAAGCGCTGCATGGGATCAGTTCGACGGTTGGGATCAGTTCCCCATGAATTATACACCCCGTGCGTCGGATACTTATGATGCCCTCAGAACCCGTTTCATTGCCGAACGGGCCTCAAGATTTCCTACCGCACCCTGGTCTGAGTTGGAGACCCTGGCTGGAACCTCGCTCACCGCCATCAGGGCCCAAATTAGTCCGGAACAAATCACCTACCAGGGCATGGTGGTGGATGACGTGTTGTATCTGCCAGAATTTGAAACGCGATACGGACCATTTCCCTTTCCGGAATACATGAGGGCCGGTGCCTTTTCCGTAACAAAATCCATGGGCGCTGCACTCACCATGTTCCGCCTGGCACAAAAATACGGGCCCCGGGTTTTTGATCTCTTCATAAAAGATTATCTCAACGTAACCGCAACCCACAACGGCTGGGAATCGGTTACTTTTGGCGATTGCCTGAACATGGCCACAGGTATCGGCGACAACTCAGCAAACCCCAATATTGTAGATATGCTTGCCGATGAGAATGGCACAAAAATGGGGCGATGGCAGAATGAGTTGAGCCGTATTGGAAAGTTGAATGTTAGTTTTGATTACAACAACTACCCATGGGAGCCCGGCCAGATAGTGCGTTACAACACCACCCATACCTTTGTGTTGGGGGCCGCCATGGATGCCTTTTACAAGTCCATGGAAGGGGATGATGCTCATATCTGGGACATGATGCAACGAGAAGTATATGAACCCATTGGTATTTATGAGGCACCCATGGCTCATACCCGAGAACCCGATGGTTCCCAAGGTGTTCCTCTCTATGGCGTGGGCCTGTACCCCACGGCCCACGACCTGGCCAGAGTTATCCGGCTTTTTGAAAATTCTGGTAGATCTGGCCAGGAACAGCTTATTAGTTGGGATCACGCCCAATCCGCACTTTTTCGAGGGAATAACGGCCTGAGCATTGGCTCTTCAACCAGAGCTGGCGATCCCTACCTGTACCACTACGGCTTCTGGTCCGAACCCTATCGGGGTGCTGGCGGTTGCCTCATTCAACTGCCTTACATGAGCGGATTCGGCGGGAATATGCTGGTTGTGGGTCCAAACGGGGTATCCGGTTTTCGTTTCTCCGACACCCATAATTACGACGTGTTGGGTATTGCTCAGGACATGGAGCGGGTTCGTTCCTTCACCTGTCCTTAAAGGGCAGACCAGCATGAGGTACGTTCTGCATCTTGACACATGGCTATTAGGATGGCTAAACTTGTGAGCGTCACAAGAATTCTGGCGAAGCCTCCTCCAAAATGGGCGCGATCTTTCCCAAGGGCTGGGCTTCCCTGCTGATCACCAATCATAAAAGGATGAATGAATGTCTAAACAAGCATCAACGCAGGAGCCAACCGGCCTGGTGGCTCGCTTTCTGGATGGGATTGAACGACTGGGCAATAAACTGCCTGATCCCGCCATACTCTTTGTTTTCGCCCTGTTGATTGTCTGGGTACTCTCCTGGATCATGTCTTCCATGTCATTTGACGCCGTGGATCCCAGAACCGGCAACCAAATTGTTATCAACAACCTGCTGACCGGAACCGCCATTGTAACCTTCCTCTCCAATATGGTAACCATTTTTACCGGATTCGCGCCTCTGGGCGTCGTGTTGGTGGCCATGCTGGGCGTTGGTGTAGCGGAACATTCCGGCTACATTAACGCGGGCCTGAAACTGATGCTTGGCATTATTCCCAAATCGTTACTCACACCCATGCTCATTCTGGTGGGTCTGCTCAGTCACACCGCCGTAGATGCCGGTTACGTGTTGGTTATTCCCCTGGGTGGTGTTATCTTTCACGCAGCGGGCCGTCACCCCCTTGCTGGCATAGCAGCTGCATTTGCCGGTGTCTCCGGCGGGTTCAGCGCAAACTTTGTACCCTCCGCCATCGACCCCCTGCTCCAAAGTTTTACTCAA
>Ga0316189_10007107_pt1 | contig 10621 bp, 2 predicted proteins | sample LowCovwburrow_MG_FD_204930 | JGI IMG/M metagenome (GOLD analysis project Ga0316189, IMG submission 204930) | Coastal sediment microbial communities from Maine, United States - Lowes Cove worm burrow | ecosystem: Environmental > Aquatic > Marine > Coastal > Sediment | place: USA: Maine... | reverse complement strand
TTGAATTACTATCAGGAGATGAAGAAAGCTCTTGCTGCGGAGCTTGCAGAAGGCTGGGACGAGGGGCTGGAGGAAGAGCAGATCGAGATTGCTCTGGAGATGCTGGGTGAGGGAGAGTCGGTGGAAAAGGTTGCAGATTTTACCGGGCTTTATCTTGCGATTGTGAAGGTGTTGGAACATAAGAGGCGGCAGTAGTGGTACTGCCGCCTCCTCTATGGCGGTTGAGAAGTTTCATTCGATAGAAAAGTGGGGGAGGTCATGAGCGACCTCCCCGGAGCTTATTCTTAAAAGGAACTCGTTTTTAAGGTTGTCCCATCACCACCTGAACTGGAACCTGTGAATTGTCGGTGCTGTTGTTACCGAGTTTTCCGTTACCGTTACTTCCCCAGCACCATATCGTCCCATTTTCTTTGAGGATAACGGTGAAATTTCCTCCGGTAGCGACAGTTGTAATATCTGCAAGGTTGGCTGCCGGAACAGGAGTCGTGCTGTAACTTGTATTCCCGGTGCCGTATTCCCCTTCCATATTTCTACCCCAGGCCCAAAGAGAATCATCAGACGCAAGGGCGACAGTGTGTTCTTTGCCGCTGGACAGATGAACAGTATTTTCAAAGACCTTGACTGGAGAAAGTTGATTCAATCCGCTACCGTTGCCGACAGCACCGTAACTTCCGTTGTTTCCCCATCCCCAGACAGAGCCGTCTGACATCACGGCAAAAGCACGTTCGCTCAAAGAAGCATGAATTGAATCTACAGTTGCTGGCAACAAGGCTGCAACAGGGATATTTCGGTCTGTGGTATCACCTGTGCCCAGCTGTCCGGCTCTGTTTCTTCCCCATGACCAAACAGTGTTGTTTTGTTTTAGGACGGTGGTAAAGTTATAACCTCCAGCAATATCAATCACGTTGAACAGATTTGGTACCTGACCGGGAACAAGTTCATCAGTGGTTCCCCCGAGGCCGTGGCCCAGTTCGTAGTAGCTGTTCGTACCCCAGGTCCATACCGTGCCGTTTCCTTTCAGGGCAATAGAGTGAGAAGTTCCTGTTGCAATAGCGATGATATCGGACAAACCGGAAACTGGTACCGGAACAGTTGAATTAGTCTTTGTGCCGTTGCCAAGCTGACCGTCTCCGTTTTGCCCCCAGGCCCATACTGTGCCGAAGCTGTCTAATGCAAGGTTATGATATGCTCCGGCAGCAATTTGCGTAATTCCCGTTAGACCCTGTACCTGAACCGGAGTTAACTGGTCTGTCAGGCTGCTGTCTCCTGCTTGTCCGTAATCATTCCTGCCCCAGGCCCAAACATTGCCGTCACTGTCTAGGGCGATAGCATGATCATAGCCAGCAGCGATGTCTATGAACAGAACTGATGCGGAACCACTTTCGGTGGTGAAGCTATGGGTAAAATTCGCAGCCAGCGTATTGCCGCCGGTTGTGCCTGCCAAGGCGCAGCTTGGAACAGTGATTAGATATTCCGTTCCGGCAGCAAGTACGGCAGCAGGTTCAACTGTCAGAATATTACCGCTGACAGTCGTGTTGATGGCAGCAGGGGTGCTGCCGTTGTCTTTAAGGCTGATGTTGCTGTAACAGCTTCCGGCGGTGACAGGCTCGTTCAGAGTAAAGGTGAAGACCTGATTGAGAGCTACAGCACTGCTGTTAATCGGCTGAATGTCGGTCACAGAGAGTTCCGTGGTGCTGCTGGTCACGAGGATGGTAACCGTTGCAGACGCTGTACCTCTGTTGCCGTCGTCAATTGTGTAATTAAAGTTATCAGTTCCTATAAACCATGCATCCGGTGTATAGGTGACGTTCAGACCATCCGGTTCAATGGCAACAGAGCCGTTTACTCCCTGAGTGACCTCAGTCACGCTCAGGCTGTCCCCTTCCGGGTCGGAATCATTATTTAGCACCGAGACAGTCACTGATTGCTCTTCCACCGTGCTCACTGTATCATCCGCTGCCACAGGCGGGATGTTAAGCAGCAGGGTGTCGCAGGGCATGACCTTATTGCCTCTGCCGATGACCGACGGATTGCCGAGTGATTCTTCGGCAAGAATCAAGTCGATTCCGGGTTCCGCAAAACCAAGGAAGTTTCCGTTTGAGTTGTACAATCCAGCCCCGGAGGTATTGCTCATTGCTGTCTGGCCGGATGGTCCGGTGGTGAACACTGCCGGGTACTGATTAAAGGCCCCGGTGAATAGTGGATTACCAGTTTCATCCAGTGTTACAGACATGCTGCCACGAGAAGCGCCTCCTGCCTGATGTGTCCATTCCGGCGTACCGTCGGATCGATATTTGATCATGAACATGGTGTCATGACTATTTGTCAGGGAGCGGAATATAGTGCTTCCGTTATAAAAATCAATGTCATCGTAATAATGACCAGTGGCGTATACTTGGTCAGAATCATCAGTTGTGATATCCCACCCGATACTGCTGAAAGCACCGCCTGCTTTTTGGGCCCAGCGTGCTTTCCCGTCATCTGCATTGAATTTTGCAACGAAAAACTTATCACCAGTATCAATGGGCAGGAGTGTTACAGGTGTGGAGCCGCTAAAGGTAAGCGTCTCATCGTAATATCCTGTTGCCAGGATACTTTCATTTTTTGCGGCAATGGAAAAGATCATGCCACTTCCTTGTCCGGTTCCCTGTTGCGTCCAAAGGGGGGTGCCGTCCAAGGTGTATTGAGCAAGGAAGAGGTCGCTGTTGTCTGCCGAGTTCAGGGTGGTGGCTGTCGCTCCGTTGCCTATTTTCAGAGTTTCGTTGAACATACCGCCGATGTACAATCGACCGGCTGCGCTGTCCACAGCCAAAGCTGTCCCGTAATCATCCCATTGGCCACCTGCCTGTTCAGTCCACGCCAGTTCTCCGGTCGGGGTATACTTGGCAATGAAGATTTCACAAGCACTGCCGGGTGTACTGCTCAGGGTTGCAACAAGAGCATTTCCATCGTAAAACTTCAGTGTGGTATAGTAGTCCCCTGTGAGGTAAAGGTTACCGGTAGTATCGACCCCTGCCTTACAACGAAGAAGGTTCGTGCCGCCTATAGCCTCTCGTGCCCAGAGTAACGTGCCTGAAGCTGTGTATTTTGCAATATACATGGCAGGCATTTCTGCGGGTGCCACCAAGGTGACAGGCGTTTCCGTTCCCAGCGTGATACTGCTTTGGAAGGTACCCACAACAAAAATATTCCCGGCATCATCTCTCGCCAAGTCCAGTACATCCGGCGGCAGCTCCCAAGGATCGCAGCTTACGGTCTCGTTCACAGTGACATACACTGTTGCGGAGGCGGTGCCTCTGCTCGGACTGGTCACGGTGTAGGTGAACGAGTCAGAGCCGGTGAAACCGGAATCCGGGGTATAGGTGATCGTTTCGTCCCCGTTGAGTAGGGCTGTCCCGTTGGCCGGATCGCTGATATCGGTGACATCCAGCGTTTCTCCTGTTGGCGGATTATCATTTGCAAGCACATTTATGAGGGCCGCAATATCCTCTTCCGTGACAGCTGCATCATCCTCAGCCAGAGGCTCTTCTGTGCTTGGATCAGCTATAGTGAAAGAGCCGTCGCACAGGTCGGTGGTTGCCGGGTCTGCGGAATGGGTGACTTTGATCTTATAATCAGTTCCCTCGGCAAGATCAGCAGGAACGCTCCAGGCATAGCTGTTGGTTGATGTAAAGACCGTAGCAACATTTTGGGCAATACTCCGGTACAGCGCACCGGATGTATACAGATCAATGTCCACTGTACCGTTGAAGCTGGTTTCCCAGTTGATATTGCGGACAGTACCTAATCCGAACACATCGCCGTTGCTCGGCGAAAGCACAGTCAGGGTTGCCGGTCGGGTAATGGTGAAACGCTCGGTGTCGTCTGTGATAGAACTGTCCGTATTGCTGGTAATTCTGATCCAGTAATGATCCTCGGGCTGGAGCTCCGGTACAGTCCAGAGAAAGGATCCGGTGTTCGGAGCTGAAGCCGTAATGGTTTGTTCGAGGTGCAGGCTTTTGTACAGCTCAATCTTGACAGTACCGCCCCTATTGCTGACCCATTGGATGGTTTGCTGTCGATTATAGGGCCAGGAAGTTGTCGCATCCGGTATGGTAATGGTCATGTTCTGATCAACAGCCACCTGGATGCTGGCAGCAGCCCAATTGTTACCCTTGTCGGTCTCTGTCACATTATCGGCATAATCCGCATAAAAGATAATGTATTGCTGTCCGTCTGTTAGGTCAGATGGAAGGGTTAAAGTTCGTGAAAAATCCTGGCGCTGGCCGGGCAGCAGAGACCCGAAGGCGTTTGTTGCCAGCAGAGTATCACCGCTGTCCCAGCTTGCATCGGCGGACAGATAATATCCGATCCGTGAACTCGCCAAGGTTCCTGTGCCGCCGCTATTGGTGACCCGTGCGTTGAGCGTGACGGCTTGACCGGGAGTGACATTTGCCGGAGAAACGCCGGTGTTGCTCAGGGTCAGATCCGCCCCAGTTATGACTTCAATGGCCACTATTGCTTCATTATTGCTTTCATCGGCTTCCGTAATATTGCCCTGGTCGTCAGCTCGAAAGATCAGGTAATACTCCCCAGATGACAAGCCTGACGGTAGAGTGACATTCTGTTCAACAAAGGCGTTGCGTCCGTCAATGATGCTGTTGAACTGATGCCGGTACAGCAGGGTGTCTCCGCTGTCCCAGCTGTTGTCTGCTGAGAGATAGCAGGCAAGGGCGGATGGGTCTGCCGGGCCGTCGCCGATATTGGAGACTCTTGCCCGTGTGAAGGTGGATGCTCCCGGTCCTAAGCGGAGAGGATCGGTTTCTGCGCTGTCCACGGTCAGATCAGGTGTACCGCTGCCGCCGGTACCGGAGCAGGTTACTTCCACAGTCCAGGGGCCGGGATACCAAGGATTCACTGCCGAGTCTTCCCGATGCTCAACAACGATCTCGGCATCTTCCTGAAAATCGTCCTTGATCCAGAAACTGAGTTTGCCGTGTCCGGCATGATAGATAACCCGTTTGCCGGTATTCTGTTGCAGGTCGGCATCGGTGTACAAATTCACGGGTGTGCCGTTGACCTGTACGCCGACCGAGCCGGAATAGGACCAAGTAAAATCGCCGGTTGTGGGCTGAATATAAAAATGTCCGGTCTGAGTGCCGTCTGCGCTCTGCTCAAGTTGCAGGCGGTAGGAGATGCTGCGGTCAAAGAGCTGCTCCGCAGAGGTGAGGTTGGAAAAGCAGTCTCCTGAACCGGTATTCGGATCAATTATGGTAAAATACCCGTCACTCATATCCCAAGGTGAAGGATATGAGGAATGGCCGACCCTGATCTGGTAATCGCTGCCTTCAGGGAGGTCAGCAGGGACAGCCCAGGCATAGATACCGTCATCGCTCCTGGCTATGGGAATATTATGTTCAATAGCCTGGTAAAAGGCACCGGCCTTGTATAGGTCAATATCCACTGCTCCGTCGAACCTGCTGTCCCAGCGAATATTGCTGGTGGTGCCGATGCTCAATTCAGCACCGTTTCCCGGAGAGTTCACGGTTAAGGTGTCCGGTTTGGTAATAGTGAAGCGTTCACTGTCGTCCGAGACAGAGCTTCTTGCATTGCTGGTTATTTTTATCCAGTATTTCTCAGAATATCCGATGTTGGCTGGTATATTCCAGACAAAAGAACCTGTATTCGGTGCAGCAGTGGCAATGGTTCTGCTTAAGCTCAGGCTTTTATACAGCTCAATTTTGACCGTGCCGTCGAGATTGCTGGCCCATTGGATGGTTTGCGCTCTGTCCGGCGTCCACGAGGTGCCAGCGTTGGGTGTGAAAACGGTCATTCTTCTTGAATAGGCTACTCTAAGCCGGACGGCGGCTTGATTGTTTCCAGTGTCTGTTTCGCTTACCTTTTCGGCAGCATCCGCATAGAAGATGATATAATGTCGTCCGCGAGACAGGTCTGACGGAAGGGTAACTGTTCGACTGAGGGATGTACTCTTTCCAGGCAGCAGAGAGCCGAAGGGGCTGGTCCCCAGCAGAATATCGTTACGGTCCCAGGTTTTGTCAGCAGAGAGGTAATAGCCCAATCGTGAGGAGGCCAAAGTGCCTGTGCCGCCGCTGTTGTTTACCTTTGCGGACAGGGTAACGGCTTCGCCCGGAGCTGCTTTGGCCGGGGAAATACGCGCTTGCCTGATTGTCAGGTCAGCAAAATCTCGGATTTCAACAGCAACTGCTATTTCGTTATTTCCTTCATTTTCCTCAGCTACGTTTCCCTTATTATCTGCACGAAAGATCAGGTGATAATCCCCAGAAGCATTTTTCGGCAGGGTGACACGCTTTTCAATCAGGGTGTTGCGGCCCTGAATAAGTTTGTTGATGCGTTGTTGATAAAGCAGGGTATCAGCCGCATCCCAGGTGCTACCGTTGGCGGACAAGTAGCAGCCGAGCCGGAAGGTATCTGCTGTTTCGGTGCCAATGTTGGCTATGCGGACCCGTGTATTGGCCCGTGCTCCCGGTTCCATGCGGAGCGGATCAACCTCTGCGGTATCCACAATCAGGTCCGGGATGCCGGTGCTGCCGGGTTCGGGGCAGCTGACTGCGGCCTGCCAGTTTATGAACCAACGGCCATAGCGGTCTTCGCGGTGTTCAACTTTGATGCGTTTTTTTGTGGTGAAGTCTGCGGAAAAGTAGATATTCAGGCCACTATCGTTTTTATTGTATGTTTCTGCTTTTCCGTGCAGGTAGGTTAGGTCGATATTTTTGTAGATATTAACGGCTTTATTGCCGATGAGCAGACGAACGGTTCCGCTGTAATCCCAGCGCATATTACCGGTGGTGGGCTGGATGCTGACACGACCGACAGGGGTGCCAGCGGCGTTCTGTTCTATTGTCAGGCGGTAGGTGACGTGGTATTTGTCCTGCCAGTCTGTCGGGGTGACGGTGTAGGTGCAGTCTGAGGGAGCCGGGGGATCGGTTCCGGGATTACCGTTTGTTCCTCCGGTGATTGCAATGGTGAATCTGTCCGTGCCTACGTAGCCGAGGGTGTCGCCGACTTGAGCGGTTATGGTGACATCGCCGGGTGTGTTCGGGGCGGTGTAGGTTACGGTGCTGTAGTCGGGGTAGCTTGGGTGGGGGCTGAAGGTTCCTTGGTTTGTGTACCAGTAATAGAAGGCTTCGCCGTTGTGTTTTTTATCTACTTTGGCGTCAGCGGTAAGGTCTACGCTTTCTCCTGGCTTGATCTTGCTGAGGCTTTCAATGCGTACTGACGGGGCCTTTACGCCGGGAACAGGCATTTGCTGCTCGTAGTTGTTGCCGATTCTGGCGGCTAGGCTTTCGTTATTGAGAAATAAAGCTAATATCGTAACGATATAGATTGGAACCAAAAGGCATCTCATAGCGTTGCGTTGGAGTTTCATATTTGCATCCTCGATATTATTTCTGCCGGGTTAGGGGGGAATGGATAGAGAAATCGACAGCAAAGGGTTCAGCTATTTATTCTTTTTATAAATCGTATAAGCATCATAAACAGCTTTTACGGTTTCTTCTCGTGTGGCTAGAATTTCATTACCATCCTTATCTACTACATCAGATAAATCGTGCGGATTTGGATTTATAGATACGAATTTCGAGCCGTTGTGTAACGGCTCTATACCATCTTTTTCCGCTTTCTCAACATATTGACAAAACCACACTCCTTCTTGGCATGTCTTTTCAGAATAAATACCTTCGTCTTCGGAAAATGTCAGTATAACCATCTTAAGCATCTCCGCCCTACTTACAGTTTTTCCAGGGAGAAAACGACCATCTGGATATCCAGCAATTGAACCACGATGATACAGCTTCCCAATATATTCATTACACCAAGGCTTGCCATCTTTATCAAGGCACCATTCTCCTGATTGCGTATCGCTGAATATTTCTGATAACTCTTCGTCAGTTGGCTGCATCTGTATTCCTGCTGCTTCTGCGGTTTTGACTATTATCTTTGTTGCTTCAGCTCTGTTTAATTTGTCTTGAGGCCTAAATGTACCATCAGGATTTCCGTGCAGCACGCCCATCTTACGCAATTCTGTAATTGCTTCCGAGTAGTTGCTTGATATAGGTACATCCGGAAAAGCATATAGTAGCCGTGTAAACGTATTTTTAAGCCCAATTACTATCTCATTGTTTGCATAGTTCTTGATGTTTCTTATATCATTCCACTTGAAAAATGCCCAATAGGTTACTCCATTGTCAAATGAGTACTGAATACAATCTGTTAATTGTTGGTTATTTTCAAATGGAATAGTGCTACTACCATATTCCGTAAAATAGATATCTCCTTTAAAAAGAATATCCTCTCGGTAATGTGTTAAAACATCATAGGTGTCAGATTCAAGAGTACCATCTATGCTTCCTTTACAGGCATTCCCATCTTTTAGACCTTTCCCTTCATAAAAGTTTATCCCAATGAGATTGGTAAGTTCATGTCCTTCATTGTGTATATTATCTGGTTGAGGTAACAGCTCCTTCATTATTTCATCGCTTAACCCGTGGGTTGGCATTGCCTTAAAATTACCAACTAATTTCCAGCTAACCTTCACATCCCGAATGCCATTATTTTCGAGAGAGTCGATGACATAACCTCTTAATTTCAAATAGAGTAATTCCAAATCACCCTCTGAAAAGGTGCTGTCATTTTTTGAAAACATCATTTCATTTATTATAAATATTTCCTCTATGGTCTTACCATTACCAATAAATTCTTTCAGTTCTTTAATCAACCCCTCAATCCACGGCTTGGCTGCTCTCCATACCTGCGAATTAGGAGAAACTGGCAACGAATGTCCAACGTTTTTTCCTGTCTGGTCAAATTCTTTTCTTATCCAATCTGGTGGAATATGACCAATTGAGAGAGTCCACTTTATATTTTTTTCTTTTAAAATCTTTGCATACTCAACAAGGTATTTATAATAGTTTTCATCAACAGCTGTTTGTTCAAGTTGAGAAGCATATGCTTTGAATGCTTCAGGGGTTGTTTCGCTGCTCTCCTTTCTTAGCCTAGGGGTCGGATCTGAGGCGGCCCAAATTGCTTCAGTATTGACTACAAGCTTCAAAGGTTTTTTGGTATTTTCTTCTCCACCGGCAATCCTTTCGATGATTAAATTTAGATCTTTTTCTATGAGATCTTTTTCGGTGAAAGATTCTTTGATTGGTTCTCCAAAATCAATACCGCATAATAATTCATCACCCTCTGATAATTTGTGATCACCCAATTGAGAAATCTCTAAATCAAGGTTTCTCTCACCCTTATCCAATCTTAACGCGTAACCTACTTTTCCGTCAGCATGTTTAATCTCGCATCCATCAAGCAGGGAATAATTAACACCCAACTTCAAGCTTTTCCTGATTGTGATATCTTCAGCATACGATATCTTAACGTTACAAAGTAAGAGTAAAAGAAGAGACAGTTTGATAACGTTTTGTTTGTTTAAATAATCTCTTGTGTGGGTCATCGTTTTCCCTCTTGGATTTTCAATACAATTGATGCTCTTGCTCAACAAAGCCTTCCGCAGAGGAATCCGCCTTCCCCTGAGAAAATTCTGCTCAACACCGTCAGATCAACCGCCCACGCACTGCTGAAATACATGCAGCCCAAAAGACGGGATGCTGCCAATCAACAAAGGCAGGTTCACATTTCTCAAAAAGAGAACCGGAGCTTCTGCTCCGGTTCTGCAACACAAACAGCCGTCAAGATCAGGTGCCGCCGAACTCATCCATATTGCAGACTTCAAGAACATATCGTCCCCGTGCCAGCAGGAAGTCGTACAGTGCCTGGTATGCATCTGCATCCGCAACATTAAGGGTCACATCAACACCGGATGTAACTCCCCGGAGAGTGATTTCACCACCATCTGTCGGGACAACAACAGGGGTTCCCATCTCCCCGGTGTAAGGGCCGATTGCCAATGTAATCGTATTGTCCGGCTTCAAGATCGCCTCAACGCGGCAATCCTCAGCTTCCGCATCGTGCTCGACTGCCTGGACATGACCTGTCGCGTCAGAACCGGCAACAAACATTTCAAGCTGATCAGATGCGATAAAATTCATACTTCGCACATACTCGTATGATCCCTCCCGGAGGGTACCGTTCGAGGTATATCTGTTCCGGCAGTGGATGGTCTTCTCGACATTCGGAGACACAGCAGGCTCCCCGCCGAAATCAGCAGTGATGATCACGTTTGACGGGTCATTGAGACCAACCTTGTCCTGCTCGATTTCATTTTCATCGGCATCAACCAAGAAGATGCCCAGGTCCTCATCATCAACATCAAAACCAAGGAATTTCCCGGAAAGACGGAAAGGATAGTCATCCCTGATGAACCGAGGGTATTCTGTCTTTGTTTCGTACCCGATGACCACTTCAGGGGCCTTGGACGGATATCCGAGCCGTTCGTAGGTAGCCATGTTCTGGACAGCTCGATTAAACTGCCTCGGGATTTTGGCGGCTACTTTCACTGCATCAGGCGGAATGTCATCAGTGGGAAGGTCTAAACGCACCGGGAGGCGCGGCATGAAGGAGACAAAGGTCTCCAGCTTGACGAACTTGCCGTCGGCAACCTGCTCTGTGACGACCTGCTGGAAGTTCTGCAGAACCGTCTTGGCTTGGG
>Ga0316189_10007106_pt1 | contig 10623 bp, 7 predicted proteins | sample LowCovwburrow_MG_FD_204930 | JGI IMG/M metagenome (GOLD analysis project Ga0316189, IMG submission 204930) | Coastal sediment microbial communities from Maine, United States - Lowes Cove worm burrow | ecosystem: Environmental > Aquatic > Marine > Coastal > Sediment | place: USA: Maine... | reverse complement strand
CATCAACACCAAGCATGGCCAATTCGGTTGTTACATCTTGGCGCTGCAAGAAATGCAGGGCCGCAGGGGCCAGGATGTCGTTGATAATTTGTCGGGTATCTGTTTCTGTGAACACATACACATCCAGATTCTTCAAAAAACCGGCATGGGACAGGACTTCATCGATGTAGGGGCGGGCTTTCTCATGCAGCCCCTGATGGGTGACCGATACTGAAAGAAGGCAGGTTATTTTAGCGTTTTTAGCGACGGATCCACGTTCACGTTCAAATTTCAATGCTTCTGCCAAACCGCCAAGGCCATACAGCAGTTCGTTGTTTTGGGGTTTAACGCCAATGTGGATAGGGTGGTCATACCAGTAGCGCTGAGGTTCCTGGGAAATTGTGTGCAGGTTTTGTTTGAGAGTTTCACTGCAGTGCAACCCATCGTCGGATTGAGATGCCGGCGGAAGCGTTAAAAGGACATTTGAGGTAAAGAGAATTTCCCGGGCCGCATCAACGATGGGATCGGGGTTGGCGGCGTGGATGTTGACGGTCCGTTTTTTCCGCAGGGCAGAGACGGATTTATCGCGGTCCGAAGACAGACCGACGCCTTCAGGGAAGAATACTGACCAGATGTTTTCGGCTATCTGGAGCGGACTTTGTCCCTGGGGAGTCGTTTCTAAAAAGGAGGACAGGTTTTTTAAGCGGGCTGCAAATTTTGGATCCCGGAAGCACACATTTTCAATTTCTTTCTGGATACGATCTACGGCGGCCAGATAAAATTGTGCAATTTCCGATTCGTCCGTCGACTCTGCGGTCCGATGTAAAAGTGACTGAGCATTTTTATAATCCGGATGTTTTTGTCCGGCAAGCAGGATAAGAAAAGCGGCGTTTAGCCGCCGGGCAACTTTTGCGGGCCCGTCAGAGTCACTTTTAAACTGGTCCGTCGGATCGAAAACCGAAACGTCGCCGCCACTGCCTTCTGCGGGCCTAAACAACTGGCGGCATATGGATTGAAAGTGTTTATAATGGCTCATAGTAAAAATCTGAATTCAAAACGCTCTTTCCGCCGACTTTGCCCTCTGTTGTTCTCTTTTTTTCAGCTCATCTTTTTCAATTTCGATGAGTCGGTTTAAGTTCTGAACGAAATAGATGACTATTTGATATCCATGACGGCCGAACTGGTCGGGCACCTCGGACACAAGCAACAAATCCATGTTTTTCCTCCAAACCATGGATTTACCATTTTCTTCCTTCCAGTCGATGACTTGCGGCGGGCCGTATTTAGTTTTCAGCGTTTCTACGATGCCGGTTTCATCGATTTGGAAATTGATTTTAATCAGCAATGGTGTTTTTGTGTATTCCGAGAAAACAAGTTCGACATAATCAAAGGGTGTATTTTTTCTTTGTGCATAGCGATACATGAGTTTAACGGTGTTATGCTCAACTCTTTCTCCGGGCGGAAAATTTATTTTTCGATTCAGTTCATTGATTTTGGGGAGATATTTTTTGATAAACCCTGCATAGTTGGTGTTTAAATCCAGGATGCTGCGACGCTCGATGGCGTCGCGGCCTAGTTTTTTACCAAGGTCTTTGCGGATATTATCGGTTAACTTTGTATTCGTTCCGAGTTCAAAAAACGTGAAGCTTTCAGGATTGGCGGCCGCCGGTTCTGTTTCGGCTGATTCACGATTGTCGCCACAGGAAATTAAAATTGAGATAAATAGGAGGCTAAAGAGTTTAAAAATGAAGCTGATCTTATTTCGCCATTTCATTTGCAATCGCATATAAGTACCTCAGAATATTTTTTCCAAAAAGAGCATTGAGCGTTGAATGGATTCGATTTTTAATTTCTTTTTTGGACAGGATTTACAGGATTAATGGTCCTGGTTAAATACGCCCCAGTTAAACAAAAAATCAAACAGGTTTCACGGGGTAAACTGTGCTGTTCTTCGAAGTTTAACCCCGGATAAACAGGCTTCGCGTTTAGCTGGGCAGGCGGGGTAAAGATCTTTTTCGCCTGCAGCGAGATACCCTTAGGCCGAAGGCCCTTCTATCCAGATGATCCTGTAAATCCTGTCTGATATTCTTTTTTTGATAGAATCCATTCCTCAGATTTTACCTTGCTGTATTTATGAATCTATCTATAGTGCAGGCCTCGTTGAATAGTTTACTGGTTGAAGGGTTGATTAGGTAAATTATAGTCATAATTTTAAAATCTTACGACTGTTAAAACATGAAGTGTCCAATTATTTTGCAAATATGGGATAAATCCATATTTACAACCGCTTAACCAATCAACTAATCAACCAATCAACGATATCTGTAGTGGCTAAACTTTTACTTTTTTTTCGAAATATTGCCGATGTGAAACGGAAACAGACCGGTTGTACGGTCTTTGAAATATTGAATCAAGGTTTTCTCTATCACCCGGAACGCTATTTCATCCCAGGGGATCTCGGCTTCCGAAAACAGACGAACCTCCAGGCTTTCGCTGCCCGGTCTGAAGTTGCGATCCATCAGACGGGCACGAAACATCAAATAAATCTGGTTTACATAGCAGATATTGTATAACGCATATGGGGCCAATATTTCAACCCTGGCCCGGGCTTCTTCAAAAGTTTCGCGCCGGGCACCGGCCGAAACGGTCTCACCGTTTTCGAGATAACCCGCCGGCAAGGTCCATTTCCCATAGCAAGGTTCGATGGCGCGCCGGCAGAACAGGATTTTATCTTCCATTTCGGGGATGCATCCGACCACCATGGTGGGATTCTGATAGTGGATGGTACCGCAGGATTCACAAAAATATCTGGAACGATCGTCGCCCGGCGGGATATGGTAAGTCAGTGGTTGACCACAGTTGCTGCAGTAGTTCATACAAAGTCCCTGGGATGTGTTATGCGTTTGAAAATTTCATTTATGCTTTATGCCACGATTCAGCGCCAAATATGGGTAAGTTGTTATAAACCCAGTATGATATAGTCCGCATCTTTAGTACTTATGGTTTCGGCGTCGACCATTCCCTTGACCCCCGGCAAAATAACCGCATGGGGTATACGGGAGCGTTGCCGGATCTGGCGCGGGATGGCACCCTTGCGGGCGTGGCCTGTTCCCGTCAGTACAACGACCACTGTATCCGGATATTTTTCTATATAATTAAGGGTATTCATGGCCATCACATTGTCCCATACCAGCTGGGCTTCACAGAAATAGTTGAAATTGAGATTGCCGTGGGCATGGCCGCCAAAGGCATTTTTAATGTACTCCATGTACTCCTTATCGACCCTGCAGGTAATATTAGAAAGTTCTCCTCGCTGTGCTGCTGTCAGGGATTTAAAACCCTGTCGGGACACCTGCCGGGTGATATCCCGGGTCACATTGAGCCCAATCAAGGGAATTTTTTCTTCCCTGGCATACTCGAAGATCATATGATAGGCCGACCAAGGATAATTCCAATTATCATAGTATATCTGCTCGAATTTTTCTTCGCCGATATCGCCGCTGATCCAGCGATCGAGCGCCTGCTGACTGTCACTTCTGAACATTTCCAGTCCGACAGCAACCTTTATACCTGCTTCTTTAAGTGCCCTGATAACACCCAGCTGGGCCTGATGATGCTTTTTATTGCTGTGGTGTTCTCCCACTAAAATAATTTGATTTTGCTTCAATTGGTTAACGGCTTCGGACAGATGGGTTTCTTTACCAAGGCCCAGATCATATAATCGCTGGTCATCCTGGTTTTCATGGGCTCCGACAGCGCTGATCAAAATAAGGACGGACACTAATAAAATAGCTATTTTCTTCATTTCGTTGAATCTCCTCAATAGTCCCTGTCGGACAGGGCTATAAAATAAATGCTTAACTAGAGTCAATTACCCTTGTGGTCCCATTCATATACCAACGGAGAGGTCATCACCGGCCAGATTCCTTTGTCCAGATTTTTGCCACTCTGAAATACGAGATAGCTGTATTTTCCGTAGTGGGTGATTTTTCGCGCCACCACTTCGGCATATTGAGGCGATAACGGCATGAACAGCACAGCGATGCGATCCGAGTCCGCGGGATGCTCGAAGACACCAAAAAAAGTATCGAAGGGCTTTTCATATAATTTTTCATTCAGCGAAAAGGAATCCGGCTGGATAGTGACCCCAGCCGGTATTTTTTGCAGCAGATCAGTGCGCCGGGGATGACCGATCACCAAAATATCATTTTCGGCAAGCATGTGCCGGTCCAACTCTTTTTCATCGACGAACTTGTTATGTTTCAGGCCCAGTGAAAGCGTGAGTAACTCAGCCGCTTTTATTATTTCCGGATCCAGATTTTCGGATAGCACGGTTATAACCGATGGCGCGCCCTTTAAGGTGTTGACGGCCGGCGGTATTTCCGAGGGAGAAAGCCGCCTGAAGATATCATCAGCGGGATCGGCCGTAAGACTTAGTGGACGATGGTCTCCTTGCAGCTCAAATGAGGTCGCCCGTCCGGCGACCAATATATGATGGATGGCTGTCTGTTTGCCGGTTTTGAGCGCTAGCGTTAGCGGAAAATTGAAATAGGGCTTGGCTTGGATGATTTGCCCCTTGATTTGCCAGATGCTGCCGGTGTGTTCGGACCGAACCCCATCCAGCGAAAATTGGGGTGCCCCTCGGCGGTCGACCCACTGGTTAAAAAAATCCTGCAGAGATCGTTTGCCGCGGGTTTCAAATGCATGCTGCAGATCAGACCAGGATGTCGGTTTGAACAGGCGGGTGTGATAAATATCGCGCAATGCCCCCCAGAAAGCCTCTTCCCCCAGGGTTTGCCGGACCATATGAAAAACCATGGCACCCTTGTCATAGCCGATGGTTCGGGTGACGGTGTCATAGCGGCTTTGAAACCGGTCCAGCGCAAAATCGTTTTGCGGTGCAACCAGGGTTGAATAGTTTCTCAGCCATTGTCGTCTGTGATCCCGGGCGGCTTCCCGGGATTTCATTTCTTTGAACCGATAATCCGCCACATAGGCCGTCAGGGCCTCACTCCAGTTGCCCTGGGCATAATCCACATAAACCCCGTTTCCCCACCAGCAGTGCGCGATTTCATGGCCCAGGCTGGTATGTATGATAAACGGCAACCGCAGCACGTTTCCGCCCAACAGGGTATAGGAAGGAAAGCCGTATCCCGTTGGGAAGAAATTTTCCACGACGGCGAACTTTTGAAAGGGATACGCTCCGAAAAGATCCGAATAAAGTGATAGATAACCGGCGGTCGCCTCCAGATATGCTGCCGCCAGAGACCTGTTCCGCGGCAGCAAATAGGTCGCCACGGTTACATCGCCGACAGATTTCTCTTCAACCTCATATCGCGCGACGGATAGGGCTAAGCCCTCTATCGGATATTTCACCTCCCAATCGGATACGGTTTTTCCATTTTCATTCCGGTGGCCCAGTGAGCGGCCCGCCGTCACCGCAATCTGACCGGATGGTGCCGTGACCGTCACCCTGTAACTTGCCGTGCTCTCCACTAGTTCCGGGTACCATCCAGCCCCTGCCAGCAAAAAACAGCCCTTCTCCGAGATAGTCCCCGTAACGCCGAAACCGGGATTCTCCGTGTTTATGGGGTTCGTCGGAACGGGGTCGTCGAATGTGGCCGAATAACGGATGGTAACCTGCACTTCGCCGGATATTTCAGGGGCTTTGAGCGCTAGCCGCAGGCGGCCGTTTTCAAAGTTGAAATTTCGCGGATTTTTGTTAACTTGCACTTCGATACGGGTTGCTCGATTCGTCAGGCGAAATTCGAGGACAGCAGTGCCGTCGGTATTGATGGTGATGTCATCTTGGCCGATTAACTTCTTTGCACCTGGAATCAATTCAATTTGAAGGCGATGGGCCGCACTGAACCTTGCGGCCTGCGAAATCACGGCACAACTTAAAATGCCCAGTAAGATTCCCAATATTTTTAAGCAGGATTTCAGTTTCAATGATTCCATGATTTGTTCCTTCAGCGCCTACCCCAATGTTGCATAAACGATATCGCAAAATTAGTTAATGATATGTTATAACTGTCGAAATCCAAGTAATATCCCAATTTTTCGATATCCCCTAAAGTGAATTCGAAAGGTAAGCTGAATTTGTCATATCGTTTACCCTACGGGAAAGCCGGAGGACTTCAGATTCTGTGTTGTAAAGGGATCGTGGTAAAGTGACTACAACTTCACCCTTTACGCCTTGACTCTGAACCCCTCCGGCTTTTGCAACGTTGGGGTCTATCGACTAATTTTGCGGGCAAAGGCCAAAGAGTCAATATTAAAGAACAATTTAAGTACTGTAAAGGAGATGTCAAAACCTGACTTGTCATTGACTTCTTATCTTGCCGTGTTAGCTTAAGGTCTAAGATTTAAACTCACTTTGGAGGACCGATGGCAAAACAATCTAAAAATGCTGATGGACAATATGTCCGCAAAGAAACATTCTGGCTGGTTACACTTCTGGCCCTGGCGGTGGGTTTTTTCGGAGGCGTGATGTTTGGCGTGTTTAAAACCGATACGGCGGAAATGCCCGGACGCCCGGCACCAGCCCCCACCCAGGCCGCAGACCCCGGCAAGGCCAGTATCGTCGCTGCGCTTGAAAAGGAAACCCGGTCCAATCCCGGCAATCTTGACGCCTGGATCGAGCTGGGAAACGCTTATTTTGATTCGAACCAATACGAAAAATCAATCGGTGCCTACCGCAAGGCCCTGGAAATTGACCCGGACAATGCCAATATCTGGACCGATATGGGCGTCATGTATCGGCGCAACGGCAACCCGCAAGAGGCGATAAATGCCTTCGATAAAGCCATCGAGGCGGATCCCAAGCACGAAGTTTCACGTATGAACAAAGGAATTGTACTTTTACATGACCTCCAGGATACTGACGGTGCCGTAAAAGCCTGGGAAGGACTGCTGGAAGTAAACCCCGTGGCTATGGCGCCCACCGGTCGATCCGTGGATGAAATGGTCCAGCAAATAAAGAAGCAGGGCGGTGCTCAATAAGGAGAATTTGCGATGAACTGGGTGGCAGAGGAACGTCAAAGTCAACTCTAATTGATTAAATGACGTAGCCCTGAGTTGGGTGGTTGAAAAGTGAAATGGTCAATTATTCGGATAGCGCTGCCCGTAAATTTTCCGAATGTCTTCTTTCGCGAAATGATACGCCGTATTACAGTAATGACAGCGCATTTCCAGCGGAAAGGGCCCGTTATCCCGGATGTCTTTGAGATCTTCGATCGGCAGCAGCATTAACAGGCTGCGCACCCGATTCTGATTGCAGTGGCACATAAACTCAATGCGGTGACCGGCTAAAAAGCGTGGGGAATATTTCCTGAAAACCTCGTCGATGAGGGTTTCAGGATCAATATGATCGGTAAATGCTTTCCCGAGTGAGGGCAGATTGACGACCCGCTCTTCCAGACTTGCCGCCAAATCTTCACCGGCCCCGGGCATGGCCTGTAAAAATACCGCCCCGGCACCGGTGACCTGACCTTGACGGTCGAATTTTATGCTCAAGTTGAACGCCGTTGGAATTTGCTCGGATGTCAGGTAATAGTTGGCAAGGTCTTTGGCAATGTTGCCGTATTTGAGCATGACCTTGCCGGTAAATGGATGTTTAGCATCTTCTAAATACTTTGACACGGAAAGAAAACCGGCGCCGAAAAATGGCGACAGGTCAAAATCTTCCATGGGTTTATCCATCGGAATGGGGACGTTTTTTAGATAACCGCGCACCTCGCCAAATGCATTGGCTTCTACCACCAGCCCTTTAATTGGTCCCGAACAATCAAATTTAATGGCGATTCGGTCATTGCTTTTCAAGCTTGCCGACATTAACCCTGCACCTAAATAGGCGCGGCCCAGCACCAGGGTCTCCAGAATTCCCAGGTCGTGGTTGGCCCGCATTTCGTTGACCATCCGTGTGCCGTTCAAGATCACCCCGCGGACCGCGTTGTCGGCCAGTAAAAAGTTATGGAGACGATCCCTGGCGCCAGCCAGCAACTGTTCTTTAAGCGTTTTTCCGTATGGGTTTTTCTTTTGCATGTTCTAATATAACGATCAATTGATCATCGGCGAGATTGTTGATTGATTTACTACCGCGACTCTTAAGCGTAGTCTTTAAAAGCCATAATATTATAAGAGAGTTGTTCTATCGCCAAAGAATAAATCATGGGGGTATGGTCAGAAACACACTACGACCCCAATGCAGCAATTCGAAATATCCGAAGGCGGATAAAATTAGGGCAATGCACGGAAACCACAAGTACCTGTACACGGATGACAATTTGGTCTGGAAATATGCGTTGGAGAGGACCAGGCACAAATGCAGCGGAGATAAAAGCACACCGGCAAATCCACAAACCATGGCCAGCATAATATAGGCGAGCATGTGCTGGGCCTCTCCCATTGAATGGATCATCGGAATCAAAATTGGAAATGTGCTGCCCACAACAGCGATGGCAAGGCCGGCGATCAACCCCACCATGAAGGGCAAAAGCGCGATGATGATAAGCAGGGGTATTTTCAAAGTGATCAAATTCTTGCTTATGGCATTCACGGCCTGGCCGTCTGATAAAATCCCCTTAAAAATGAATATCGCTGCCACCATATAAAACATCGTCAGAAGATGTTTATCCAGCAATACATCGCGTATCTGGCGGCTGGTAAATTTGTTTTTCTGCCATATCCAGAAAATAGCCACAACCAGACAGATAATCAGCCCTGTTTCCTTGCCCATGGGAAATCCAGGGAAGAGCCTTGAAATGAGCAGGCCGGTGCCCAATCCCGGAATAATCGCAATCAGTATCGGTGTGAGCTCATTTAAAAAGGGAATTATCGGTGGGCGGCCCTTCTGGGCGCCCTGAGGTATTGAGTCTTTTATGACTTTGATGGGACCCTGTCCCAGCATGATGGCAGCCAAAGTCAGCGGCGCCATAGAACAAACAAAAATTAAAAGATTGATATCGGCCAGAACCACCGTCAGAAGCACACCGGGATACAGCGGCCACCAGTACTCCCAGATATGGCGAAACCAATAGTTGACAAAACTGAGTTGACCGCCGCTAAGCTTTGATCGTGCACCAAGTTCTTTGACCATCGGGGCCGAAAACACTGCGCCGCCCGGCATCGGGAGAAGGCCGATGAGGGCCGGAAAAATTGTTAGATTCAACCGCGGGTTTGACACCAGTCCTCGGAAGCTGGTCAAAAGACGTTGCATTTGTCCGGCCTTTTCCATGCTGTTGCTCAAAATCAGGATGAGCCCCACAATTAGTGTCAGAGAGACCGTTACCGGGCTCAGCAAAGATCCGGCAACGGAGATTGCTATGGTTCGAGGACTTTCCCCAAAAAGGACACCTAAAGCCAGAGCGCCAAGCAGAAAGGCATTTCCGAGTGACAGCTTTTTGCGGATGGCGATGAGCACCAACACAAATACAATAGTCACCCGGAGCAGTGCCGGTATCTGATTCAGAATGGTCATTTTAGTTCTTTTTTCAGCTGCTGTGAGCGTTTAAAATAATACGCCAGTCTCTTCTGAACGGCACCGAAAACCGTTCCCTTGGTATAATTTCCGTCCTTATCCGGCTTTCCCGCCGGCACTCCGGTTAATATTTCGATGCCTTCTTCCACCGTTGAAACCTGATAGACATGGAACTTTTGCCGTTTGACGGCATCGACGACTTCTTTGCTGAGCATGAGATTTTTTGTGTTCGCTCGGGGTATTATTACCCCCTGGCTCCCGTTAAGGCTCTTGGTTTTACAGACCTCATAAAATCCTTCAATCTTATGATTGACACCCCCGATGGCCTGGATTTTTCCTTTTTGATTGACGGAACCGGTGACGGCAATCCCCTGTTTGACGGGGATGCCCGCTAAGCTTGAAAGAATGGCATACAACTCGGTGGACGAGGCGCTGTCACCATCGATGCCGCTGTAGCTCTGTTCAAAGGTGATGCTGATGGCTAGGTTCAGCGGATAATGCTGGGCGAATGTTCTACCGAGGTATCCGGAGAGAATCAACACCCCCTTGTCATGGGTCTTGCCGCTTAATTTAGCTTTCCGTTCGATGTTAATGACGCCTGCTTCACCCATAAAGGTTTCAGCCGTAATGCGCATTGGACGGCCGAACGAGAAATCACCGATCTGATAGACGGCCAGCCCATTGACCTGACCGCTGATCGCGCCGTCGGCATCGATCATGATAGTCCCATCGCGGTAGGAATCGTGGATTTTTTCTTCATAAAGATTGTAACGGAAGCGATGTTCGTGAAAGGCCTTGACTACATATTTATCGGAAATCAGTCTGGCCTTGTTTTTGCGCGCCCAATAGTCCGCCTCTTTTAAAATGCCCAGCAAAGGACCGAATCGAATTGAAAGCTTGTTTTTATCGGATACGGATTTTTCACCATACTCCACGATGGTGGCCACACCTTTGGCTGTGAAGGGCAAAAGGCCTTCTTCTTTGCAAACCCGGGCAATAAAGCGCGCATATTGCTGAACCGTGTCCGGGCTTTTTTGGACTTCGTAATCAAAATCCGCCCGCACCTTGAAGATCTTGTTGAATCGCGGGTCATAGTTTTGCAGGACTTCAAAATTGTCATAGCTACCCAGCAATATCACCTTGACTTCCAGGGGGATGGGCTC
>Ga0316189_10007105_pt1 | contig 10623 bp, 8 predicted proteins | sample LowCovwburrow_MG_FD_204930 | JGI IMG/M metagenome (GOLD analysis project Ga0316189, IMG submission 204930) | Coastal sediment microbial communities from Maine, United States - Lowes Cove worm burrow | ecosystem: Environmental > Aquatic > Marine > Coastal > Sediment | place: USA: Maine... | reverse complement strand
ATTCAAACCATTTAAGGTGGGCGATTTTATTGAAGGGGCAGGCGTTGCCGGTACCGTTGAAGAAATTCAGATTTTTACGACGCAACTTAAAACCCCGGATAACAAAACCATCATCGTACCCAACGCGAAAATGACGGGCGACAATATCACCAATTACACCATGAAAGGAACCCGTCGCGTGGATTTTGTTTTTGGTATCGGCTACGAAGATGATATCGACAAGGCTCGCAAGGTCATCGAAGGGATTATCGCAGAGGACAGTCGCGTTTTGAAAGATCCGGCGCCGATGGTGGCCGTATCCGAACTGGCCGACAGCAGCGTGAATTTCGTGACACGCGCCTGGACATCTGCGGATGATTACTGGGGCTTCTATTTTGACACTACGGAAAAAGTGAAAAAGCAGTTCGATGCCGACGGGATCAGTATTCCATATCCGCAGCGCGATATCCATGTGTATGAACACAAGGAATAGCGCTCATATGAAACTTTATGCGGGTGTTTCTTTAGGGAAACTTTCTTCCTTAACGGCCGGGGATGAAGGCTTTACTTCCAATAAACTATGGCCTCGATTCCAATCATTTCTCAAAATGGAATACGCTTTGGCGGCAAATCCTACAATGACTATTGCCGTTGTCGATAAAATTGCTAAAACAACTAAATCCAAACCATTCACTGTGGTTTTCTCCTTCAATTGAATTTACCGCGGAGGATATCCGAAAAATGGTGCTTTCACTTGGATAGCGGGTATAATAGTCAAACATTAACGATTACAAGCAAAATACGGACCAAAACCCTTCGAATAGTGTTTTGGTCATGCTTCTAGCCGGTTAGCGATGGTCGGCAGGTGCATTGAATGGTTTGGATGCCAATCTTATGATACACCTATGTCAAAATTTCTATACAGCATATAGATAATCAAACAACCCGAATACCAGTTCGGTCACCTGTTGATTGCCGTCCACCGAGCCTGCCTGACCGTATAAAGTGGTGGTTTCGGCGACGGTCCCGGCTTTGGATTTTTCATCCAAAGTGTGCCATTGTGACCAAAATTTTCAATTATTGGGTTCAACCTTTAATTTAAAGGAAAACGAAACCGACAGGGAGTCTGACCATGGAACAACTATGTAATGACCTGGCAATGGAACAACAGGGGTTGGATGCTGTTGTGGCAAATCTGGATGAGACCGGATGGGAGACCATGACCCCCTCAAAGGGCTGGAATATCAAGGAACAAATTCGTCATTTAGCGTATTTTGAGAATAGAGCTAAACTGGCTGCCTCGAATCCAGAGGCCTTTAAACAGTGGTTTGAAGAAATGCTGCAAGATCCAAATGCAATGACGGGGCATATGGAGACTACGGGAAAAGATTTGACTGCCGAAGGAACCTTGAAATGGTGGCGGGAAGAACGCAACGCGCTTCTTGACCTTCTTGGGAAAATGAATCGCAAAGACCGATTATCCTGGTATGGGCCGGATTTGAGTGCCATATCGTTTGGCACCGCGCGCCTCATGGAGACCTGGGCCCATGGTCAAGACATTGTGGATGCTCTGGGAATTGTGCGGAAACCGACCGATCGGTTGCGCCACATCGCCCACATGGGGGCCAGTACGTTTGCCTGGAGCTATACGGTACGCCAGATGGAGGTGCCTGACACACCGGTTCGATTGGAACTTATGGGACCGTCAGGCGATCTGTGGGCCTGGGGGCCTGAAGAAGCGAAAAATATGGTAAAGGGCCTGGCTGAAGATTTCTGTTTAGTGGTGGTTCAACGGCGGCATGTGGCCGACACAGATTTGATTGTCCACGGAGAAACTGCGCGGCAATGGATGTCGATAGCCCAGGCCTATGCCGGACCACCGACCGAGGGTCGAAAACCGGGGAAGTTTCTGAAACGTAAACAATAGCCAGTTGATTAAGTGGTGGGTTATTATCTTGTGGAAACGGGGACCATACCCATCATCGTCGGAGGCGACCACTCCCTGATGTACCCCCGATGTGGTTGCCATGGCCGAGGTAAACGGCACAATTAATGTGGGCGTCATACACTTCGATGCGCCGGTCGATGCAAAAGAAGGCAGATTCCGGTATTTATTTTCAGGCTAATATACGCCGTATTCCTGAAGGGCTTGCCACATGGCAATGAGGTTTTCGGGCGGCACATCGGCCTGGATATTGTGGATGGTATTGAACACGTAGCCACAGGTGAACTTCGGCCGGGTGTCCGGTCGGAGAAAAGCAGGATGTGGATCCTTCGATGACCCCCAGCGCACCGCTTTTAAACTTTACGATGGCGACTGCATTGTCTTCGGTCTCAATACCTTCATGGATGGCACGATCCGCATAAGCGCAGACCGGCGCCAACTCACCGGCAAGGTAGTACAGCAGATCGATGGTGTGAATGGATTGATTCATCAATGCGCCGCCGCCGTCCAGCAGCCAGGTACCGCGCCAATCTCCGCTGTCGTAGTATTCCTGGGTTCGGTACCACTTGATGTAGGCATCCGCCAGGATGATTTTGCCCAAGCGGCCGGTGTCGACGGCTTTTCTGAACGCGGCGGTGGCCTCGTTGAATCGGCGCGGAAAAATGCCGGCCAGCATAACCCTGTTTTCGTCGCAGGCCCTTATCATGCGGTCCACACGCTCCAGGGTCACCTCCAGCGGTTTTTCACATATAATGTGTTTCCCGGCTTTGGCAGCCTGCACGCAGGGTTCCAGGTGGGCGCCGCTGGGGGTGGCAATGGCGACGATATCCAGTCCCGGATGGGCCAAAAAAGCATGGTAATTCTGAAAGGCGGCGCAGTTGAAAGCCTTTGCGACCCGATCCGAATTGGCTTTGCTGCGGGAAAACACACAGGCCAGATGACCGCCTTGCATGCCCTCGATCGCCCGGGCATGAAAATCCGCAATCATCCCGCAACCGACGATTCCGAAACCGTAACCGCCTTTTTTTGCCATGATTTCCTCCATTTTTCTGCTACCGCAGCATCTCAAACGGAGAAACAAGGGCTTTTTCCCTGGCTTCGGCCAACAGGGTGTACTTGGCGATGGTGCCGGCCCGATGCTCCACGGGCCCGCTGCCCGTGTCCAGATGTTCCAGGAAGGCGTCGCGCACCCGGTAGAAATGCTGCTCATGGGTTGTTCTTAAATTGTCCGGAATTTTAATCAACAGGGCATTTTTTTCCGGGGTTACTGAAAGTCTCGGATACCGGTTCGACCATCTCTGCAAGCAGTCCTGAACGGCTTTTTCAACCTGACTGGCATTTTCTTCTCCGGGCACGATCAGCAGTTCGGGCTTAAAGCCCTGTTCCGGTAACTGGCGGATCATAAGATCCGAACGGGTGCCTTTAACGAGCGACCGATGGGTATCCCCGCCCCCCGGTGGTTCGTCCAAGTGCCAGATTTCCCTCAAATGAACCGGAATTCCCCTGATGTGGTAAATTAACTCGCCATTGCAAAAATAGTTCAGAATATCATTTTTAACATATTCGTGAACGGTGTGGGGAAACTGATGGGTGCCCGTGATTTTGGCAAACTTATCCAGCGGGACCGCAGTTGCCCAGCGCCGGGCTTCGATCAGTTCAATATCTTTATCATATTCGATGGGGTCTACGGGGAACAGCATCCACTGAGTCATGTCCACCAGGTGGATGGTGGTGTCGACAATGCCTTCGCCCTGGACATCGATATCAAAATACCAGATCGGCCGGATCAGTGGTTTTGCATTAACGATCTTATAAAGATGGTGGACAGATTCTTTGAAAATCGAGGGGCCGGCGTCCGCTTCTATTCGAATTCGACCGAAAACGTTCTCTTCAGCCAGAAATTTCTTCTGAAGCAGGGTGGCGATTTCATAACGCTCGGTCATGATGTCCACTGCCAGGGGACGATCGGAAGCCATGGTCGAGCGTAAAAAAGGAAGCGCCGCTTGGGTCGTGACCCATGGTTTATCGGCTAATATCGCTAATCCTGCCCGGTTTAAAGTATCTATATTTTCCATCTTGGTGTTATTACGTCCGGCCAGAACGGCGATGTCGCCCTTTTTTTCATCAATCAATTTTTCAAGACAATCATTGCCCCTGTAAACATTTAATTTCCAGCAGGTCGGGTTGACCCGTCTGTTATTGAAGGATTCAACAATCTCTAGAAAGCGGTCCAGATCCGGTCCCGGCTCCGAATACACAAAGATATCATCGGAAAGACTTGGATGACGTTCACGCAAAACCAGGGCGGCGTGAAAGTGACCGGGATTCAAAATAAGGAGCGTATGCATAATGTAATCCTTTTAAAGTTTTTATAAAGTTAGGACACGGATTTTCACAGATTCCCACAGATTTTTTATGGTTGATCACTCTTTTGTCATTCAAATTTGTTTCGTACTTCGTGCTTCGGCTTTCGGTTTTAAATAGTCGCGTCAATCGTCTCCACACCCTTACAGGGGTTTCCTGAGGCCTTCCGCTCTTGCGGCAGGAGCGTTCACAATAAACGCCATTGTTGCAACGTTAAGATAAATCTGTTTAATCCGTTTTTATCCGTGTCCCATTTTAGCCGGATTTGCCCTGGCTCCAACCGATTCTAAAATGCCGTGCAAATAACCCAGGCTGCGAGCGGCAATGGTCCGGGGGTCAGGCGCAAAGTCGAAGACCTCGACGGAGATATATCCCGGATAATCGGCTTCGTGCAGGATCTTTAGCAGTGGGGCGAACTGCAGGTCTCCGAAGCCGGGCCCCCGGCCGTTGGGGTCGTTGACGTGCACGTGCCTTAACTTGGCGGTTGCGAGTGCCCGTCTGAGCACTTGCGGAAGTTCCGAGCCGGCGCTGGCGTGGATGCTGCGGCAGTCAAGCATGGTTTGAAAATTAGGATGATCGGCATCAGGATGGATGTAGGAACGTGCAGAACCTTAACCACGACTCTGACCATCGACAGTCCCAGAAAGCCGGAGATCCATCCCTTGAGCGGATCTTCCGGTGCCGCCAGGTTGCCGCAGATCAAAACACCGAAGAGCGTCAGCCAGAAAAACTCAAAGGACTGGAATCGAAGGGCGATTTGGCCCAGATACGGTGTAAAAAAGGCCATGAAAAAAAGCGCAATGGTGGAGCCCAGAAATGAAGACGTGGTGGCGATGCCGATGGCTTCGCCGGCCTTGCCTTGCAACGCCAGCGGGTGGCCGTCGATGCAGGCAGCGGCGTTGGCCGGGGTGCCCGGGATATTGACCAGAATGGCCGAACGGCTGCCGCCGTAAATGGCTCCCACATAGATGGCAATCAGGATAACAATGGCATTGGATGATTCCCACTGGAAGGTCAGGCCGGTGAGGAGCGCAATTCCCATGGTAGCGGTCAAACCGGGAAGCATCCCTACGATGATTCCGAGAAAGGTTGCCCAGAAAACAGGATTTCGGGTGTCATCAATCCCCAGAGTGCATTGATCAGATCTACAACACCCAACGAGAGCCTCCCTCTGTTAATTTATCCAGATATAGGTTTTTTAGGACAATAAAATCCCAAATCTCAAGCACCAAATTGCATATACATCTCAAATTGCAATATTTGTTTGAGGTTTGGATTTTGATGCTTGGAATTTTAATGATTATAGTTTCAGCCTTCCAATTTGTAAGGTTTAATTTAGTTCACCACCGGCTTTATGGTGTGAGCGCCGATAGCGGCCATGCGATCGCATATTTCCCTAAACATCGCTTCATCGCGATAAACACCGACAATGGCGCCGCCTGAGCCGGCAAATTTGGCGCTGGCGCCGCAGCGACGGGCCGTCTCGACCATATTGATCTGCCTGGAGGGCAGTTTGTAAATACTGCGCCGGGTGTCGAAGTTTTCGTCTATCAACTCGGACAATCTCTCCCAATCACGGCTGAGCAGTGCTTCGCGGCCCTGGACAGTTAACCGGCCAAAATGCTGCATGGCATTTACAACCAGAGATTCACCGCAATCATAGCGACCACGGATATCATTGTGAAACGTCTCGGTCGGTTCACTGAGCTCGTCATGATAGGCCACATAAATGGGGGGTAAGAGGGCCGGATCGAGCCTCTCGTAGGCATAGAAAGTTACCCCGTCTGCCACGCGCTCGACCAACCTGTCAAAATCCATATAAACCATACCCTCATAACACTGAATCACCCGATCCTGCAGACCTGCCGAAATCCCGAGCTCTTCAGTTTCGACCGACAGCACAACTGAAGGTTGTTGCGCAAGCGGAATCTCAACTCCGTAAAATTTCATCAAACAGCGCAGGGTGGCGACGATAATAGAGCTCGATCCGGCCATCCCGACCTGGCGCGGAATGTTCGTTTCATAGCGCACCGAGAAATTTCGATCGTGAAGCTTTAAATTGCCCTCCCGACAAAAATCAACAAAGCGTTTGATGGTTGCTTTGATAAGCCGGATACCCCCATAATACCCGTGTAACCGCACGTCTTGTACCAGATCATGGATAGAGCGGAAACCGGCACGATCATCTTCTGACTGAACAATATCGACGGAGTCCCACTCATACAAGACAACTTCGGCCCGGAAATTTCGTACGCTAATCGAGATGGTTTTACCGTTGTAGCCATCGGACGGATTACCAAGAAGCCCGGCCCGGGCATAGGCGCGTTTGCGAATGATATCCATACCTAAAGGATACTTTCCAGATATAATCGAAGTGCAGGACCACATTTTTCATCAGCCAGGGCAAACTCCACAAATGCACGGAAATACGAGTCAAAATTTCCGACATCGAAGCGACGCTCATCGGCACCCAGGCGCACACCGTAAACTTTCCCACCATTCTGGATAATCAGACGTATTGCATCGGTTAGCTGATATTCACCTCCGGAGCCGGGTTGGATCTGCTCGAGGGCTTCAAATATGTCGGGGGCAAAAATATATCGCGCTGCAATCACCAGGTTGCTGGGCGCATCATCAACTCCCGGTTTTTCGATAACGTCTTCAAGCTCGAAGATGTCACCGTCTTCCTTGGGTTTGGCGACGCCGTAATGGGATACCCTGTCACGCGCTACCTCGGTAAATGCAATTACCGCCTCAGCCTTCTTCTCCAGAAAACATTGGGTCATGCGTCTCAAAACGCTACTCTGAGCATTCAGTCCAATAATGGAGTCACCCAACGCAACGGCAAACGGCTGATCGCCGACAAAGGGTTGAGCACAGGCGACGGCATGCCCAAGACCCAGTTGCCGGCGCTGCCGGGTGTAGAAATACTGAAGCGGTGCACGTTCAAAGCTGAGTTCAGCCAGCAAATCTTCTTTGCCATTTTGCCGCAACACCTGAATCAATTCATTATCAAGATCGAAATGGTTTTCTATTGAAGCTTTGCCGGGGCCGGTAATGAACAATATGCGCTGCATGCCGACGCGCGCCAATTCTTCCACCACATACTGTACGACCGGTTTGCGGCCGACCGGCAGCATCTCTTTTGGCTGGGATTTGGTGGCCGGCAGAAGCCGCGTGCCCAAGCCGGCCACCGGCACAACCGCAATGTTGATGTCCATTTATATATCTCCATTTCTGGGACAATGATCACCTTTGTATTAAAGAAAATGACCGTTAGGATTAAACGGATAAAAAAATAGTTTGCTTTGAGCTTCAAGTCAATACTCAATATGTGCTTCACGTCCCGTTTCTTTTAACCCATCATTCCATAATTTCCACCATTCCCTTATTCCAATAGTGAGCGCAGCGAATTTGCTCGGAGTCTCATCCTGCTTGACAAAAAAACAAAGTCCATCTAAACTTTAACATTTAAAAATAAGACTCCTACCGGCCTTGGCCCCAAATTCCCCGCCCCATACGTCGCGTTTTCATCTGTGGCATATCGGCTGGCAGCGCTGCTGCCCGACGGGGTATCTGTCGCTGCCAGGTTAAATAAACGTCTCGCAATTCCTGCAACCAAATGAAAATATGAAATGGTGTTTGAAGCTTGAGTTTTTTGCTTCAATCATGGAATAATGGAACGTTGGGGTAACTTGATAGAATAAGAATTTCCTTTTTGGGGGACACGGATGAACACGGATTACCAGGATATTAAAGCTAAAAAAAATCAAATATCTGTGGAAATCTGTGAAAATCTGTGTCCTAATTTAAGATTCCTCGTTGAATATGAAAATGTCAGGACTTTAAGAGTTTGAAATACATCATCTATCGATTTTTTAAAGGGATCATCATTCTCGCTGGGATAGGTATCATCCTGCTTGTCGCACTATACCTCTTTCGCAGTGTTCTAATCGCCCCTCACATTCAAAGCTTCCTGGAAAATTCCATCGAATCCCAGCTCGGTATGGAGGTGACCATCGGAGGTGTCGGCGGAACCTATATTACCAATTTCGAAGTTACGAATGTCACCACCCTAAAGCCGGCGCCTGCCGGAATACTGGTGTCATTGGAATTGAAGCGACTCCGGGTGGCCTATAACCTGTTGTCCCTTTTGAAAGGTCTGAACACTTTCCTGGGCGATGCCGCCGTCGAGCTTGACGCCGCCAAGCTGGAACTCGATCTGTCGCGGCCGGATGCGAGCGAATCGGCCCCACCGGAGACAGAGTCTTCGCCATCCATCTTTTTACCGCCGCTGCTTCCGCAGATTGATATCCACGATACTTCCGTATTTCTGCGGGGATCGGGCTATGAGACGATTTTCAAGGGAGTTGAACTGGAAACACACCCGCGCCGGCAGATGACGAGTATTTTCCAATTCCGCGTTTCGGAATGGAGTTGGAGCCATCCGGATGTTCAGCCCGGCAAAACACCGGTTTCGGCGAAAATTGAGTACTCCCCAGAGAAAATCATCGCCAAACGGTTAATGCTGGGCGGATCGGAACTGGTGGAGTCGGTGCAAATCCGGCTCAAGGACTTGCCCGATCTCATGCCCTTTGAAGCAAAGCTTAATGTGGCAGACGGACATCTGGCGCTCGATGGACGACTCGATCATTCCGACCTCCAGGCCCGGATTAAGATCGACAATATCGATCTGGCACCCATTGGCGCATTTTTCAGCCCGCCCGGGCTTCCGCTTTCAGGGAGGCTTTCAGCGCAGACTGATATCATTCTGCCTCTGGACCAGCCGGCAAATCTGGTAACCGATCTGGATCTTCAGTTGGAGCACGCTAATATCTATGGGTATGCGGTCGGCGATCTGACTTTGCAGGCTGCAGCAAAAGACGGCAAAGTGCGCCTGGATCAACTCGATCTTCGCACCGGTGGAAATCTTATTGAATTACGAGATGTCAGCGCCTCTTCGCATTCCGTTTTCGGGGGCGACGTCGAAGACATTTTACAATCCCTGGCAGGCGGTTTTTCCTTTGACTTTCGGGATGTTCCCGCCCTCACTTCCATGGCGGGCTTGGATCTATCCTCCGAGATCGCTGCGGTTCCGACCCACAGATTGATGCTTGACGGGGAGATCGGCAGCGGAGACATCATTATTTCCGGCGGCAGCCTGATCACGGACAGCGGGCACATCCGTCTGGATCCATCGCGCATCGCGCTACCGTCAATGAACCGTCCCATCAAAGATACCGCGATCCAGGCCGCCCTGGATATCGATTTGCCGGACCTGGCCCAGATCGGCCGTCTGTTTAAGATTCCCCAACTGGGCGGCGCCGTGCAGGGCCATGCAACGGTGACCGGAACCTTAGGGGCCCCGGGCGGGACGGCAAACATAAACGCCAAAGAGATTTCGTTTGAGGATGTGACCTACGGCGACCTGACGGTAAAGGCAAGCGCCGATTCTCAGGCGGCGGCCATAGAGTCGCTAACGTTGCTGCGGGGCAAGGACCGTCTCACCGGCCGGGGCAGATTTCATTTTGTCAACCAGGAGTTTGAGGATATTCAACTCGAATTTCTACTCTCCGATCTGGCTTTCTATGCCGCAGCATTCTGGCCTGAAAATGGGAGCCAGACTCGCGGAAAGCCTCGAATCGGCGGCAGCCTGGCCGGCAAGGTCTCCTTGGAAGGTCCGCTGGCGATGCCCGGCGGCACCGCCGATATCAAAGCCCAGCAACTCAGCTTTGAGGAAACCAAATTCGGAAATGCCGACATTCGGCTGCACTCAAACGGTCAAAAGATCACCGTCGAAACCTTGAAACTCAGTCAGGCAAAGGACCGGGTTGAGTTGCAGGGATCCTTTGATCTCAAGTCCCAAGTTTTAGACAACGTTAAATTGGATATTGCGATTGCCGATGTTGCCGCATACATAAAAAATTTGCTTCCGCAAAAACAGTCGATAAACACTGCCATACGCGCAAACCTCAAGATTTCCGGCCCTCTCATGGAACCGGCGGCGCGGGCCGATATTGCACTCAAAGAGGTGCAGCTCAATGATGTCAAGATATCCAGTGCGATCTTCAAGTTGCGCAGTTCCGGGCGACGGATCCATATTGACCTGGCCCAGGTAAATGCTCCATTGGGCGAAGCCAAGCTGGCCGGAAACTTATTGCGGGGACCGGCCGATGCGGCTTTCGATCTGGAACTTACCGATTTGAGTCTTTCCGGGCAGAATGCCTTACTGGCACTCAAAAAACCGGCGCATATTCATTTTACCCGCACTGGTGACGTTTCTTTAAAGGATATATCCCTGGGCGGCCCAAACGGCGACATTCGCCTGAAAGGGT
>Ga0316189_10007104_pt1 | contig 10624 bp, 11 predicted proteins | sample LowCovwburrow_MG_FD_204930 | JGI IMG/M metagenome (GOLD analysis project Ga0316189, IMG submission 204930) | Coastal sediment microbial communities from Maine, United States - Lowes Cove worm burrow | ecosystem: Environmental > Aquatic > Marine > Coastal > Sediment | place: USA: Maine... | reverse complement strand
GGCGAGCAGTTTTTCCGCCAGCCGCGCGCCACGATGCCCTTCTCGCGACTTGTGTCTCAACTGGTAGCGATTAAGGCTCATGAGCGCCGTTTCGGATCCGGAGAAGAACGCCGAAAGCAACAGCAACACGGCAAGCAAGCCAATCAGACCAGCAAGTGACATGTCACCGCCCAATGATAGATGCCATCAGAGGCTTCAACCCCAGCTCCGGCCGAGAATATTCTCAAGAACGAAGCGGCTGCCAAAGTAGGAGAGAGCCAATAACACATAGCCACCAAGGAACAGGTACACGCCTCGCTTGCCGCGCCAACCAGCGAGATAATGGCCGGCAATCAGAATGCCAAAGACGACAACCGCGAGTAACGACAGCACGGCCTTGTGAGCCAGGTGCTGGACGAACAGGTTTTCGATAAACACCGTGCCTGCCAGTACGGCGATGGCGAGAATCACAAAGCCCGTAGTGCAGACGCCGTATAACAGTTTTTCTGTCGTCTCCAACGGCGCAAACAAATGGTTGAACGCAGACAGCTGTCCGGCACGCAGGCGACGCTCCTGTACCAGCGCGTATACCGCGACGATCGCACCAACAGTCAGGAAGCCGTAGGCGATCATCGCCAGCATGACATGCATGCGCAGCTGCCAGATCATTGTCTCGGTTGAAGCGGACTCGCCACCAGCCCCGGTGAATAGCCCGCAGGCAGCCGCCAGCAGTAACAGGCCCGCACTGACACCGCGCAGCGCCGGATCAAATGCCGCGACCAGCGCAATGATGGCCAGTTCAACGCCAATCAGTGACACTGCGCCTTCCAGGGTGAGGTTGAAACCGTTGTCGGCAAAGATATGAAGGTAGAGGAATTCGGCGTGCACAATCACGCCCGCGATGGCGAACGCAAAGGCTGCAATGCGAAGCTGGTTACTGCGGGCGCTGAACTTCGGCAGCCGGTGCATCGCGAATGCAGCAGCGGCTATTAGGTACAGCAAGAGAATTGTGATCTGAGACACGGAAACCTGGCGGGCTTTTTCCTAGATTGGCTGGGAGAAATCATCCCACAAGGGGGGGTGCAATAGAACCCTTTCCTTTCGAATCCTGGACAGAGTCCATAAGCATGCGAATCAGAATACTTGGCTGTAGCGGCGGTATCGGCGCCGGCTCGAGAACATCGGCGATGCTGATCGACAATGACGTGCTTATTGACGCAGGGACCGGTATTGGCGACTTGTCGCTGGATGAAATGAACGCAATCCGGCATGTTTTCCTGACGCACGCTCACCTCGACCATATTGCGGGACTGCCGATGCTCGCAGATAGCATCTTCGATGCGGATTTCGACGTGCCATTGACCGTTCATGCGCGCGAAGAGACATTACGCGCGCTGCAAACACATATTTTCAACAACGTGATCTGGCCCGATTTCACCAGGTTGCCATCCGCAGAGCGCCCCATGCTGAACTTCCGCGTTTGCAGTCCCGGCGATACGGTGACCATTGAGCATCGGGATTTTTATGCGGTAGACGTGATGCATACGGTGCCGACGCTGGGCTATACCGTACAGAATTCCGGCGGCGTGTTTGCCGTCAGCGGCGACACCAAAACGAACCAGACTCTCTGGCCGGTGCTGAATGCATGTGACGATCTCCGCGTGTTGGTGATCGAGGTATCTTTTCCGAATGAGATGAAGCAACTGGCTGCGGATGCGGGGCACTACTGTCCGCTGACGCTGACCGAGGATCTCGAACGGCTGCACCATCAACCGGACATCTGGTTAACGGGCATGAAACCCGGCGAAGAGGAGCGCATCCTGTCGCAGGTGATCGAAGCGGCGCCAAACAAAAATATCCGCATGCTGTCACGTGGCACCATTCTGACAGTTTAGCGCCTGACTGCGAACGCGTTTTTCGTTTAGAATCGCGCGCATGTTTGAGAATCTCACAGGTCGTTTAAGCGACGCCGCCCGTAATATCACCGGTAAGGGCCGGCTGACCGAAACCAATATCAAGGACACATTACGGCAGGTGCGTCTCGCGCTGCTCGAAGCGGATGTGGCCTTACCCGTCGTCAAGGTGTTCATCGAGCGCATCAAAGAGCGCGCGCTGGGCGAGGAGGTGGGCAAGAGTCTCACGCCAGGCCAGGAACTGATCAAGGTCATCAACGCCGAGCTTGTGCGCATCCTCGGCAGCGATCACGCGCCCCTGGATCTCAGGGCGCAGCCGCCTGTGGTGGTGATGCTGGCGGGTTTACAGGGCGCCGGTAAGACAACCACGGCGGCCAAGCTCGCCAGACGCCTGATCGAAAAAGACAAGAAGAAGGTCATGCTGGTCAGCGTCGACGTGCACAGACCGGCAGCTATATTGCAGTTGCAGACACTCGCCAACGAGGTCGGGGCGCTGCACAGCCCAAGCGAGGCAAATGAAAAGCCGGTCGCCATCGTCGATCGCGCCCTCGATGACGCGAAGCGGTCTCACGCGGATGTGCTGATTGTGGATACTGCAGGCCGCTTGCATATCGACGGCGATATGATGGCCGAAGTTGCTGCAGTACATGCACGGGCCAAGCCGCATGAGACCTTGTTTGTCGTGGACAGCATGGCAGGACAGGATGCAGTGAATGCCGCGACGGCCTTCAACGACAGCCTGCCGCTGACCGGTGTGATCATCACCAAGGCCGACGGCGATGCGAAGGGCGGTGTTGCTCTGTCCGTTCGCGAGGTGACCGGCAAGCCGATCCGTTTCATGGGTGTTGGCGAAAAGACCGATGCGCTGGAGGCCTTCCATCCGGATCGCATGGCCTCTCGAATACTCGGCATGGGCGATGTCCTCAGCCTGGTCGAGGAGATTGAGGAGAAGGTCAGCAAGGACCAGGCTGAGAAGCTCGCCAGCAAGCTGAAGAAAGGCAAGGGCTTTGACCTCGCGGATCTGCGCGATCAGTTGCAGCAGATGATGAACATGGGTGGTCTTGGGTCCATGCTCGAAAAGCTGCCAATGCCAGGAAATATCAACCCCGCTGCGCTCAAGGACGGTGCCAATGAGCAACAAATGCGCCGCCAAATCGCAATTATCAACTCGATGACGCCCAGAGAGCGCCGCTTCCCCAAGCTGATCAACGGCTCTCGCAAAAAACGCATTGCGGCGGGCGCTGGTCTGCAAATTCAGGACGTAAACCGGCTCTTGAAGCAGCACCTGCAAATGTCCCGGATGATGAAGAAAATGTCCCGCGGAGGCATGAAAAAGCTGATGCGTGGCATGCCGCCCGGGGGTATGCCGCCGGGCTTCCGTTAAGTCTTTGTAAAACAAAGTGATTTGGTCGGCGAAAACGCTTCACATTTGAGTTCAAACCGGTACAATGCGCGCTTCACTCGGGGCGACCCGAGTTCAGGCATGTCTGCCCAACTGAAAATTTAACGGAATTGTAATGGTAAGTATTCGTCTTTCGCGCGCTGGCGCGAAGAAGCGCCCCTTTTATCACCTGGTAGTCACCGATAGTCGTAACCGTCGTGACGGTCGCTATATCGAGCGTGTAGGTTTCTTCAACCCGGTCGGCAAGGACCATGAAGAGAACCTGCGTATCGACGTTGAGCGTGTGGAGTACTGGGTTGGCCAGGGCGCACAGCCGTCTGAGCGCGTCGCGTCTTTGCTCAAGAAACACGTCAAGGCCGCTGCCAGCAGCTAGACGGTGACCGCCGAATCCGTCGTTCTGGGCCGCATTGCCGGTTTGTTCGGAGTGAAGGGTTGGGTGAAGGTGTTTTCGTACACCGAGCCGCGAGAAGCGGTATTGCAATACAAGCACTGTTTGCTGCGGCAGGATGGAAGCTTGCGCGAATTGCGGCTTGCAGAAGGTAAACGCCACGGAAAGTCTGTCATCGTGCGTATTGATGGCATTGATGACCGTGATGCCGCCGCCGCCCTCATTGGGGCGGAGCTGGTGGTAGGCAGGGATGCATTGCCGGAAACGGCGCCGGGCGAGTACTACTGGCGCGACCTTGAGGGACTCAGGGTGCTTGGCAACGACGGCAGGGAGCTGGGAACAGTAGCCTACCTGCTCGAGACCGGGGCGAACGATGTTCTGGTTGTGCAGGGAGACAAGGAACGGTTGATACCGTTCTTGCAGGACACAGTAATTCAGGACGTTGATCTCGCTGCGGGGACGATCAGCGTTGACTGGGAATGGGACTGAGCCAATGCGAATAGGTGTGGTCAGCTTGTTTCCGGAGATGGTTAACACGGTTGTCGAACACGGCGTCGTGGGGCGAGCAGCAAAACGTGAGCTGGTCTCACTGCACTGCGAAAACCCACGGGATTACGCGACAGACGTGCATCGTACGGTTGATGATCGACCGTACGGCGGTGGACCCGGCATGGTCATGACGTACCAGCCGACGGCCAGCGCGCTGCGGGCAGCTCGGACTGCCTTGCCGAAGGGAAGTCCGGTGATATGCCTGACGCCTGTTGGCAGGGTTTTCGATCAGCAGGCAGCAACACGGCTTGCCAACATGCAGGGGTTTATCCTGCTGGCCGGCCGCTACGAAGGCATCGATGAGCGATTGATCGATGCGGAAGTGGACGAAGAACTGTCGATTGGCGACTACGTTCTCTCAGGAGGCGAGTTGGCAGCGATGGTTATCATCGACGCCGTTGTGCGCCTGTTGCCAGGGGTGCTGGGTGACGATGAGTCAGCGGTGCAGGATTCGTTTGTAGAAGGCCTGCTGGACTATCCGCACTTTACGCGGCCCGAAGAGATTGAAGGGCGGCAGGTGCCGGAAGTGCTGCTGTCGGGTGATCACGCGCAAATTGCGCGCTGGCGCCAGAAACAGGCGCTGGGTCGCAGCTACTTGCGGCGCCCGGAGTTGATTGACAGATTGCAGTTGAGTTGCGAGCAACGCGCGTTGCTGGACGAGTTTTTACAGGAATTGAAGTGATGAGCAAGATAATCGAAGCGATCGAACAGGAACAGATGACCAAGGAAATCCCCGATTTCTCACCGGGTGACACCGTTGTGGTCCAGGTCAAGGTGAAAGAGGGCACACGCGAGCGCCTGCAGGCGTTTGAGGGTGTCGTGATCGCCAAGCGTAACCGCGGCCTGAACTCTGCGTTCACTGTTCGCAAGATCTCTCACGGTGAGGGTGTGGAACGCGTATTCCAGACCTACAGTCCGGTGGTCGACTCTGTGGCAGTTAAGCGCCGCGGCGATGTTCGCCGTGCAAAACTTTACTACCTGCGCGGTCGCACCGGTAAAGCGGCACGTATCAAAGAGAAGATTTAGTCAAATTGCAGCCGTTGCGACCACAATGCCTGAACCTATTGATGGCAAAGGGGTCCCTTGGTGACATGAGACCAGCTACTCAATCTCCATGGCGTCTGCTATTTCTGGCGTCTGCCTGCCTGCTGCTCAGCGGCTGCGCGACGTTGATGTCGTCGGCCGCCAGTGGCCTGGCGGACAACCTCAGTAGTGCCGTTCTGAACCTCGACGACCCGGAGACGGCTCGCGCGGCTCTACCTTCCTATATGGTGCTGCTGGACGGCATGCTGGAGGGCAATCCGGACGATGTCGCGTTGCTGACGGCGTCCGCGAAAATGTACGCCTCATACGGGGCGGTCTTTGCCGATGATCCGGCTCGTGCCTCGAGACTGACGACTCGCGCACGCAAATACGCATCCCTGGCGATGTGTGAATCCTACAAGCCATCCTGCGGATGGGGTGATGCCACCTACGATGAGTTTGTCGAAACCCTCGACGGCATCTCAAAAAAGCACGCCGAGCCACTGTACGCTTATGGTTTTGCATCACTGGCATATCTGCAAGCGCATAGCTCTGACTGGAACTCGCTGGCTGAACTGCCGCAGATAGAGGCGCTGTTCTACCGCTACCTTGAACTGAGCGACATGCAGCCGGAGCCGGCCGTCTACACCTATATGGGGATTCTGCTGACGCTGCGGCCGCCAGCACTCGGCGGCAAGCCCGAAGATGCGCGCGTGTTTTTTGAACGCGCAATAGCGGAAACCGGCGGACGTGACCTGAGCGCAAAGGTGGAGTATGCACAGGGATACGCGAGACTGCTTTATGAGCGTGAATTGCACGACCGCCTGCTCAACGAAGTCATCGCTGCTGATCCATATGCTGATGGCTACACGCTGAGCAACATCATGGCGCAGGAGAAGGCGCAGGTCTTGCTCGCTGACGCGGACAACTATTTCTGACCCCGCATTAACCAAGGGATGGCAGGACAATGAATAAGATTTTGATGGCGCTCGCGCTTCTGACGATTGCGGGTACTGCCAACGCTGCAACATTGAAGATCGCTACTGTGACGCCGGAAGGCTCGCAGTGGATGACTGACATGCGAGCCGGTGCGGACGAAATCAAGGAACGCACCGATGGGCGAGTGCATATCAAATACTATGGCGGTGGCGTCATGGGTGACGATGCCAAGGTGCTTGGCAAAATACGCATCCGCGCCCTGCAAGGTGGCGCCTTCACGCCGACGGCATTGGCGCAACAATATCCGGATCTGAACTTGTACGGCTTGCCGCTGGTATTTCGTTCTGAAGAGGAAGCCGCCTATGCGCGTTCGAAAATGGACGCTCGCCTGCACGACGGGCTTCTGCAAGTCGGCTTCAAGAGTTTTGGTTTTGCATCAGGCGGATTTGCGTACCTGATGTCCAACACGCCGGTAGACACGCTCGCTGACCTAAAGGGGCAAAAGGTGTGGGTGCCGGAAGGCGATACGATCAGCTATTCAACGATGGAAGCGTTGTCCCTGTCTCCGGTTACGTTGCCATTGACGGACGTGCTGACAGGTTTGCAGACCGGACTGATTGATATCGTTGGTATGTCACCAATTGGCGCATTGGTGCTGCAGTGGCACACCAAGGTCAAGTACGTAACCGAATTGCCGATGGTGTACACACTCGGATTCATGGCCATCGACGTCAAGGTCTGGAACAAGATTTCAGCCGCCGACCAGGCGGTTGTTGAAGAGGTTATGCGCGGCATCTACGCGAAGTTTGACGAACAGAACCTCGTTGATAATCGCGACGCGCGCGACGCGTTGATCAAGTCGGGTGTCGAGAGCGTGCCATTCAGTCTTGATGAGTACGAGAAGATCCGTACTGTCCTGATGAAGTCGAATCGAGCACTGGGTGAGCAAGGCAAGTTTTCAATCGAGCTGTACGACGAGATGCTTCGATACATTGAAGAATACCGCAGCAAAGAATAGGTCGTGAGCAAGCTGGCATCATTTCTGATCCGCCTCGATCGTTACGGCCGAGCTGCGGAGAATGTCGCGCTTGTTAGCCTGCTGACATCGCTGATGTTGATTGCGGTTGGCCAGATTGTGCTGCGGCAGGTCTTTAGTACCGGCATTATCTGGGCCGATGAACTCGTCAAGATCATCGTCCTGTGGCTCGCAATGTTCGGCGCAGTAGCGGCGGCGCGTGACAATCGACACATACGTATCGATGCATTGTCGCATCTGCTTCCGGCAGCCTTTGTCCGCTATACCCGAGTGTTCGTTGACCTGTTCGCAGCGGTTGTCTGCGCCGTGGTTGCGTGGCAGGCGTTTCGCTACATGCAGCTTGAAATCGAGTTCGAAGATACGGTCCTGATCGATACACCGGCGTGGATTGCACACGCTGTAATTCCGGCGGCATTTGCCCTGATGAGTTACCGCTTTGTGGTCGGCGCTGTGGCGCGAGTTGCCAACATCAAGTTGCCCGGTCGTAAGGAAGACACGTTGTGATCGCAGTCAGCGTCATCCTCATCCTGCTTGCTATCCTGGGGGCCCCGCTCTTCGCCGTGATCGCGACCAGCGCGATGCTCGGCTTCCAGCGTGATGACGTAGATCTCATGAACATGGCCATCGAGATCCAGAGCATCGGCAGTTTACCGTTTCTTGCTGCGATCCCGCTTTTTACGTTCGCAGGGTATCTCCTCAGCGAGAGTAATGCGCCGCGGCGCCTCGTTCGCCTGACCGGTGCGCTGATCGGCTGGATGCCGGGTGGCCTTGCGGTGGTTTGTATCGCGGCATGCGCCTTCTTTACGGCGTTCACCGGTGCATCAGGGGTTACGATTATCGCGCTTGGTGCGATTCTCTATCCGGCTTTGCAGCAGGATGGCTACACCGACAGGTTTACCCTGGGCCTGGTTACATCCTCCGGCGCATTGGGACTGTTGTTCGCGCCGTCGCTGCCACTGATTCTGTACGGCGTCGTCGCAGAGATATCCATCGATGACCTGTTCCTCGCGGGCATCTTGCCGGGCTTCCTGATGCTGGGGGTCATGGGGGCCTACAGTTTCTGGGTTAACCGGCATGTGCGCCGCAAGATCAGCGACTTCTCCTGGCGTGAAGTTGCAGCGGCAACGCGCGAGACCATCTGGGAGATCCCACTACCGATCGTCGTGCTGGGCGGAATCTACTCGGGATTCTTCGCCGTCTCCGAGGCAGCGGCCGTGACCGCACTCTACGTACTGATCGTTGAGGTCCTTGTCCATCGCGAGATAAAGCTCCGAGATCTGCCCGGTATCATGCGCAATTCCATGGTGCTCGTTGGCGGCATCCTGATCATCCTTGGCGTCTCGCTGGCTTCGACGAATTACATGATCTCTGCCGGCGTCCCGCAGATGCTGCTTGAATTCGTCTCAAGCATCGTTTCCAGTCCCACCTCGTTCCTGCTGCTGCTGCTGGTGTTCTTGCTGGTTCTCGGTGCGATTCTCGATATCTTTTCCGCCATTGTCCTGGTGGTGCCGCTCGTGCTGCCGATAGCTGCGGGCTATGACATCCATCCGGTGCATCTGGGTATCGTATTTCTCGCCGCGATGGAGCTGGGATATTTAACGCCCCCAGTTGGTCTTAACCTGTTCATATCGAGTTACAGATTTGAGCGCCCGATACTCGAAGTATTTGCCGCTACATTTCCGTTTCTTATTATTCTCGCGCTGTCGGTCATTCTGATAGCGTTCTGGCCGGATTTATCGCTTTGGCTATTAACGCTCAAGAATTAGAGAGCAAGGAGTAGACGGTGCAGAGAGTTTGGAACGGTGTTGTCGCGGTGTTTGGCTACTTGTGGCGTGCACTGGACAGTGCTCGCAAAGTACTTCACTTTCTGTTGCTGTTATTCCTGTTCGCATTGCTGCTGAGTGCAGTGCCGGGGCCGACCTTAAGCATCATGGACAAGTCGGCGTTGGTCATTCGCCCGGTGGGTGCCCTGGTTGAGGAGATCAGCGGCGATCCATTCGAGCGGGCGCGGGCAGAAGTGCTCGGTAATGCTATTGCCGAGACGGTCGTGCAGGATGTCATAGACGCACTGCGCTACGCGGCAGAAGACCAGCGTATCGATGTGGTACATCTCGAGTTGTCGTCGCTGGGCGGCGGTGGCATGAGCAAGCTGCAGACGATCGCGGCTGAGATTACAAAGTTGCGCGACTCTGGCAAAAAGGTCGTGGCGTCGGCCGAGTTCGTATCGCAGGCCGGATATTACCTCGCCGCACATGCCGATGAGTTTTATATGCATCCGGATGGCATTTTGTTCCTGCCTGGATTTGCCTCGTATCGCAACTACTACAGCGACGCGATCGACAAGCTCAGGATTGACTGGAACATATTCCGCGTGGGCACACACAAGAGCTTTGTCGAGCCCTATACGCGCATGGATATGTCTGACGAGGATCGTGAGTCACGCAGTTATCTGGTAGAAACGCTTTGGAGCCAGTACCGTGAGGGTGTCGTTGCCGCGCGCGGACTGCCGGAAAACAGCATCGCCGATTTCGTCGACAACATGTTGCAGCGCGTAGAGCAGGCAGACGGTGATCTGATGCAGGCGGCGATGGACGCCAACCTGGTCGACGATCTGCTGACACGTGATGAATTCAATGAGCGAATGCTCGCGATGGTCGCGGCAGACGAAGATGCACTTTCGGGATACCGTGCCGTTGAGATGGGCGACTATCTCAGTGAACAGCGGCTCCTCAATGCGCCGCGAGTCGGCAAGCAGAATGTTGCCGTGGTGGTGGCAGCCGGTGATTTTCAGGTTGGTAGCCAGCCGCCAGGCACGATCGGCAGTGAATCTACGTCAGCGCTGTTGCGACGCGCGCTGAACGATGAAACCGTTATCGCCGTCGTGCTGCGGATCGACAGCCCCGGTGGGGCGACCTACGCCGCGGACGTCATCAGCGACGAGATCGAAGCCCTGCAGAAAGCCGGCAAGCCGGTAATTGCATCAATGAGTAGCGTTGCAGCCTCTGCCGGTTACTACATTGCGGCAGGTGCAGACAGGATCCTCGCGCAACCATCAACGATCACCGGTTCGATAGGCATCTTTGGCATGTTCCCGACGTATCAGCGTTCGCTTGAGGCGCTCGGCGTAGCGACCAATGGCGTTGGCTCGTCAATCTGGGCCGGGCAGCTACGGCCCGATCGGGAGATGTCTGCCGAGGCGCGACAGATGTTCCAATTGCTGATCGAAGATGGTTACGACGACTTCATTACACATATCGCGGACTATCGCGGTATGGACAAGGATGCTGTCGACCGTATTGGTCAAGGGCAGGTCTGGCTGGGTATCGATGCGCTGGAGAATGGCCTGGTCGATGAATTCGGTGGGCTGGACGAAGCGATCGAACTCGCAGCAGAGC
>Ga0316189_10007103_pt1 | contig 10625 bp, 4 predicted proteins | sample LowCovwburrow_MG_FD_204930 | JGI IMG/M metagenome (GOLD analysis project Ga0316189, IMG submission 204930) | Coastal sediment microbial communities from Maine, United States - Lowes Cove worm burrow | ecosystem: Environmental > Aquatic > Marine > Coastal > Sediment | place: USA: Maine... | reverse complement strand
CGTAGAATTTGAACTTCACCCTGCCTTCTGTGTGCTTTTCGATCGCTTTCGCACCGGAGCGCATGTCGTTCATCCATGATGAGCCTTCGGGCGCGATGGTTGCGATCTTCAGTGTCTGCGCATTGGCGGTGATGGATGTCCCCAAAATCAGCAGGGTGACCAGGAGCAGCTTGGCATTATTGATTGCAATCATATTCAGAAATCCTGTTTAGAAATAGTCGTCCGCGCTTTCGAGCAGCGCCTTAGCTTCCGTCTGGGCCAGCGTATTAAATAGCGTGTAACCGGGGTGGACCGGTTCAGCCTCCAGCACTTCGTTTAACAGCTGGTCGTGTAATTCGCGCTCATACAGCGTCCGCGCGTAATATTTTGCGAAATCAACCAGCACACTGAGGTCATAACCACCAGACAGCGACATGGCACGCTCGAAGTGACGCAAACCAGCGTCAAAATCCCCACCCAGTGCAGGCGGGCGAATCGTATCCAGCACTGCCAGAAAATGTTCGATATCAGCTTGCTTAAAGCCCGCATCAAGCGCCTGTACATGCTGGAACGTAGCCTGGGCCTGGGGCAATTTGGCCAGCGCCGACCAGTCATCACTGTGTGCCTGGATATATGCGATCCAACTCAAGCCGAACGTGAATAGTGGTTCGATATTTTTGATGTCCACCCTGGCCAGTTGCACGGTAAATTCATCATAGTTCAGTTTCCAGATCCCGCAGGCTTCTTCATCGGCAGCGCAAAGCGCTCGCTGGCCGTAGGATCGGCCCCGGCTGGTCAACTTGCGTGAACGTATAGGATCATCAACAAAAACCACTCCGTATGCCGAGTAAAGCTCGGCTGCGGCACTCAGTACCGCTACGTTCTCCGGCGCTCCCTCAACGAAACTGTCCAGCATCAGCAGGTAGGCCGGTGCGCCGTCCCGCACCAACGCTGGATCGTCCTGGTTCATTATGGCCTTGTTCAGGTTCCCTGCGAGACCACTGCCCGCGGTTGCCATTACGCTGGCGCAACCGGAAATCAGGACGGTTGATGCGATAACAAGCATGCCTTGGATGAGTGCTTTCATTACGGGAGTCACAACAATTTACTTTTTCGGGAGTCTACCATGGTGCTTGACCCCGATTGGACATCTCATGTTACGCTGAGTTCTCGCCCAATTACAGATCGCAGATGTGAATGATACTGGTAAAGCTCCCCGGAAACCTCAGCCCGGCGCAGAGAAAACGTTGCTGGCCCGCTGGCTGAGCCCGCGACGCATACGGTTCTGGCTGGTGCTGCTGGTGCTGGTCTACACGCTGGCAGGCTTTTTCCTGGTGCCGCTGGTCCTGCAGAACTGGGTCACAGACAAAGCCCGGAATGATCTTGGCCGCGAGGCCGGATTCACCCGCGTGCAGTTTAATCCCTTTGTAATGAGACTCAGGCTGGAAGGCTTTCACTTTAACGACAAGGACCAGGTCAAACTGGCCGGTTTCGATGAATTCCTCGTCGACTTTGAGCTCTCCAGCCTGTTCCGATGGGCATTGACCTTCAAACACATCAAACTAGACGGGCTTTACCTGCTGCTGGAGCGCTTCGAGTTGGACGACAGCCGCCTCAGCCGCCTGTTAGCAGATGCAGCAGCGGCTTCATCCCCTTCGAAGGCAGACCAGGAAAAGAAAGGTGGCTTACCGCGATTACTGATTCAGGACCTTACGATCAGCAAGGGCTTCGTTGCCTTCACCGATCACGTGCCTGCATCCCCGGTAGAGCTGACTGCCGGACCGGTGGACATTTCAATCCAGACATTAAACACCCTGCCCGGCCGTCATGGACAGCAGTCAGTCGTGATTACATTGCCCGGTGACGCGACCCTGCGCTGGCAGGGGAAAATCGATTTGGCGCCGCTGACCTCGGAGGGACGACTGACCATTGAAAATTCGCCCCTGGAGAAAACTGCCGCTTACCTGAAGGCCATGCTGCCGCTGGAATCGTTCTCTGCCATGCTCTCCCTGGATACAAAGTACAGGATCACCACGCTGGCCGACGGTGGTCTGGATATCGACCTGGATGAACTTGGGTTCACAGTGGCAGACATCTCGGCATCCGGTTTGACGCCTGCCGGAGAGTTTCTGTCAATTTCATCCCTGGCCGTCCGGGGCGGCAGTCTCCGTTATCCGGAAAACACGCTGGGTTTCGCTGGTGTGAAGCTGACCGACCCGGCTGTAACCGCATGGCTTGATGACCAAAGAAGACTCAACCTGCTTGACCTGGCGCCCCCGGCCCGTGAAAAGAGCGCTTCCCAAACCGCCGGGCAAGCCTCAAACGGGGGCTGGAAACTGGAGGTCGATGAATTCCTCGTCGAAGGCGGGCTGTTCAATATCACCGACCAGGGCACATCCCCGCCAGCAACCTCCGGGGTGACCGGTTTGCAGCTGAAAGTGACCGGCATCAGCAACGAAGGCGGCCGATCCATGCCACTCACTCTGGCGGGGACGCTGCTCGCGGGTGGTGATGTCGAATTCGAGGGCGAGGTCATCGCGCTGCCCGAATTTTCATTGACGGGCCGAGCCACGGCGAAGGACATTTCTTTGCGCATGGCCCAGCCTTATGTCCAGCAAATGCTCAACATTGAAATAGAGAATGGAACATTCAGCTCACAAAGTGATGTGTCTCTTCAAGGCGGCAAGGCTTTCAGCTCGACCGGAAACATTGTCGTTGATGAGCTGAAAGTGCAGGACACAAGGCTTAAAGAACAACTGCTCGGTTGGGAAAACCTCAACATCGACCTTTATGAACTGGATGTTCCAGGCAAACGCATCGGGTTCTCGCGCGTGATGTTTGACCAGCTCTATGGGCGCTTCAGGGTCGCTGAGGACCGCTCAACCAACATTTCCGGCCTGCCCATTGCGCCGGAAGCGAGCACCCAAACGCCTGAGCAGCAGGAACCACCGGCGAAACCTGCCTGGGCCGTTGTCATCGGTGGTATCGATGTGGACCAGGGTTCGATGGATTTTGCCGACCTGTCTCTCCCTCTGCCTTTTCAAACGCGAATTTCCAGCATGGAGGGCACCGTATCCACGATTGATCTGGGCAGTGCTGAACCTGCGAATATCAGGCTCGAAGGACAGGTAGATGAATACGGACTGGCACGGATAGAGGGCACCATGAACGTTTTCGACCCGGTAAACCACACGGATATATCGGTTGAATTCCGTAACCTGCTGATGTCCAACCTGTCACCCTACTCCGCGCAGTTTGCCGGCCGGGAGATCGACGAAGGCAGGCTCAATCTCAACCTCGGCTATGTCATAGAACAGGGGCAGCTAAATGGCCAGAATAAACTCGTTCTCAGCGACCTGGTGCTGGGCGCCAAGGTGGAGCATGCGGATGCTGTCAGCCTGCCTTTGGACCTGGCGGTTGGATTACTGAAAGACTCCGACGGTGTGATCGACATCGATCTGCCGGTTGAGGGTGACATCAATGACCCGGAGTTTCAGATTGGTGGCGTGGTCATGAAAGCGTTTACCAGCCTGATCACCAGGATCGTCTCGGCCCCATTTCGCTTGCTGGGTAAGCTGATCGGGATCGACTCCGAAGACCTGGGGCAATTCCAGTTCCTGGCGGGGCGCTTTGACCTGACGCCACCTGAGATTGAAAAAACGGCTCAATTGCAACAGGCACTGGCACAACGACCTGAACTTCGTATCGAAATCCAGGGCCCATACGACCCTGTTCTGGATACACCAAAACTGCAGTATTTCCGGCTCCGCGACCAGGTCATCTCACAACTGGGAGAATCTGCTTCTGATCAGGACGATGAAATTGCGATGCTGGATGCCGATATACGCGCTACGCTGGAAGACCTCTTCAGCCAACGCTTTCCAGGCATGCCGCTTGAAGATCTGAAGACTAGCCATACAGTCCCACCCGCTGATGACCCGGAAGGAAAGCCGGTATTCGACGCGCTGGCTTATTCTGCTGACCTGCGCGATCGCCTGCTGGCTGCAGAGACGATCAGTCAGCAGGATCTTGAAGATTTGGCCAATCAGCGTGCTGATGCCATTCGCGATGCGTTCCTGGCCGGCGGGGAGTTTGATGAGAAGCGGATAGTTATCGGCGCGCCACTTGCGACGCCCTCAGAGGACGGGGAATGGGTGGTGACCGAACTCGCTGTCGCTACCGATTAGTTTTTCTGTCGGCTATTCCCCGTAGGGTATCCAGATATTCTTTATTTCCGTTGCCTTGCGCAGAAATGTGGGGTTCTGCCCCTGTTCGTCGTCTTCCCAGTCGTGGTACAAACCGTAGTTCACCCAGGTTCGTTTCATGTCCGCGGCAGATGCCTCTTCAACCACCCGACTTCCACGCCGGCTGCCCCAGTACCACATGCCCTCGACGTCATAGTGGTTAGCCAGCACTTCCGCCAGCACTTCCTGATCACCGGTGACAATATTGACCACCCCTCCCGGCAGGTCTGAAGTATCCATGATTTGATAAAAGTCCGTAGCCAGCAAAGCGTAATGTTGTGACGGGACCACCACCACGCGATTTCCCATGGCAATAGCAGGCATCACGGTCGATATAAAACCCAGCAACCCGGCTTCTTCCGGTGCAACGATGCCAATAACGCCCAACGGCTCTTTCATTGCCAGGGTAATGTTGCGCAGCGGGGTTGAGTGCACCCGGCTTTCAAATTTGTCACACATCGCGGCGTAGTGGTAGATGCGTTTGATACAGCGGTCCAGTTCGATTCTTGACTGGATGTCGTCTTTGCCGCTCAGGCTTGCGATACGCCCGGCAAACTCGCGGGCACGGGCGCTCAGATTCTCCGCAATGTAATACAGCACCTGCGCCCGGTTGTGCGCCGTCGTGGTACTCCAGCCAACCGCAGCCCGGGCAGCCTCAACAGCATTACGGATATCTTTGCGATTACCGGCTGGAATTTCGGCGACCACCCTGCCGGTCGAGTCATAAGCAGCATTGCAGTAGCCGCCATCGGGCCTGACCTGCCGCCCGCCGACGTAGAGTTTCGCGGTCCGGTCGATTTCAGGAAGGTCACCATCGGGCACCGTATCGACCGGAGTGAAGCGCGGTAATTGCTGGATCGGTTCTTTGCTGAGGCGTGACTCCCAGAACGGCTTGAGGTATTCGTACAGCCCCTCCTTGCCACCCTCGCGGCCGAATCCGGACTCCCGATAGCCGCCAAACCCGGATGCTGCATCGAACATATTGCTGCAGTTGACCCATACCGTACCCGCCTTCAATTTGGGTGCCACATCCAGCGCAAGGTTGATGTTTTCAGTCCAGACGCTGGCAGCCAGTCCATAGCGACTGTTGTTGGCCAGCCTGACCGCTTCAGCCGGCGTTCGAAAAGTCATTGAAATCAGTACCGGCCCGAATATTTCCTGTTGCGCCAGTATCGAAGATGGTTGCACATCGCTGATCAGCGTGGGCGGGTAATAGCAGCCTTTGGCGGGAAGTTCACAACGCGGTTGCCAAAGTTCCCCGCCCTCCTCTACTCCCTGGTCAACCAGGCTCCGGATATTTTCCAGCTGGACCGGATCAACCACGGCGCCCATGTCGATACTTTTGTCCAGTGAATCGCCCAACACCAGCCTGGACATGCGCCGTTTGATTTTCATGTGAAGCTGGTCGGCAATGGACTCCTGTACAAGCAATCGGGAGCCGGCACAACAGACCTGGCCCTGGTTAAACCAAATCGCATCAACCAGCCCTTCTACCACGCTGTCGAGATCCGAGTCGTCAAATACGATGAAGGGTGACTTCCCACCCAGTTCCAGCGTCAGCTTCTTGCCACTTCCTGCAGTAGCCCTGCGCAGTATCCGGCCGACCTCGGTGGATCCGGTGAATGCCAGTTTGCCGACCTCCTGGTGATTGGTCAGCGCCTCACCCGCCTTGTGGTCACCCAGCACCAGGTTAAAAACGCCACGTGGCAGACCGATGTCCCGGCACATTTGTGCAAACAGTACTGCGGTCGCAGAAGTAAATTCAGCCGGTTTCAGAACTACGGTGTTTCCCATGGCCAGTGCCGGAGCCACTTTCCAGGCCAACATCAGCATCGGGAAGTTCCAGGGAATGATCTGGCCGACCACCCCGATCGGGCGGAAGCCCGGCAACTGGGTCTGCATGACCTGTGCCCAGCCGGCGTGGTGATAGAAATGTCGGACCACCAGTGGTATGTCGATGTCCCTTGATTCACGAACCGGCTTTCCGTTATCCAGGCTTTCGAGCACCGTGAACAGGCGGCTGTGCTTCTGAATTTGCCGTGCCAATGCATAGAGGTAGCGCGCCCTTCCGTGGCCTCCAATCGCAACCCAGCCCTCCAGCGCGTCGGCCGCCGCGGCAACGGCCCGATTGACGTCTGCTTCGTTTCCATCCGCCACCACAGCCAGCAAATCATTCGTTGCCGGATTGTGGGATGGAAAATACTCTCCGGAATCAGGCGTAGTCCATTCGCCACTGATGAAATGATCCAGCGTACTGGCGCGTTCCTCAAGCCATTGACGGGCTTCGTTCGGGCTTTCAGGGGCCGGGCCGTATTCCAAATTCTCAAAAAGGTCTCTGACTTCCATGATCAATCCTTCCCTGTCTTAACCGCTGGGGTGGCGATGTTGCGCGGAATAGCTGCCGGTCACATAGTGCTCCAGCTGTCTCTCAATGTCGCCCAGAAGACTACTTGCACCAAAACGAAATAAAGATGGGGTAATCCATTGATTACCCAGTTCTTCTTTAATCAAAAAGAGATAGTTTAAAGCATCCTTGGCTTTGCTGATACCACCGGCCGGTTTATAGCCAATCCGGTATGACGTCAATGCATGGTATTCCCGGATCGCCCGAACCATCACCAGGCTGAATGGCAGCGTCGCATTGACTGACTCTTTACCGGTACTGGTCTTGATGAAATCAGCCCCGGCCATCATGCACACCCAACTGGCTTTAGCCACGTTGGTCAGCGTGCCCAGTTCCCCGGTTGCGAGAATCGTTTTGAGGTGCGCCTCGCCGCAGGCCTCGCGAAAGGACCTGACTTCGTCATAGAGCCCCTGCCAATCCGCCGTAAGTACCTTTGCCCGGCTTATGACGATATCGATTTCTGAAGCACCGGCCGCCACCGACTCCCTGATCTGCGCCAGTTTCATTTTCATCGGGATCTGGCCCGCCGGAAAACCGGTCGAGACCGCCGCCACCGGAATGCCTGTGCCCTGCAGTTCCGCCACTGCAGTTGCAATCAGGTTGTGGTAAACGCAGACAGCGCCCGTGTGGATACCCAGGTCGGTGACGCCCAGTGCTTGCAGCAGGTCATGCCTTACCGGGCGGCGCGCCTTCTGACACAAGCGACGCACTGTCCCCGGAGTGTCATCGCCCGCCAGGGTGGTCAGATCGATACAGGTGACCGCCTTTAGCAGCCAGGCGGCCTGGTATGCCTTCTTGGCTGTCCTGCGGGTTCCGATGGTGGCTGCCCGGCGTTCGACGGCACTGCGATTGATACGAATCTTCCCGAACAGGTCCGGGTTGAATTCCATACCGGCATTGCGCTCGACGGGGCCGCCGTGCCGATCGATCGGATGAACGTTTGTCCTGGTTTTGGCTGTCATGCGACCCAGTATAATGTGTGTCATAATTTGCGGCTAATTTTCTGCCTGCAGCCCATGCCAATGGCATTGCCCCGTTGGGGAAACAACGTAACAACCGGAGATACCTGCATGAACATCACTGAGCGAGCTCTGTCCTTGCTTTGCATCGTCGCCCTGTCTGCTTACTCGGCGTTGCTGCCGGCTGCCGAAGAGGTTAAACCAGGCCTGAACGAAGAGACCTTCAAGGGACTTGAGTGGCGCGGGATAGGACCGGCGCTTATGTCAGGGCGAATCGCCGACATAGCCATCGACCCGGGCGATCGCAGCACCTGGTACATAGCTGTTGGCAGTGGTGGTGTTTGGAAAACATCCAACCGGGGTACCACGTGGACCTCTGTATTCGATGACCAGGGATCCTACTCAATCGGGGCCGTTACGGTGGATCCGAACAACCACAATGTCATCTGGGTGGGCACCGGCGAAAACGTCAGCGGCCGGCATGTGGGTTATGGAGATGGCGTCTATAAAAGTCTGGACGGCGGCGCCTCCTGGAACAACATGGGGCTGAAGGAGTCGGAGCACATCGGCATGATCGCCGTAGACCCCCGGGACTCCAACGTCGTCTATGTTGCTGCACAGGGCCCGCTCTGGGCAGGCGGTGGCCAGCGCGGCCTGTATAAAACAAACGACGGCGGTACCAGCTGGGAGCAGGTTCTTTCGGCCGGCAATTACACCGGGGTTAGTGAAATCCACATGGACCCGCGCAGCCCGGACATACTGTACGCGGTCAAACATCAACGCCTGCGTACAGTCGCAGCACTGGTCAACGGCGGACCCGAGTCAGGCATCTTCAAGTCCAACGATGGCGGCCAGAACTGGCGCGAACTAAAAACCGGTTTACCCGATGAAAACATGGGCAAAATCGGCCTCGCTATTTCGCCTATCGATCCTGATGTGGTTTACGCCACGATCGAACTCGGCCGCCGAACCGGTGGGTTCTGGCGCTCTGCGGACGGTGGTGAGAGTTGGGAGAAACGCAGTGATTACCTGTCCGGCGGTACCGGCCCGCATTACTACCAGGAAATATTTGCCAGCCCGCATGAATTTGATCGTGTCTACCAGATGGATGCGACCCTTCATATTACTGAAGACGGCGGTAAGACCTTCGTGCCGCAGCCGCATGGCTACAAGCACGGCGACCACCACGCCATGGCTTTTGACCCGAACGATCCGGACTACCTGATGTACGGGACCGATGGCGGCCTGTACGAGTCGTTCGACCTGGGTGAAACCTTCCGCTTTGTGTCCAACCTGCCGGTCACCCAATTCTACAAGGTCGCCGTAGATTACGATGAGCCTTTCTATAACCTCTACGGCGGCACCCAGGATAACAGCACGCAGGGCGGGCCATCGCGCACCGACAACGTCAACGGAATTCGCAACAGCGACTGGTTCATCACGGTGTTCGCCGATGGCCACCAGCCGGCGGTAGACCCGACCAACCCCGACATCGTGTATTCGGAGTGGCAACAGGGCAACCTCGTTCGCTATGACCGGAAAAGCGGTGAAATTGTCTATATCCAGCCGCAGCCCGAAGCTGATGAGGAAACTGAACGCTTTAATTGGGATGCCCCGATTTTGATCAGCCCTCATGACCCGGCCCGCCTTTACTTTGCCAGTCAGCGTGTCTGGCGATCGGATGACCGGGGGGACAGCTGGACAGCAATCAGCGCAGACCTGTCGCATGGTCGCGACCGGCTGACCATGCCTCTGATGGACCGCGTTTGGAGTTTTGATGCGTCCTGGGACCTGATGGCGATGTCCAAGTTCGGGACCATTACGTCCCTCTCGGAGTCCCCGCTGGTTGAGGGCCTGCTTTATGCCGGTACCGATGATGGCCGTATTCACGTCAGTGAAAATGGCGGCACAACCTGGCGCCCGATCGAGCGCCTGCCGGACGTCCCCGATCACTTTTTCGTGAACGATATCAAGGCCGACCTGCACGATGCGGATACCGTCTACGTGGTGGTGGACGACCACAAATCCGGAGATTTCAGCCCATACATACTCAAAAGCACAAACCGTGGCGGTACCTGGACCAGCATTTCAAAAGACCTGCCTGAGCGTCATGTGGTCTGGCGACTGGTGCAGGACCATGTCAATCCCGGGCTTATGTTTGCCGGCACTGAATACGGCGTTTTCTTCACCATTGACGGCGGTGGAAAATGGATACGATTGGGTGGTGAAAGCCCAACCATCTCTTTCCGGGACCTGGTCATCCAGAAGAGGGAAAACGACCTGGTCGCAGCCTCTTTCGGCCGCGGCTTCTGGATTCTCGACGACTACTCTCCACTCCGTTACGTGACGGAAAAGCAATTGAAAACCAGCGCTGTCCTGTTTCCAGTTCGCGAAGCTGACTGGTACATACCGAAGATTCCAATGGGTGACTTCAAGGAGAACGGCAAATCGAGCCAGGGCGACGCCTACTTCGTTGCGCCCAACCCGCCGTTTGGCGCGGTCTTCACTTACTACCTCGCCGAAGACATCAAACCCTCAAGCGAACAGCGAAAAGATTCAGAGAGTGCGCTGGAGGAAAAAGGCGAAGACACTCCGTATCCCGGCTGGGATGCCCTCAGGGCCGAAGAGATCGAAGAAACACCGGCCATCGTGCTGACGGTCACGGACAGCGAAGGGACTATCATCCGGCGGATCGAAGGACCGGCAGACAGCGGCTTTCAACGTGTCGCCTGGGACCTCAGGTACCCGCTGTCCACGCCATGGACACCCGAGCCAGCCGGGGATCAATACATTGACATCCCCGGACCCCTGGCTGCTCCAGGCAGTTACCAGGTAGAACTGGCGAAACGGGTCGACGGAAAACTCACCCGACTCGGTACCAGCCAGTCATTCACGGTCAAGCCCGTCGGGGAACGTGGTTTACCCGGCGCAGCTGTGGAAACCGTGGTCGCTTTCGCAGCAGAACTGGACAACCTTTCCAGGCAGGTGACCGGGGCAAATGCTGCCGTCACAGCCCTGCTGCAGGAAACCACTGCCATA
>Ga0316189_10007101_pt1 | contig 10627 bp, 7 predicted proteins | sample LowCovwburrow_MG_FD_204930 | JGI IMG/M metagenome (GOLD analysis project Ga0316189, IMG submission 204930) | Coastal sediment microbial communities from Maine, United States - Lowes Cove worm burrow | ecosystem: Environmental > Aquatic > Marine > Coastal > Sediment | place: USA: Maine... | reverse complement strand
GAACCCATCATATCACCTGTTCTTACGTTACAGCCATTTACAGTATGATGTGCTAATTGTTGAGCCATAGTCCAATACATATATTTAAAATTAGAATTAGCAACTACAGTTTCTTTAGAGTTATTCGGCTTAATGCCAACTTGTAAATTTATATCAAAACTATGTTTACCATCATGCTGTAAATATGGCAAAGGTTTTGGATCTTGTTTTGGATTATCAACTCTAAAAGCTTGCAATGCGTCTAGGGTCACTATCCATGGCGAAATTGTCGAAGCAAAATTCTTACCTAAAAAGGGGCCTAAGGGTTGGTATTCCCAAGCTTGAATATCACGAGCACTCCAATCATTAAATAGTACCAAGCCAAAAATATAATCTTCTGCTTCATTAATTGGTACCCTGTCCCCTAGATCATTAGCATCTGTTGTGATAAATGCCATTTCTAATTCAAAATCTAACAGCTTCGAAGGTCCAAAACCAGGAGTATTACTACCTTCCGCAGGTTTAGATTGTCCAACTGGTCTTCTTATTGGTGTACCTGATGGTACTATTGAGGAACTTCTGCCGTGATACCCTATTGGAACATGTAACCAGTTAGGCATTAACGCATTTTCGGGGTCACGAAATAGACTTCCAACGTTCGTAGCATGCTCCTTACTTGCGTAAAAATCGGTATAATCACCAATATCTACGGGTAATTGCATTTCTACTTCCTCCATCTTGAATATTATTCTATCTATATGTTCAGTATTTTCTTGTAACTCATTATTTGTTGCATCAAATATTTCGGCAATACGGTTTCTTACCAATCGCCACGTAATACGGCCATCAGCAATAAAATCATTGAGTGTATCTTGTAAAAAGATATCATCAGTTAAGGGTATTTTACTAAAATATCCAAACTGATGTAAAGCACCAAGGTCTATGGCATAATCACCAATTCTGGTACCAATAGTTATAATGTCATCTCGGGTTAAAAAAACACCAAAAGGAATGTTTTGTATCGGGAAATCAGATTCTTGCTCAACGCGTAACCATGATTTTCTTGTTGGATTATTAGCAGTTATTAACATTTGTGTTATTTTTTATTCAAATATAGATGTTTATATGAATTTGAAGAATGAAATTACTACTTTTGACATGATTTTTTAAAACTTTAAAGATTATTTAACAATGCAAAGAGATCAGCAAATTTTTGATTTAATTGAAGAAGAGCATGAACGCCAATTAAACGGACTAGAATTAATAGCTTCAGAAAATTTTGTCAGTGAACAAGTTATGGAAGCTGCAGGTTCAGTTTTAACTAATAAATATGCAGAGGGATACCCTGGTAAACGCTATTATGGAGGTTGTGAAGTCGTTGATGTGGTTGAGCAGTTGGCGATTGATAGAGCAAAAGCATTGTTTGGCGCTGAATATGTAAATGTGCAACCTCATTCTGGTTCTCAAGCGAATACAGCAGTCTATTTTGCGTTGATCAAACCTGGAGATAAGATTTTAGGTTTTGATTTATCACATGGCGGCCATTTAACACACGGTTCTTCAGTAAATTTTTCAGGTATATTGTATAAACCATCGTTTTATGGTGTTGAAAAAGAAACAGGTGTTTTAAATTATGACAAAATTCAAGAAGTAGCCTTAAAAGAACAACCACAATTAATTATTGCAGGAGCATCAGCATATTCTAGGGATATAGATTTTAAACGTTTTAGAGTAATAGCCGATAGTGTAGGTGCTTTTTTAGTTGCAGATATTTCACATCCAGCGGGATTAATTGCAAAAGGTATTTTAAATGATCCTTTACCATATTGTCATGTAGTTACGACTACAACACATAAAACATTAAGAGGTCCAAGAGGAGGGATGATTATGATGGGTAAAGATTTTCCAAACCCATGGGGTGTGACACTTAAAAGTGGAAAGCCGAAAATGATGTCCAGTTATTTAAATGGTGCTGTTTTTCCAGGAAATCAAGGAGGCCCATTAGAGCATATCATTGCTGCGAAAGCAATTGCTTTTGGAGAAGCCTTAACTGATGAATTCTTATACTATCAATTACAAGTAAAAAAGAATGCGGCTGCAATGGCAAAAGCCTTTGTAGATAGAGAATACCATATCATTTCTGGTGGAACAGATAATCATATGATGCTCATTGATTTACGCAATAAGAATATTACAGGTAAAGAAGCTGAAAATGCTTTGGTAAAAGCTGATATAACTGTAAATAAAAATATGGTTCCATTTGACGATAAATCACCATTTGTAACTTCAGGTATTCGTGTTGGTACTGCTGCAATAACTACGAGAGGCTTGAAAGAAAATGATATGGATTATATAGTTTCTTTAATTGATAAAGTAATTATTAATTTTGAAAATGCAACGGTATTAGAAGCTGTAGCCGAGAAAGTGAATGAAATGATGGGGGAAAGAGCTCTATTCGTATAAGTTCGATTGCATCATAGTTGTAAGTTACCTATTTTTATATTTTTAGTATATTTGACAGTACGGGACTTAACAAATAGCTATGCGAAAACTTTATTTTTTTGCTTTTTACCTTTTTAGCATCTCATCAATTTCAGCACAGATTTATTATTCCGATATAGCCAGCACAACAGGTCTGAACACAGTTGGTAGTAATGGTGATCTAGGTGGTGGAATTTCATTCTGTGACTTTGATGGTGATGGATGGGATGACTTAACATATGCCCAAGAAAACGGTCAGGATATTATTTTCTACAAAAACAATAATGGCCTCTTTACTAAAATGAATTATAATATTTCGGATACCAATGATTCGAAACAGATAATTTGGGTCGATTATGATAATGATGGAGATAAGGACGTTTTTATTGCTAATTTTAATGCACTTAATCGACTATTTAATAATAACGGAAACTTTGTGTTTACAGAGGTCACATCAGCCGCAGGTTTTCCGAATGTGAATAAATATACTTATGGAGCTTCATGGGGCGATTACAACAATGATGGTTTTCTCGATGTTTTTTTATGTAGTAAAGACCCGTCAAAGAATATACCAAATGAACTCTATAAAAATAATGGCGATGGGACATTTATAAATATTAGTACATCAGCAGGAATTAGCAATGTGGGTCATCAAACCTTTTGTGCCGCCTTTTTTGATTATGACAATGATGGTGACCAGGATATTTATTTAGCTAATGATCGTGTTGTTAATACTAATATACTATATAGAAATAATAATGATGGTACCTTTACTGATGTGAGTGCTGTGTCAGGTACAAACGTAGGTTTAAATGCAATGTCTACAACTATTGGGGATTATAACCAAGACGGCTGGATGGACATCTACGTTACCAACACATCTGAAGGTAATGCGCTATTGTACAATAATGGTAATGGTACTTTTACTAACGTGGCTATAGCTACAGGAACCATTTTTAACAGTATTGGGTGGGGAGCAATATTTTATGATATTGAGAATGATTCTGACACAGATCTTTATGTTAGTGGAATGCTCGATGGAAGTAATGGCTTGTTAGCATCCGCCTTGTATGTAAATCAAGGTAACAACACATTTTCAATACCTAATAATGTAGGATTAAATAATGATAATGCGCCAAGTTTTGCAAATGCATGTGGGGACGTCAATAATGATGGGTATATGGATATTGCTGTGGTAAATCAATCATTGCGCAATACCTTTTTATGGCAGTATAGTGGGAGTACTTTAAATAATTGGTTGAAAATAAATCTACAAGGAACAATCAGCAATAAAGATGGAATAGGAAGTGAAATAGAAGTTTTTGCAAATGGTAAATCACAATATAGATATACCTTATGTGGTGAAGGTTTTTTGGGACAAAATTCTAATTATGAAATTTTTGGGTTAAAAGATGCAACGAATATCGATTATATTAAAATTAAATGGTTGAGTGGGATAGAAGATATTATTAATAATGTCGATGTTAATCAAGCAATTACAATAGTTGAAAACGCTGGTATATTGCCTGTAGAAGAATATACCGAGACTGAATTTACCATTTATCCAAACCCTAGTAACGGACTATTGCATATAACATTAAATAATACAAGTATTAATGGAGAATTGGCCATTTATGATACTTTTGGAAGGAAAATAAAAGCTAAAAAATTAACAGGCTTTAGTACAAGTATAAGTTTACTTGACTTTGCTCAGGGAGCATATTTTTTAAAAATACAATCAGATAATAATCAAATTGTAAAAAAAATAATCTATAATAAATAATCAAAACGGGTAGTGTAGCCTTAAGTATATTAGTAATTATGTTTAGGATAACGATACTTATATAGAATAATTCAGATTTTAAATAGATCCTTAACGAATAGCCTAAACGATCATTTGATTTATATTTTCTATGACAACCCAAATTTTATGAATTATTCTTGTAGATAAAAATAGTATCAAAGAATACTTGTGAATAGTTTTTTTGATATCTAAATATGATTTTTATCATATTTAAAAAGCTCAATAATAAGTTACTTAGTATCCACAATAAATTACTTATGGGTTCTCAGTCTGTTAAAGCCATTACCTCTCTCAAGCAGCGTAAGAAATTTATATTTCATTTACTAAGTGATATCGAAGCATTTGAGCAAATGGTAAAAAACGGTACGTTTGAAAAAGGTATACAAAGAATAGGTGCCGAGCAAGAATTATGTATCCTGAATAAAAGTTGCAGACCATCTTTCAATGCCTTAAAAATATTAGATAAAATAAATGACCCCCATTTTACTACAGAATTAGCCTTATTTAATCTTGAAATTAATTTAGATCCCTTTGAATTAACGAAAAATTGTTTTTCAAAAATTGAAGAGCAACTAACTACATTATTAAATAAAGCCCATATAGCAGCTGCAGAAATTGAAGACAATAAAATACTTCTCACAGGAATCCTTCCGAGCTTAAAGAAAAAAGATTTAGTTTTTAAAAATATGACACCTTATGAGCGTTATAAAACACTTAATAATGTCATGAGAGGTATTAGGGGAGATGAATTTAAGATGCGAATTAGAGGTGTTGATGAGTTGATCATCAAACATGATTCAATATTGTTTGAAGCTTGTAATACTAGTTTTCAAGTACATCTGCAAATTGATCTGGATGACATAGTAGATAAATATAATTGGTCACAGGCTATCGCTGGCCCGATTCTATCAATAATGACAAACTCTCCAATATTGTTAGGTAGAGAATTATGGAGTGAAACTAGAATTGCACTTTTTCAGCAAAGTATAGATTTGAGAAATAAATCGTCATTATTGAGGGAACAAAAAGCGAGAGTATCTTTTGGTAATGCTTGGGTTAAAGAATCTATAACTGAACTTTTTACAGATGATATTGCAAGATATGCTCCTTTAGTAACAGCCGATTTCGAAGATAATTCATTGGAACTCTTAGAAAAAGGAATAATACCAAAGTTAAAGGCACTGAATCTTCATAACGGAACCCTATATAAATGGAACAGATTGTGTTATGGAGTTAAAGATAATATACCACATTTGCGCATAGAGAACAGATATATTCCAGCAGGGCCAAGTGTTAAAGATGAAATTGCAAATGCACTTTTATGGATAGGAGTCATGCAAGGTATGCCAAATAAATATAAAAATATTTGGAAAAATATGTCTTTTGACGATGCCAGAGGTAACTTTATCAATGCAGCCAGAACAGGAATTAACACATACTTCAATTGGTTTGGTGAAGGCTTTTCTGCAAAGAAATTAACTAAAAAAGTGCTAATTCCTATGGCACGAAAGGGATTAAAGAGATCGAATATTGATAAATCTGATATTGATTATTACCTAAATATCATAAAAAAAAGAGTTGATAAAGATATAACAGGTAGCAAATGGCAAGTTAGAAGTAATAGATTACTCAGAAAGCATGTATCTCGCGATGAAGCAAATATGTTACTAAGTAATGCCATGTATAAGAACCAACAAACTATGGAGCCTGTTTATCTATGGAAATTAGCCAAAGCCAATCCAAAGTCTACTATAAAAAGTAATGATAAGTTATATAAAATAATGACCACCGAACTTTTTGTAGTTAGAGAGAATGATCTGGTTGAACTGGTTTTAAAAATAATGGATTGGAAAAATATACATCATATGCCGGTAGTGAATAAATCTAACAAGATTGTTGGATTGATTTCCAGATCTAATTTTGATCTAATGGATATAGAAAAAGCTAAAAATGATTTGCTTATTGCTAATGATATTATGATAAAAAAAGTAATTACTCTTGATTCAGAAAATTCTATTCAAGAAGCAAGGGATATAATGAAATCAAAAAAAATAGGATGTTTACCTATTGTTGAAAACGATGAGTTGATAGGTATGTTAACAACAAATGATCTTAATAAAATAACTAATTATCAATAGTTTATGAGTTTTATAAGTATAGAAAATTTTGAAAAAAAAATTACCATTCAACGGTTCTTAGGCACTGTAAAGGGAAGTGCTAAGTCTCCATCTGTAATAGTTATTGGCGGAATTCATGGTAATGAATCTGCAGGTGTTTTTGCTTTGCACAAGGTGATTGAAGAAATTGAAGAACAAGAAATTAAATTCAATGGCAACTTTTATGCTTTAAGTGGAAACTTAAATTCACTAAAAAAGAAAGTACGTTTTGATGATATTGACCTAAACAGAATCTGGACTCATGAAGATATAGATTATATCAAATTATCAGGCACAAAATTTCACACAGAAATAGATGAGCAAATTGCGATATATGACATTATCAAGGAAATCTTATCAAAGGACAAAGGCCCTTTTTATTTTATAGATTTACATACAACGTCGGCTGAAACTAGGCCATTTATTACAATAAGTGATTCCTTGAACAATAGAAAATTTTCATCCGGTTTTTCTCTACCAATTGTTTTAGGTATAGAAGAGTTTTTAGATGGCCCCTTGCTTACTTATATTAATGAATTCGGACATGTGGCCATGGGATTTGAAGGAGGACAACATGAAGACCCGAAATCTATTGACAATTGCGAAGCTTTTATTTGGTTATCACTGGTGAAATCGGGCTGTATCTCAAAAAAAGAAATCACGAGCTTTAGTTTTTATGAGAATATACTGTCAGAGTATACTAAAAAAACCGATTTCTATGAAATTGATTTCAGGTATTTAGTTAAAAAATCTGAAGATTTTAAAATGCTTGATGGATTTAGGAATTTTGAGGAAATCAGTAAAGGTCAAGTTGTTGCTTTGAGTAATGATAAGGAGGTAAAAACTACAATGGATGGTCTTATTTTTATGCCTTTGTACCAGAAACAAGGCAAAGAAGGGTATTTTATCATTACAAAAATATCAAATTTTTGGTTAGGACTTTCTATTACGGTTCGAAAACTGAAATTGTATCATATTTTAAGATTATTACCAGGGATTAAAAAAGACAAGTTAAATGATCATACATTAATTGTAAATCCAAGAACAGCAAGATTTCTGGCAATAGAAATATTTCACCTATTCGGTTATAGAAAACAGGTAGTAAAAGATGATAAACTGCACTTTATGAAGCGTGATAGAAAAGTATCTGAATTTAAGTAGCATATCAATCTTCTTCTTGTGCTCTGTCGATAATATTTTGGGGAAGGGCCTTCTTTGCTTTGGCTCCTAATTTTTTAATCTTTTCAACGCTGGTGATTAAATTGCCACGACCTTCAACTAATTTATTCATTGCTCCTTTATACTCAGTTTTGGCCTCATCCATTTTTTTACCAACTTTTGTCAGATCTCCTACAAAACCTTCAAATTTATCATATAAAGCTCCGGCTTGTCGGGCAATTTCAATAGCGTTGCGTTGTTGCTTTTCATTATTCCACATGGTATCAATCGTCCGTAAAGTAGCTAAAAGGGTAGAAGGAGTAACAATTACAATATTCTTTTCGAAAGCCTTATTATATAATTCATTGTCGGCATTAATAGCTACAGCAAAAGCAGGTTCCACAGGAATAAAAAGTAATACAAAATCTGGAGATTCTATTTCATACAGATCTTCATATTTCTTTTCACTTAACTGAGCTACATGACGGTTTAATGAAGCAATATGTTCTTTTAAAAACTGCGCCTTTTCATCTTTATTATCACAATTTACAAATTGTTCATATGCGGTTAGTGATACTTTAGAGTCAACAATCATTTTTTTATTATCTGGTAAATTGATAATTACATCTGGTCTTACTCTTGTTTTATTTTCGTCATCAACATTAAAGCTCTTTTCGAGCACATATTCTCTATCTTTCTCTAAACCAGACTTTTCTAATACACGTTCTAAGATCAATTCACCCCAGTTTCCTTGTGTTTTACTATCACCTTTTAATGCTTTTGTAAGATTTATGGTCTCTTTACTCATTTGTAAATTCAGCTCCTTTAATCCAATAATCTGTTGACGCAAAGCAGCATGATAATCAATACTTTCTTTATGAGTTTTATCAACCTTATCTTCAAAGATTTTGATCTTTTCTTGAAGTGGAGTTAATATATTTTGAATGTTCTCTTTATTCGTTAAGGTGAATTTTTCAGATTTTTTATCTAAAATTTTATTGGCAAGGAGCTCAAATTTGTTTTCTAATTCTTCTTGTTGTTTAGCTAGTTCTTCATCTCTTTTTAAGTTTTGAAGTTGTAAATTTTCAAAATCAGAATTCTTTCGTGTAAGCTCAGTATTCAAAAAATCCTTTTCTCTACGGATTTCTTCACGTTCTTTTTCTGTTTTATCAACAGTTTCCTGTAAAGAATTGATAGAATTTTGTAATTGGATATCGCGCTCTTCTAAGGTGCTTAATTTGGCCTTATTTTTCAAGTTACTTATATAGACGCCAATCAATATCCCCACAATAGCGGCAATAACAAAAACAATAATATAAATTAGAATTTCTGGCATTAATTAATTAAAATTTATGATTTTATATCCATTTTCTTGATATTCAACAAGAGCGGTTAAAGCTGACAAAGACAGTTTCACATCTTTAGACAATCCTTCGACGGGAAAACCTCTTGAGATTAGGGATTGACCACAAACAAAAATATCAACATCCGCTTTTTTTAATGCTTTAATCAAATCTAAGTTCGGGTTGTCTCTCTGATATATTTCCTGATGCACTTCATTCTTTAAGGCGTTTTTAGCAGCGGCACCATGCATTACAAATGCTACTTTCATATGCTTTGCCTGAACACCATTTTGAGCATGCATATTTAGAAAACGAGCAACAGTATTTATCAATGGGTTTAGAGCACCTTCTTTATTAGTATCTGTATATATATCAAAAATAACTTTATATTCTTTGTCTTTTTGTAAGTTAAGTTGATGATTTTTTATTTGATGAACTTTACCAAAATCCTCAATTACCGGACCTGCTTTTGCCTCACTTTTCTGCCCATATATTCCTGAAAAGGAACATAATAAAATTAGAATTGGTAAATATCTCATTATAAATTTTTAGATTAATTTTAATCCACTAATATTACAAAATATCTCTAAGAATTTGTGCTTTTGTAATGAATATCTTATCATTGAATAATGAAATTTATTTGTAAGCTTATTTTAATCCATATTATGGGGTGGAAGATCGTTAATGATTTTCCCAAACTTAAAAAATACGTGATCATTGCTGCACCACACACAAGTTGGGTAGATTTTCCAATCGCTATTATGGCAAAATTTATTAAAGGTGCAAGAGTAAATTATATTGGTAAAGCTTCATTATTTAAGCCACCTTTTGGTTTTATTTTTCGATGGCTTGGAGGAGCACCTGTTGACAGAACAAAGAATACCAATTTGGTTGATAGTATTGTTGATATTTTTAATTCAAAAGAAGAATTCGTTTTAGGAATGTCACCAGAAGGAACACGTCAGAAAGTAGACAAGTGGAAAACAGGCTTTTATTATATTGCAAAAGGCGCTGATGTTCCGGTTGTAATGGCAACTTTAGATTTTCCTAATAAAGAAATAAAAATTGCTGAACCCTATTACTTAACTAAGGATATGGATGTTGATATGACACATTTTAGAGATTATTTTGACGGTGTTAAAGGGAAGCATCCTGAATTGAGTTAATATTTCTATACTTAGCTATTAATTAGTTACTTCACAGATACATCTAAAACCAGTATAATCATTATGAGAAGTAATTTCAGCTGTGACTTTCCAATTTTCACCAAAAGGTGTGTTTTCCTTAGTAAATTCTGAAATATTAGCGATAAAAAAATCATTTGATTTATTATTTTTCACTTTAAATTTTAAAAGTGATTTTTCTTTACTGACTATTAAGCTGTTTCTTTCTTTAAAATATTTTATGGCATATTGAAATTCTTTATAAGTCGGTAATCGGTATTTTACTTTCTTTGGAAAACTTAACCTTTCTTTCTCAGTTTTTGATTTACTAGCCCAATTAAGCATAACCAAATCGGTTCTCCATAAACAATAGGTTTGTGCTTGTTTTTTTGTGATATAAATCACAGGAAAATCACTATAAGACGGATAATTTAAATAATCATAAAGTTTCAATTTACTATCAACTTTTAAATTTCCATTTAAAGACATCTGAATATATAGAGGCATATTATCAGGCACTATATTTTTTGAGTTTGTATTTAG
>Ga0316189_10007100_pt1 | contig 10630 bp, 23 predicted proteins | sample LowCovwburrow_MG_FD_204930 | JGI IMG/M metagenome (GOLD analysis project Ga0316189, IMG submission 204930) | Coastal sediment microbial communities from Maine, United States - Lowes Cove worm burrow | ecosystem: Environmental > Aquatic > Marine > Coastal > Sediment | place: USA: Maine... | reverse complement strand
GACGACCCGACCAAATACGACTCTTATGATGATCAACTTGGATGGGAACTTAGTCAAATGGTAGCATACGAAGTGTTATATGGCAATCACACCGATTTCCTGGCTGACACTGTATTGCATTACCATACAACCTATGTTAATCCTTCATGGTCCAACGTACATATTCGTGAAGGTAGCATTGGAACTCACATCTTTTATACCGATCATCGGTATGAAAACTAATTGCACTTGAAACATTTATCAGGATGATGTCCGGCGTTGTATCCCGGAAAAGGTGGTTCGATTCCGCCCTGGTGCACCAAATACGCGGATGTAGCATAAAGGTAATGCGACTGGTTGCCAATCAGTATAAGAGGGATCGTTACCCTTCTTCCGCTCCAATTTTAAAGGTTCAATGAGTCATCACACTCGGACCTTTTGAGGGATATGACCATGCTCGTGATGGAGCTAAAAAAGCATCGGGCTTCTAAACCTGACGATACGGAAGTGGTTATCCGTCCTTGGCTCTGCCAGGGTAGCTTAAAATCCCAAGAATATGGAGAGTGATCTGCCCAGGTGGGTAGCCCGGTCTTGAAAACCGGTGGAGGGGTTAGTAGCTCCTTGGGGATCGTTACCACCCGCTCTCTTCCAATTTACCCCGGCCGGTGGTCTACCGGACTATGGTCTTCTAAACCAATGGACGAGGGTTCGATTCCTTCTCGGGGTGCCAAACGAAAGATAACCAATGCATAAATTTATGGCCCTTTTGTTAGTGTGTTTTGCTCTTTTAGCAACCTCTGTATCAGCCTGTTCATATGATTATGATGAGCTTATGGAGTCTATTCCTAATGAGCAATTAATATGGCAAGGTATCAATCAATATGATGATATAAGCCAAATTTTTGTTGATCCTAATACTGGCGCATGGACTCTTGTTATCATAACCCCTGAAGGATCATGTTTTCTTCAATTTGGTGAATGGTCAGAGAGTTTTGCACCAGGTGAAGACACATAAAATAATGTCCTATAGCTCAGTGGTAGAGCGAGCAACTGATAATTGTTAGGTGGGAAGTTCGATTCTTCCTAGGACAACCAAATTAGAGAGACATAATGTATATTTTTGATAAAGAGCCGACGTACTACTCGAAGCCATGGCCACACATCGTAATTGATGATGTCCTGCCGGCTGACGTAGCGGATCATATCAAAGATAATTTTCCATCATGTAATGAGCATGATGCACGAGGTCCATGCCTCGCAGCTGATTACACTTCAGACCCTGTTTTTACAAAATTTCACGAATCAATCCATTCAAATGCCGATCGTATGAACGCAAAGATGGATGAAATTTTCAAGAGTGAATATGATGGTCCATACAGCATGCGACATGCTCTTTATAGAGATCAGCCACCGACCGAGACATTTTCACTTATTCGAGACTGGCATATCGACGCACCAAATAAGAAGCATAAGTTCATGTTCTATTTTGACGAGGGCGAAGGCGGTTGGTTCGAACTCATCAATCCAATTACTAAAGAAGAAAAACGATATGAGTATAAGCACAATCGTTTGATTGCTTTTCAAAATACTCTGTTAACAGCGCACAGGTTTTATACCTCTGACAAACTGCGGAAAACCATTGCAATTGGAACCGGCTATGCCGAAGACAAACAGTGTTTTAATCCTGCAGCAGCGCAACATGTTATTGAACTCATTTAAATATGGACCGGTAGGCTAGCGACGGTGAGGACTGTTAAGAGGCTTTTAATCTCCTGCCAAGGGGTTCGACTCCCCACCGGTCCTCCAATTTACAGTGTACATCCATTATCGTTTATGTTAGAATGATTTCATAAACGAAAGGAAAGTCATGTTACACATTATGGAAACACACGTTCTGCACGACAAAGCCTATATGGACCTGGTCATGACACCAAACGGAATTGAAACACACGTTCTCAAAAAGGTTGAAGAACCGAACGTGTTCAAATCAGTCATTGAAGTTCCCGGCGACAAGCGTCAGGAAGTGGTCAATGAGATGACAAAAAGGATGAAACACTGATGCCATGGCCTCGCAAAAATCGCCCGCCAAAGGGTCGTCGTAAGATTGGTTCTACCAAGCGTAAGAATCGTCGTAATCGCAAAAAGAAATAATGAATATTGCCCGCTCCTCTAGTTGGTAGGAGAGCTGATTCTGAGTCAGAAAAGCTAGGTTCGAACCCTAGGCGGGCATCCAAATTTGGAGAATTGAAATGCTGAGATTCTATTGTGCTATGATGATTGTAACCGCAATCGGACTATCATCGGTCGGAGATTTTAACGATCTCAATGCTCCAGAAGGTATTTCTGCAATCATGCTAGGTTCGGCCGTTTGGCCGCTCACAGTGATTGAAATCTTAGAGAATATTGAATGACACATCGTGCAAATTTCCGGTATCTTGTTTTTGTGGACTTCGATGGGGTGTTAGCCTCCTCTCGAGTCCATTTTTCGCATCCAAAGGACGCTTATCCAATTTGGTCAACGTTCGATCCAGTTGCAATTGAATTCTTCAACAAGATACACAACACCTACAAAGATGTAGGATTCGTATGGACCACAACATGGCGGAACCACGTTCCTCTAAAAGCTGGCCACATCGAACACATCCTATACTCTATGTGGTACAATGCGGGCTTCCGTGGTCACTTCGCTGATCCATGGAAGGTCAACCCATATGACAGAATGGATGGTGATTTGAACCATGCTGATCGTGTGGGTGAAGTCCTTGACTATCTTGAGAACCATAATCCTGATTGTGAGGACTTCCTTGTCTTCGACGACTCAGATTACGGTTGGAAGAACCGCCTACCAAGAAAACGATGGGTCAAAACTGATCCACATGACGGAATTCTTTTCAAGCACATGCGGAAAGCAGAGGACTTGATGGGAGGATGGGAAAAGAAATGATTGATGAACTAACATTGAAGATGATGAATGCTGAAGCCGGCATCGGTCCAGAGCTGACAGACGATGAGAAGAAAGAAATACGTGAGCGTGAATTCAAGTACCAGCTCATCCGTGTTCTATACTTCGAAAAGATGAAAAGCTTGGGTGTCGACCTCAAAGATTTTCACTTCACTCCTGGTGAAAAATGGATGGAAACTCCGGTTTACGACATTGTCCACTCATTGGTTGAAATCCATGAGAAGACCGTGTCTGGTGAATATAAGCCTATGACGCCTGAAGAAATGGCTGGCTGGTAAAATAAATGTGTACAAGCCCTTTCGATTATGATAGTATAAAGCTAACAACATTGAAAGGACTTCACATTGGCGTATGATCTAAATGGATTGGAACTCTCAGAGCAGATCAACAACACGCTCTCAGCCTACAAGCACGTAGCGTACGATCTGACTTCTCGGAAATACATTCCAATCACTCACCGCCACCAACGTGGCAAGTCATTCAACATGTTGTCGATCCATCACGGTATGAACACTCCCCTTGAAGCCGCATTTGTGGCTCAAAGGTTCAACGAAGAACATGACCGCGACTTTGTCGAGTCACTCTCAGTAGACGGGAAATTCCGTGAGTATGTAAAACAATTCATTGCAGACCTCGAAATTCCGGAATTCAAATACCCACCTGAGGGATACTTGATTGAGGACTATCTGAACGATTATCGTTTGGTAGAAGCGAAGCAAGCAAGATGTGATGATGCAAAGTCAGCTTTGGCTTATATCATCAAACAGAACGAGCTCCCCGTGCCTCCTTTGAAGCAGGTGAGTAAGTTTGTAAAGAAGGTTGAAACTGCATATGAAGGTTTAAACAACTGGATTACCGCAGCCGAAGCCGTAATGTTGAAAGGAAAAAGAATATGACTGGATTTATCGCAATTGGCGCAGCAGTATTAGCTGTCATCGCCGTCGTAGGCTGCCTGCAAGAAGTGAATGCTGGCAAAGCCAAAGGACCGACCAAAATGGGTTTCTTGGGTAACGATTCCACTTCGATGGAACTTGCATTCAAGACACTTGGAATTGGCTTTGCCATTTTCGCCCCACTTGCAATGATGGCTGTACTCGGCGGGTACTAATGCCTGATTTTGAGACTGCATTCTGGGTGACAATGTTTCCGTTCGCTTTTGGACTACTCATTGTCATCCTCGCAAACTTCGGCTGGATTGGTGTATTCTTTTTCACCGCCATCTTCGATGGAGCAACCCGCCGTTATATATAGAACTGAATTTGGCTCATAGCGGCATTGTCCAAGGCTTCTAATCCATACGGCACAGGGTTCGATTCCCTGATGAGCCACCAAACTTAACACAAGGAAAACTCCGATGAAAACGATCTAGATTTCATTGCATAAAACCTCCCTAACATTTAATGTACATTGAATAACACTCAAACATTAAATCTAAGGAAATAACATGCAAACTCAAGAACTGAAAACGGTTATCAAAACCAAAGCAACAGCAATCAAAGACCTCAAGAAAGAACTCCGTAAGGATCACTCGACTCTCCCAAATTCAAGTGGAATGCAATATTCCCTTTGGGCCATGCGTCAGGAAATCCGAGTCCTTTATCTTGTATACGGTTGGTTCCGTGGGCAACGTGCCGACGAAATCGAACGTGGGTCTTCTAGCGATGTAAGTCTCTATCATGCGAAGAAGTTTTTTAACGACGACGCTATATACGAGCTGTTTAAAGAGTGGATGAAATCTACGTCAGTAACCTAATGCCCGCGTAGCTCAGTGGCAGAGCGCTTCCTCGACACGGAAGAAGTCGGAGGTTCAATTCCTCCCGTGGGTACCAGACACAACGGAGATGACCATGTCTAAAGTACCATATACGATCAACGTCGATCGTTTCATCTGTACCGAACTCGAAGAGATTCGTAAGATGATTACAACACACGACTTCTCAGCACTCGCTGCGACAGTGGAGCGAATTCAGCATCACGGTTCGGCAATGGAAGAAGCGCTCTATCGCTATCAAGGGGTTAAGTATGGCCTCGTGCAAGCGGTAAAGGATAAAGAAGTATCTGATGAAGCCTTTCGCAAGAAGGTGAAGGATGTTTTGAAGAAGCTCAAGAAGTGAGTATGCGGCGATAGCTCAGTGGTAGAGCGTCTCTAGGGGAACTGTCAGCGGTGCGCACCAAGGCAGCATACCTTGTAGAGGAGGTTCGTAATTGCGGCCAAAAGTGCACATATCTGGCTTAGCATGGGGTTCAATTCCCACTCGCCGTACCATAAAAAGTATAAATAGGTCTGTATAACGCAGGCCTATTTTTACATGTCTTTCAAGAATTTTTTACTAGAACAAAATAATCGCAACGAAGCGATCGCTCAAGCCAAAGAAGATTTCCCCAAGAAGAAGAAATTCGCTTGGAAGGGTAATCCTAAGATTGGATGGTGGGCTGACCGTAACTCATTGCTTGTCTATCATGGAACGCACTACTCAAACCTGAGTGGTATCCTAGAGTCGGGTATTTTTGCTCCTAAGACAGGCCCAACCGCAAATTGGGTTTCAATGGCACTCGAACCAAACACCGCATTTGGATATGCATCCATGGGTGGTGAATCTGGTTTTAGAGCAGCCGGAGCCAAAGCAAAAGCAATTCCTCCCAATGAGAGAGTTGTATTGGTCGCCAAGTTTCCAATGTCGTATGTGAAGAAGCATATGGAAAAGAACTTCCGCGGCAACATGATGTCAACGCGCGACCAACTTACGGATAAGGCGAAATATGACGCCTTTAAGAAGTCGGATCAAGAGTATTACATGCTCACTGAGATTCGTTTCCCGAAGAAGGTGGACCCCAAGTTCATCCTCGGCTATATGATTAAGAAATAGTCAAGGAGATAGAAATGACATTTTGGATTCTCGTAGGTATCGTAATCGGTATCTTCATCCCAGCCCCATACGAAACAATTGCTAAGACTGCCCTCACAAAGGCGTGGAATTGGATCAAGAGCTGGGCCTCAGACGATATGGTCTAAGTAACAAGCCCGTGTAGTGCTAATGGTAACACACCTCTGTGGTATGGAGGAATCAACAGTTCGATTCTGTTCACGGGCACCATAATGGAATGAAAAATGTGGTATAAGTGGAAATATGGGCGTGTCTATTATCACCCAAAGTGTCGCCGTTATTCTGAGCCTAAAGATTGGTTAAAAGATGCCGAAAATGCAATGCGGGGATATAACAAACGACAAAATGTACTTTGGCGCAAAAATGAAGAGCTAGCACGTACACTTATTTGGTGTTAAGTGAAAATAGTTGTGTACATCCCTTTCCCGATAGTGTAGTATATTATCATAAGCAATGGAAAGGAAAGTCCACAATGAATCTCAATATTGAAAAAGGTTTCACCCCAAAGAATCTCGAAGCTCTTCGTGCTCAGTTGACGCAAGTCCTCGCCGATGCAGGTTTCGATAATCTCGAGTTTGACACTGGCCGCATCAAGTATGAAAATGCAAAATGCACGGTTCCTCTGGAAATCAAAATCAAAGGTATGGAGTCTTTCGACGATAAATACCTGAAGATGGAAGCAAACCGTTTGGGTCTCACCCTTGAAGAGCGCAATGGTCGCAAGCTTGTTGAGTATAAGCCTCGCAACACAAAGTATCCATTCATCTACCTGGACACTCGCTCCGGAAAGCGCTTCAAGTGTGACTCTCGCTCCGCTGAGTTCCACTTCGGCACAAAGTAATTGCCTATCTGCCACGTGTAGAAAAGGTATTCGAGCACCCTTTCATTCTGATTGGGTGCTCGGTCACCACTAAAGGAAACACATCATGTTTACCCAAGAGCAAGAGCAAGAGATTTTTGATCTCTTAATGGAACTCGATAGTTCAACTAAGCTTTATCTGGGCTGTGACTCTATCGCATACAAAAAGGGCCGTCAAAAGGATGGCACTCCAATTTGGCATGGTAAGTTTGCGACAGTTTTGATCGTCCACATTGATGGACGACATGGTTGCCGAATCTTCCGCCACATCGACCATGAGCGTGTCTTTGACTACAAGAAGAACCGCCCAGCAGACCGTCTTATGAAGGAAGTTTATCGCACTGCGGCACTCTACAAACAACTTCGCGGTCTCATCGATGGTTTCGATACTGAAATCCACCTCGACATCAACCCAAACAAAGAGCATGGTTCTTCATGTGTTATCACTCAAGCGACAGGATACATCCTCGGTACTTGTGAAGGTATCACACCTGACCATGTTAAGGCAAAGCCTGATGCTTTCGCCGCTTCGTTCGGTGCTGACGGTATCGGTCGTGGTTTCGACAAGCGTGGTACCTCATACGGTAAGCACGTGCATTAAGTGTGTACATTCCTTTCCTCTTATGGTAGAATAAATCTATAGAGGAAAGGAAACAACATGAAAGCTTATCAAATTCCCAAAAGAGGTGAAACTCCCTCTGAAGAAATGATCGAGTTTTTGAATCAAAACCCTCTCGATTGGGATGGTGATGATGAAGGAATTAATCTTTCTGTGATTGAAGGTGAAAACCAAGTTGGTTTTCCCGGCGATTGGGTAGTCGAAATGGATGGTGTTTACGCTATCGTTCGTGAGTCGGAGTACAAAGAACTTGAATACTACTTCGGAGACTGAAACTCGCATAACATTCTACACAGACGGGAAACGTCATCTCGTCTGTGTTCCCTACACCATCCATAACTTACATTGGATGGCCGGTCAACTTGGCATCAAGCGATGCTGGTTCCACCGAGATCACTACGATATTCCCAAAAGAAGAGTCGAAGAGATCACAGAAAAGTGTACAATGGTGCGTCCACGTGATATAGCACGCATAATTGATGGAGAATACGATGGCAATAGGTGATACAATCTCTCGCATGCCTGAGACTCTTTATCTCCATGCGAATGACAAAGAGAGCATGCAAGAGTCTTTCAATGCTTCTTGTCAAGTTCATAATATTGTTGCACCACCCGGCGCATCGGAACATGCTCGTGGTGCCGCATATGAAGTCGAATTCACAGGATTTTGGTCTGTAGACGGAAAATTCTACGCCACTCATGTCAATGACGTTGAACTCGAAAAACCCACCGTAATTTAGGGATCATTATGAAAACTGCGATTGTAACCGGCTCAGCTGGTTTTATCGGTTACCATGTCTCTCAGCGCTTGCTGAATGAAGGCTATGAGGTAATCGGTGTTGATAACTTCAACAACTATTACAACGTTGATCTAAAGCACGCTCGTTCTATGAAGCTCTTCGAGAGTGGATGTTACAGCGAACTTGCTTTTGATATTGAAGACGCTGGACCACTCGATCAACTCTTTGCAGAAGCCCAACCAGAATTGGTTGTTCACTTAGCGGCTGCAGCCGGTGTCCGACACTCAACACTCTATCCTGAAGATTTCACCAATTCAAACCTGGTCGGAACCTTTAATGTTCTAGAAGCCATGAGAAATCATGCACCAAACCACGCTCATTTAATGATTGCATCTACATCATCAGTCTACGGTGCAAACACACAACATCCTTATTCTGAAATGGATAAGACTGACCTTCCAGTTTCCTATTATGGAGCGACGAAGAAAGCAACAGAGTCGATGGCGCACTCGTATGCCCACCTCTACAAAATGGACATTACGATGTTCCGCTTCTTCACCGTCTATGGACCATGGGGTCGCCCAGATATGACACCTTGGGTCTTTGCTGACAAGATCAGTAAGGGAGAACCAATTGATGTCTATGGTGAAGGTGAAATGTGGCGTGATTGGACATACATTGATGACCTTGTCGAGTCCATTTATCGCCTCTCAGGTGTATTGCCTCGATACAATGTAGGTCATATTGACTCTCTATCTCCAGTAGCACCATTTCGTGTTGTCAATATTGGATTAGAGAAGCCAGTCAAACTGTTGGAATTCATCGAAATTCTCGGTAAGCATATGGATATGCCAGTCGAAATGAACATGATGCCAATGCAGCTCGGTGATCCGGTTATGACCCATTCCACAGTCGATCTCCTTGAGAAATTGACCGAATACAAGCCAACAACCACTGTTGACGAAGGTGTCAAAGCTTTTGTCGATTGGTACAAAACTGAAAACCCTTTGAAGGATACATCATGACACCCGAAAATGTGATCCGAGCCAACGCTCTTCTCGACCGTCGAGAATCTATCTCAAATTTTTTGGCTGCTGTTCCCGATGGTGCTGATTCAGTTACCATAACATTTCGTGCTGGCAAAAAATCAAAATCATGTTCATTCAAAGATAAGAAGCTTTCTACTAATATGAAGTGCTTTATAATGAAAATGATGGCCGAGAGTGAACAAGAACTAAGAAATCTAAACGTACAATTGGATAGTAATCTCTAACTGGTGTAGAGGGCCGCTTGGAAAGCGGTACGCAGCCCCCGTGCTGTTCGGTTCGATTCCGATGCTATCCGCCAAAATTAACTGTGTACATGATCTACATTATGACTTATAGTGTACAAACGAAAAATTGAAAGGAACGAAATGTCCCGCACATACCGAACTGGCCAGAAGCCATCTGTTGGTGACACTATCAAGCTCGTCAACGCCCAATCCGATTCTGGATATTGGAATGATAAAATCCGTCTCAGCAAAGACAAGACCCATACAGTCACACAGGTTGTAGAAAGCTCAGCTTCTACCCTAGTCGTTGTCAAAGGTACAGCCTCTTCATTCAAGGCATCTCGCTTTGACCTAACAGTACCATCTGTCAAGGTCAAGGAAAAAGGACCAGCAAGCTTTCTGGTCATGTCTTCAGATGGTAAGGTCCTCGGCCTATGCTGGGGCGATGAAACTCTTCGCGAAAAACTTCGCGACTTGCTGAAGAGTTCTCCGACCCTTGAGTACCACGTTTACAAGTACTACACAACTGCCATCACACCGGAACCAACAGTTGAGTTTGTGAATCGTACCAAGCCTATGGTATCTCTATCCCAGGCAACAGCTCTCCAGGAACCAGTTGAGCGTCCATCCGACGACCAACCTTTCCGGTAAAAAAGTTTGAGAAAGTGCATTTTTATGTGCGCTTTCTCGAATAACCACTATATATAGTCTATCGAGGGCCAAGAAGGTCTTCGATCGAACGTATCGTTTCAGCCAAAACTTATCAAATTACAAGCACAGTACATGCCTGATCAAGCGGCTATAAACTGGTCAAAGGGTGGCTCCTCTAGAGGCCAAGCGCGATACCGAGTTCTTTATCATGGTGATGTATTAGTAAAGCATCGTTACAGCAACACTTACTGTCCAGATGTGCCGAGGATAGACCCACCTCATTAAAAAACAGGTTGGCATGCTCAAGTTCTTTACGGAGATACTTGTTAAAGATGGATTATCTGACCCCATCTAATTGGTCGGATCGAGGAAGGCGGTGCCTCGTTAAATAAAGTAGTGATTGGAAACTATCTTGACCCTCGGGCCAAGGAAAAGTCCTCTTCCCATCCGATGCTGTACTAATACATCACTTTCTTAACCAACGATTGATTTCAGCAATCATGCTCGAATGCAAGATTGGAGTTTAATGGTCCATAACGGATCACTGCTTCATGTAATATCAATCCGCAACAAGGAGACTTGAAATGTCTACACTATTTTCTTCAGCTAACACTGACAACGCTCGTACCTGGAATGGTATGAAGACCAACTCCACTTCACTC
>Ga0316189_10007098_pt1 | contig 10634 bp, 9 predicted proteins | sample LowCovwburrow_MG_FD_204930 | JGI IMG/M metagenome (GOLD analysis project Ga0316189, IMG submission 204930) | Coastal sediment microbial communities from Maine, United States - Lowes Cove worm burrow | ecosystem: Environmental > Aquatic > Marine > Coastal > Sediment | place: USA: Maine... | reverse complement strand
GTTTTTCGGCAAACAGGGCATTGTACCTTTCAGCATTCTGACGTCGCTGCCGATGCCATTGCTCAAGACGTCTAAGCTTTATTCTCAAAACAGCAGCCTGGATTGGATCCAATCTGAAATTCCCGCCAACCACACTATGATAATATTTGGGTTCGCCACCGTGATTTCTCAGGAGTCGGACTCTGTCGGAGAATTTCTCATCACGACTTACCACCATGCCGCCGTCACCTATGGCCCCAAGATTTTTGCTTGGGAAGAAGGAGAAACAGCCCGCCAAACCCATCGAACCAGCTTTTTTCCACTCCTTTTCTCCGTTGCTGGAATAAACAGCTTCAGCCCCAATCGCCTGCGCCGCATCTTCGATGACAGGTATCCCATACTGTTCAGCGAGCTCAACAATAGGACTCATATCTGCACACTGACCATAGAGATGAACAGGAATTATTGCCTTTATCTTTCGAGCGCTATCATCGGCCAGCACCTCCGCAACCCGCAATGGATCTATATTGAAGGAGACAGGATCGATGTCAGCGAACACAGGGACGGCTCCAAGACGGATAATCACACCCATGGTGGCAAAAAATGAGTAAGGCGTTGTCAGGACCAGATCTCCCGGACCGACGCCCAGCGCCATAAGCGATACCAGCAATGCATCTGTACCGCTGGAAACCCCGACGGCCCCTGCAACGTTGCAATAGCCGCACATTTCTTCTTCGAGACCAACAACTTCGGGCCCCTGGATATAGCGGGTCGATTCAACGACCTCGATAACTTTCTCTATGATTTCCTGTCTCTGTTCCTCCAGCGTAGGCCCGAGGTCAAGCAAAGGTACATTCATCTTCGTATGGTGGTAGAGTGATATTAGGGGACCGGGAAACTGAAAGATCAGTCGGAGGCGTTGACAATAATTTTTTCGCCATCAAAAAAATCAACGATATCAGGCATTTCAGCCTCTAGATATTTTTTCATTTTAGCCAGGAGATTAACTTCGATCTGCCTTACCCGCTCACGGGATATATCAAATTTATCGGCGATATTCTGAAGGGTCATGGGTTCATCGGTGAGCAGACGATCCTCAAGTATCATGCGCTCTTTATCGTTGAGATGTTCTTTCAGCTGTTCCAGCAATTCAGCAAGCCTCAGCTTCATTTGCTTGCCGGCAATCGTCGATTCTATGCTCGGATCGTCACTGGGTATGAAACTTTTCTGCTCGTCATCAGAATCGTTTTTAACCGGGCTTTCCAGGGAAACATCCCAACTGTCCATTCGCTGACTCATCTCAACAACTTCTTTTTCCTTGACGTTGAGCCGTTCAGCGAGCAGCTTGGGTTCAGGTTTAAACCCCTGGGCCTCGAGCAATTTCTTTTCTTTGTTAAGGCTGAAAAACAACTTACGCTGGGCCTGAGTGGTACCGATTTTTACCAGGCGCCAGTTATCCATGATAAATTTCAGCACATAAGCTCTGATCCAGTAGGCTGCATAATAGGAGAATTTGACTCCGCGGTAGGGGTCGAATTTTTTGGTGGCCTGGACCAGTCCTACATTTCCCTCCTGAATCAGATCCATAAAGTTCTGCATCCAATATTTCTGGAAATCCATCGCCACTTTGACGACCAGGCGCAGATTGGAGGAGACAAGGCGATACGCTGCATTAGGATCGCCGCTCTCTCTGAATTGAATGGCCAGTTCCTCGGTTTCTTCACGGGTCAGTAGCTCGTACTGACTTATTTCCTGCAAATATCGATGCAATGCAGGATTGCTGAGAACCGGCAGATTTTCATCGTCGGAAATCGCCACCAGTGGATTTTCATGGGGCACGACTTGCGGTTTTGTTGAATTTTTCTTTTTGCTCATCTATAGTTATCTCCAAGGCGAGCTTGGGGCGATATTCAAAAGACCAAAAGAGTAAGAATACTACCTTAATGCAAGGAAAGTGCAATTATAATGTGCTTTTCACCTAAAATATGCGGGTATCTGACTCAATTATACCCTACCATATTCATTTTTCAGATTAATATTTTATTTTCCAAACGTTTATTTCTATGCTAAAAGGCCGTTCTCTCTTTGATATCTGCTCCAGCAACAGCCACCTCTTAGTTTACTTCAGGCACAATGAAACACATACGTAACTTCAGTATCATAGCGCACATAGATCATGGCAAGTCTACCCTTGCTGACCGGATGATTCAGCTCTGCGGTCTCGTTTCCGCGAGAGATTTCAAGGATCAACTCCTCGATAATATGGAGATCGAACGTGAGCGGGGTATTACCATCAAGAGCCAGACAATCTGCCTACCTTACCAGGCTGACAACGGCAAGACTTATGCCTTGAACCTGATAGATACTCCAGGCCATGTCGACTTCAGTTACGAAGTTTCCAGAGCCCTTGCTGCCTGTGAAGGAGCACTATTGATTGTCGATGCCGCCCAGGGTGTGGAGGCCCAGACTCTGGCCAATCTCTACCTGGCCATGGAAAATGATCTGGAAGTTATACCGGTGGTCAATAAAATCGATCTGCCGTCGGCCGAGCCCGAATCTGTAAGCCTGCAGATAGAGGAGGATCTTGGCCTCGACAGTGATATGATTCAACTCTGTTCAGCAAAGTCAGGAGAAGGTGTCAAACAGGTTTTTGAGGCCATTATTAACTACCTCCCTCCACCAGAGGGAGACAGTGGTGCCCCGCTCCAGATTCTTATCTTCGATGCTAATTACGATCCCTACCGGGGCACTGTAATTTCCTGCCGTATAATCAACGGTGTGGTCCGGCCTGGGGATCAGATCAGCTTCATGTCAACCGGAGCCTCCTACAGGGTTGAGGAAGTCGGCCTTTTCAGGGTTAGGAAAGAACCACAGAAAAAACTTGAGGCCGGGGAAGTGGGTTATATCCTGGCCGGCATCAAGTCGGTTTTCGATGCCAAACCCGGTGACACTATCACCCACACAGAGGCAAAATGCGCCACGCCGCTGCCTGGGTTCAAAGAGGTCTTACCCGTCGTCTTTTCATCCATTTACCCCATATCCTCTGACGACTACGAGGATCTTGGCGCAGCCCTGGAGAAATTACAACTCAACGATGCTGCGCTTAGCTTTCAGAAAGATTCATCAGCGGCACTCGGCTTTGGGTTTCGCTGCGGATTTTTAGGCCTTCTGCATCTCGAAGTCGTTCAGGAAAGACTTGAACGGGAATTTGACATCTCTCTGATTCTGACGGTCCCTTCGGTTCGCTACCAATTCACCATGAGCGACCAGAGTCAACTCATGGTGGACAATCCCGCCCATTTTCCCGATCCGTCGAGTATCAGTCAGATAAAGGAGCCCTATATCAAGGCTTCCATACTTATTCCGGAGCGCTATATGGGTGTGGTTATGACCCTCTGCATGGAGCGGCGAGGTGAGAATACCAACTATCACTACCCCACTCCCGGCAGGATTGAATTCACCTGCGAACTGCCACTCGCAGAGGCAATCTATGATTTTTACGACAGGCTTAAATCGATAACTCAGGGCTACGGCTCCTTCGACTATGAACTTCTCGATCACCGCTCCGCCGATCTGGTCAAACTTGACATCCTGGTCAATGGAGAGGTAGTCGATGCACTTTCCCAGCTGGTCCATCGGGCCAGCGCCAGAGCCCGAGGACTCAATGCCTGTGAACGTTTGAAAGACGAAATTCCTCGCCAGATGTTCAAAATAGCCATTCAGGCGGCTATCGGTACCACCATTATCGCCCGCACAAATATCTCGGCCTTACGAAAAGATGTCACCGCCAAATGCTACGGGGGTGATATTACTAGAAAAAGAAAACTGCTGGAAAAACAGAAAGCGGGCAAGAAGCGAATGAAAACGGTAGGTAACGTCGATATTCCCCAAAACGCCTTTCTCGCCGTTTTGAAGCGCGAGGGAGATTGACATTATCAGGGGGAGGAGGAGCGTGTGCGTCTATTTCAACTCTCGGGATTGCCGATCGATCAAGCAGCAACGTCGTTAACATTTATACCTTTGTTCTGCATGATCATTTCCATATCCTGTCTGCTCAAAACGGAGACTTCCTGCCGCGAGAGATAGACAATGCAATCCTGACAGATGTTAAAGGCTTTTTTGTCAACTTCACTGAAAATATCCCAACAATCTCTGTGCGGATTCTCTTTAGCCGGGCACTTGTGGTCGTCTCCACACTTCATAATTACCCAGCACGGCAGTTCGGAAAACGGTGACATATCATACTCCTCTAAAAATTTATAGGCGACGAGATGGGATTTTAATGTATCGACAGGACACTGGCAAGAATATTTTACCAGGGATGGGAGCATCATTGTGGCAGGCAGTGATAAAGGACAAATATCACGAATAATTTTTTTAGAATTTCATTGTCCTCTAGAGACAAAAGAACTCTATTTGGTAGATAGGCTTCGTTCCAGTCTGGCGAGCAGTTGATCTTTGCCCAATTTCGTTACCGCCGAGAAAACCACTCTTTCTTCGGGGCTGAGTCCGTGACCCGCATCCAAGATAGCGGCCATCTTATTCCTCTTGTTCCCTGATAATTTATCGGCTTTGGTATAGACCGCCAGAGATGGGATAGTGCGCTGCTTAAGCCAGAGGAGCAGTTCCCTGTCCTGTTTTTTTGCCTCATGCCGCAAGTCCATGATTACGACAACCAGACGCAGTTGTCTGCGGGTTTCGAGATATGAGGCGATCAGTGAGCCCCATTGAGCCTGCATCTGTTTAGAAACCTTAGCGTAACCATAGCCAGGAAGGTCCACAAAGTTACAGGTCCCATCCACAAGGAAGAAATTCAAGCCCTGCGTTTTACCGGGACGTGAGCTGACCTTGACGAATTTTTTCCGATTAAACAGCGCGTTGAGCAGGCTCGATTTGCCAACGTTCGATCGGCCGGCGAAGGCTATTTCCGGCAGCTCGTCCTCGGGCAGCTGCTTGAGGCTGTGAACACTTAACTGAAAGAAGGCATCATTGAGGTTCATCTTGGTATCCCCTGGCAAAATCAGATAACCTTATTCAACGGATACTCGATAATTCCTTCAGCGCCCTTTTCTATCAAACGCGGGATCAGATCCCTGACCACATCTTCGGAAACCACAGTTTCAACTGAAAACCAATCGGATTGGTAGAGATTGGCAATGGTCGGAGCATTGAGGCTCGGCAGAATCTGCACCACCCGATCGAGATCTTCATTTTGAACATTCATTTTCAAACCCACGATCCGATCAGCTCTCAAGGCACCTTGCAGGAGCAGTGAGATGTTTTCTATTTTCTTCCGTTTCCAGGGATCCTCCCAGGCTGCCTTGTTGGCAATCAACTGGGTATTTGATTGCATCAGCTCATGGATAATCCTAAGGCCGTGCGCTCTGATGGTACTCTCAGTTTCGGTGACCTCTACCACCGCATCGGCGAGACCGGCGACTACTTTAGCCTCGGTGGCGCCCCAGGAAAATTCGATGTCCACCTCGATGTTTCTTTCTTTGAAAAAACGTGTGGTGACATTGACAAGCTCGGTTGCCACTTTCTTGCCCTGCAGATCCTCTATCGATTTGATCTCAGAATCGCCGGCCACAGCAATCACCCAGCGTGTCGGTTTATTACTAACCTTCGAGTAGACGAGGTCAGCCACAATGATTGCATCAGAATCGTTTTCCAGCGTCCAGTCCTTGCCTGTAATTCCTGCATCGAGCATACCGCTCTCAATGTATCTCGACATTTCCTGAGGTCGACAGATAGAGCAGTCGAGTTCAGAATCATCTATTTTGGGAAAATAATTTCTCGCCGCCGGCTTGATCAGCCAGCCGCCTTTTTCGAACAACTCAATGGTTGCCTTCTCAAGACTTCCTTTGGGCAATCCTAACTTCAACACATTCATAACCTACTCCGCAATTCAGCTTTCTGAGCCGTATACATCTGCCGGATCAAATACCTGTTTTTCGATGACCTCCAAGTCGTCCATGTTCAGTTTTCTATAAAAGCAGGTCGGGTAGCCATTGTGGCAGGCGGCCCCCCCAAGTTGATCTACCTTATAGATGACACAGTCAGAATCACAGTCAACCAGAATTTCTTTTATTTTCTGGACATTACCTGAGCTTTCACCCTTGAGCCAGATTTTATTTCGTGATCTGCTCCAGTAGTGGGCTGTACCGGTCTCAACGGTCCGGTTCCAGGCTTCCTCGTTGATGTAGGCAAGCATCAGTACCGCCCCGCTCCGGTACTCCTGGGCGATGGCAGGAATCAATCCATCAGAAGACTTATTAAAGTCGAGTTTCACCATGTTTTTTCACACCTTAGAGCAGAGTCCCGATGATGGACCCCAAAACCTCTTTTGAAACGATCTGTTCAGAGGGCACCACATTATGATTCTGATCACTATTTGTCAAGAACTGTAGGAGTTTCATCTTATTTGACACTGAACACCTAAATCACTATTGTGCTGGTTCATCGAAACAGTAGCGGCGCGGAGTAAAATTATCGATATTACTTTCTACACAGGACAGCATATCAGCATGAGTATTGTAAAAGAAAATGACAACATCGTGATAACATTCACGGGTAAACTGGACAACGGAATTGTATTTTTCGAAGTCCCCTCTTCTGAGCCCATGAAAATTAAACTTGGCGACAGCGAGCTACCCCCCACTGTAGAAATGGCTGTTGTCGGCATGGAGAAGGGAGAAAGCAAAAAGATACGCGTCTCTCCCGATGAGGGTTACGGTCCCCGTATGAAAGATCTGCTTCACGAAGTCCCAAGAGAAACATTTGGCGATAGCATCGATCCCAAACCAGGCATGGTTCTCTCTCAGAAGGTGGAGAAAGACGGCCTCGAAAAGAAAGTTCCGGTGACAGTGATCGAAGTCAAAGAAGACATGGTCGTCCTTGACTACAACCATCCGCTGGCGGGTCATCATCTCACCTACGAATTAACGGTGATAGATATCGGTTGAGTCGAACCGGGCGGTATATGATGGTTACTTAAATTATCGGAGTTGAAGCACCTTCGATTCAGACGATCACTCCACCATCAGCGGCGGCTGGTAGCCGAGAGCTCCGCTGAAATCTGCCTCATCTGTCTGCGCCCCCCTGAAGTCCGCATCAGTCAAATCCGCCTCGCTAAGATCAGCTTTATAAAGATCAGCTTTGCGCAGATCGGCTTCTCTCAGTTGGGCCCCTCTTAAGGAAACACCCTTGAGGTTTGTTCCAGCCAGATCGGTCTTATTCAAAACAGCCCCGCTCAGATCAGAACCTTCCAGATCAGCTCCGCTCAGATCCTTTCCGGAAAGATCCACTCCCATGAGATTGCACTCGTAACAGCGTTTGTTATCGAGCAGTTTTTCTATGATCTGCTCTGACGAGGACACTGTCGCTAAAACCGTATCCGCACCAGCTGGCGAAACTTCTTCTGCGGCTTCTACAACTTCTGTGGCCAGATCGGTTTCAATCACTGCTTCGTCCTTTTTCTCTTCAACTGCAGCTACAGTATCCCTTGGTTCAGGAGTTACCACCGCCTTTTCCTCTGGGGAAACGTCACCTACTTTCTCATCAACCTCAACGTTCGCCTGCTTGACCGGGGCGACAGTTTTAACCGCCGGAGCTGCCCCTGATGCGATGGGACCATCGGGCTCATCGGGATTTTGATTTCCCGCAGCCACCGCAGCCTTTTTCTGATCCATTACTTCTTTCAGCTCACTCTGCTCAACAACGTTGGCACTGTCGCCAGACAGAGCCTCATCTGTCTCCTCCGGCTGCACGGTATCAGTGGTCATGGCGATCTTCTTGTTGTCGATCACCTCCTGCGGTTGGCTCATATCAGTAACTTCTGCGGCGTCATCAGGCTCAGCTGCGACCTCTTCGATTTTCGCAGAATCTTCAGCCACCGCAGCCTTTTTCTGATCCATTACCTCTTTCGGTTGAGCCTGGTCCGGGATATACACCTTTTCGGTGATTTCATCTGGCAGGTCACTGGCAACGGGCTGGCCCTCCACCACAGTACCGTCCATGATGCTTCCCTGAATAAAGGCACCGTCGAGAAGTGCACCTCGCAGATCAGCTCCCCTGAGATCGGCATTGGCCAGATCCGCACCTCCGAATTTGGCATCCCTTAAGTTTGCACCAGACAAATTGGCCTCAGAAAGATCAGCGAGAAAGAAGGTGGCGCCGCTCAAATTGGCATCCGATAAATCGGCACCGATTAAAATCATGCGATTAAGATCGGCACCTGTTAAATTACAGCCTACACAAGCGTTCGTGCGTACAAGATTATCTATGTTCTGCTGAATTGCCTGGCTATTCTCATCGGCAGATACGGTGTTGCAGTACATTGTCAGTACCAACACGGCTGCACAGAATCCGGGATAACTCCTCAGGGTCATTTGTTTTCTCCAGGATAATTAATTGTTGAGCTACTCAAAGTCACTGGCTCCGTTTATACCAGATCTCAAATTTTGTTTAAACATGGTTGTTCAGCGGCTAGCCTTCCATTGCCATGGAGGAACTGGATCGTTCCCGCTCCACAGCCCCCGTCTTTGTTTTTTTGCCTCCGCCTGAAGATGCTTCCAGCGCTGGCACACAGGCTCACGGCAGTAACGGTCATACACCCAGCTATGACCATTGGCCACCATTGCCTCGTTTACGTTTAAGTCCTTTATCTTGAGCAGTGACACGTACCTGCCGTATCGGTCCTGATATTTGATATAAAGTACTCCCTTCTGCCCCATTACCATCTTTTTCAAACCATTCCTGGCCAGGATACTATCGGGCTGATCATACTCTGGCGCATCAATTCCCCATAGCCTGACCTCCATCTTTTTGGTGCCGTTTCGAACCACCAGAGAATCTCCGTCCACTACATAATCGACAATTATAGCAGCAGTACCCTGGGCTGCCCAAGCTATCCTCTCCGTGAAGTCAAAGGCTGCCAAAAAGCAGATCAAGCAGAGGAAGAACCACGATCTATGAATTCTTGGCAGCACGGCAGTTTTCATACAATTCGGCATTGAAGATTTTGAGTAGTGGCTCCCATAAACAAAAACTAAGTGTCAGATTTTTGTTAAAATAGTATATGTCTGATATCGTTCTCACTGGATATTCAAGTAACCGTTATGGTTTTATTTACAATTGCCGTTATTTACTTGTTTGCGGATCAGACTGTATGCTATAGTTTATGGCGTAAAACAACGTGTCCATTTTTTGACATGATAGCACATGAGACGAGTATCATCAATTCAGCCAATTACCTAACTCGATGAGCCGGTCATTATACATTCTGCATGCCTTAGCCGACCAGACTGATCCCAACTTGTTAATCGAACCGATCGCCAGTCGGTTTTCAGCCGTCATCCAAGATCAGGTTAACGGTGAAAATCTGCTGACTGAATTGCGCCGCAAACCATACTCGATCCTCTTTTTAGACAGTAGAATCAAATCGACTTATACCACCTCCCAGTTATTTGGAAAAATAAGCGAAGAGTTCAAAGATCTGGTCATTATTCTTCTGGTCGATGACCCGTCATTTGACCATCTTCAGGCAGATCACGGTAACGGACCTTTTTTTCATCTTAGCTTTCCTCTTCAGCCGGCAGAGGTGACGTTCTGCGTCAACCATTGCCTTACCCTCTTTAATCACAGAAATCAGACAACCAAGCGAAACAACAAAAATAAGTCTTTTTCGATGTCTGGCTTCATCGGCAAGAGCCCAGCCATGAATGAGCTCTTCGAGATAATAAGACGGGTGGCAGAAGACGATTACTCAACCGTGTTGATCAGGGGAGAGTCAGGTACCGGAAAAGAATTGGTCGCCAAGGCAATCCACGCCAAGAGCAGCCGTCGAAAGCATAACTTCGTACCGGTCAATTGTGCTGCAATTCCCGATGAATTATTGGAAAGCGAACTTTTCGGTCATTTGAAAGGATCATTTACCGGGGCAGGCCAGACTAAAATTGGCAGAATTCAATATGCTGATAACGGAACCCTTTTTCTCGATGAAATCGGCGATATGAAACCGAACCTACAGGCTAAATTGCTGCGGGTCATCCAGGAACGCGAGTTCGAACCAGTCGGCTCGCTCAAAGCAACACCGGTAAATACCAGAATCGTTGCCGCCACCCATTGTGATCTTGAAGAACTTGTCCAGGAAGGACGCTTCAGGGAAGACCTCTATTATCGGTTGAGCGTGATTCCCCTTGAAGTTCCGCCTTTGCGAGCCCGCCCTGATGACATCACGCTGCTGCTCGAAGATTTTGTTGAACGCTATTCGACCAGAAGAGGAAGGGATAAAATTGTCTTTTCACCCGAGGCTCTGGAAATTCTTTTCAATCACCAATGGCGGGGTAACGTCAGAGAACTTGAAAACCTGGTACAGCATATGTCCATCCTTTACAGCGGTAAGAGAATCTATCCACACCATCTACCGTCGAAATTTACTACCCACCTGAAAGAGGAGGATATGTATACGTCAGGCCAAATTCCGTATCCTGCCTCTCAGTCAGAAAACGACATCAGCGCAGAAAGAGCGGCGTTATTCGCCCTCACTGCCCCACCCACCCCTTCGATCGATTTTCAGAACGGGCCAATAAATTTCAATGAACTCATAAATGATTTCGAAACGGAGCTCATCATAAAGGCGCTGAAATTCACTT
>Ga0316189_10007097_pt1 | contig 10635 bp, 10 predicted proteins | sample LowCovwburrow_MG_FD_204930 | JGI IMG/M metagenome (GOLD analysis project Ga0316189, IMG submission 204930) | Coastal sediment microbial communities from Maine, United States - Lowes Cove worm burrow | ecosystem: Environmental > Aquatic > Marine > Coastal > Sediment | place: USA: Maine... | reverse complement strand
CAAGACCGAATCTGTCGAATCCAAACCCGAACTGGAAACCGCTGAAGATTGATGAGAGTTTTGCCCTGCAAAACCCTGTTGCTCCTGATTTCGATCAGCGTCAGTTCAAGTGTCCTGGGTAACCAACCCGACGCTGCACGTGAGTGGCTGGAACGAATGACCACGGCCATGAGTCAGATGAGTTACCAGGGAACCTTCGTGTATGTTCGGGGTGGCGTGGTTGAAACCATGCGGATTACCCACGTGACTGACGAAACTGGTGTGCGTGAGCGTTTGTACTCCACCAGTGGTCCCCACCGGGAAGTCATTCGCGACAGGAAAGGGGTACGTTGCGTACTGCAGGATTCGTCGTCCGTCGTTGAAGACCAGGTTGTCGCCAGTTCCTATTTTCCAGAGCTGCCTTTATCGGTTTTTGACGGTGACAGCAGCGGTTACCGGCTTGAATTCGGTCGCGAGGCGCGGATTGCGGGTCATACGGCCCGGCGCATAACCATCTCCCCAAAGGATAATTACCGATACGGTTACGATTTTTGGCTGGAAGAGCAAACCGGCCTGTTATTACAATGGGTGCTGTTTGATGTTGGGCATAAGCCTATCGCCAAATTGATGTTCACGGACTTTGCAATAGGTTCTGCCGTTGACACAAGCGAGCTTGAGTCAGAGGCAAGCGCTGAAGATTTTGTTGAAATGAAAACCTACAGTTTGCAAAACACCGTGGTTACACGTTCAAGTCCCCGCTGGCAGCCAGCCAATTTACCACCGGGTTTCAAGTTGACATCAAACAGTCACAAGAGTGGTGCTGAGGGTGTCTACGAACATATGGTTTACAGCGATGGCCTGGCTGCGGTATCCGTGTATGTTGAGCAACAAGGTATTGAAGCTACAGTCAAGACGGGGATTAGCCAGTTGGGAACCACCAATGCCTACACGCGTAAGCAGGGTGATCTGCAGATCACGGTTATTGGTGAGGTCCCGCCCATAACCGTCAAAGCGATTGCTAAAGAAATGGCACTTTCCGTCTCTTCCGATTAACGGCCTCATGTCACTGTCATGATTGAACAAAACGTGCAGGTTTTGCGTTGTGACGGCGAGCGCTTCTGGGTGCGAATGGGTGCCCGGTCCGGTTGCTCGGCCTGCGATGACGGAAAAGGATGTGGTGCGGGACTTTTCGCCAGGTTAATACGTAACAAGCCGGTTGTTTTAGAACTGGCGAGAGACGACATGAAGATAGAAACGGGACAGATGCTGACCCTGTCTTTCCCGGAGCGGGTGTATATGAAAATGGTCTTTGCTTCCTATGGCTGGCCACTGCTGGCCGCACTTGCAGGGGCGTTTGCTGGTCATAGCCTCGGGCAGTCGCTAGGATTCAGCCGGCTGATGATAGATGCCGTGACGCTCACAGGGGGTGTTTTGTTCGCTTGGTTATGCATGAGTTTTTTCAGGCGTCGAAACACGGCCAAAACGATTTTCGAGTCGATGGATATAGCGGTTTGCCTTTCCTCGAACAAGCCCAATATGTGTAAAAGCAGTGTGAATAAACCAGAACACCTTTAGACCGAATTAATAGATATTGATCCAGGAGTGAAATGATGAAACAAAAAGTTACCCTACAGTTTGCGGTGCTGTTAATGCTCTTTCTGACTTTGCCGGTCGCTGCAAAAGTAACCGGTTTGCCCGATTTTACCGAGTTGGTGGAAAAGACCGCTCCTGCGGTTGTAAACATCCGGGTAACCAAGTTTGGTACACGCGGACAAAGTGGAGCGGACTCCGATGGAATGCCGCGAACTGAACCGGGTGAGGGCCATCCTGAAATCCCTGAGTTTTTCAGACGCTATTTTAATGTGCCCAATGACCCTCGTGGTGGAGAACCAGATCGCACGGGTGCCGGTTCGGGTTTTCTCTATGACAAAGACGGTTATATTTTAACCAACCATCACGTCATCGATGGCGCCGATGAGATCATTATCCGCATGGCGGACCGTCGTGAGTTTGAAGCCGAGTTGATCGGCTCTGACGAGTCGAGTGATATAGCCGTTCTGAAGATCGAGTCAGAAAAGGACTTGCCGTTTTTGCGCCTGGGTGAGTCGGAGTCTGTCAAGGCAGGCGAATGGGTAGCGGCCATCGGTTCACCATTTAACTTCGAGCAAAGCGTGACGGCCGGTATCGTCAGTGCCAAGGGCAGGACCAACCGCGCACAACAATACGTTCCTTTTATCCAGACAGATGTCGCCATCAATCGTGGTAACTCGGGTGGACCGCTGCTGAATATGGATGGTGAAGTCATCGGTATCAACTCATGGATACTCAGTTCCAGCGGTGGCTACATCGGCTTGTCATTTTCAATTCCGGTCGAAGTAGCGATAAGTACGGCAAGACAATTACGCGAGACAGGCAAGGTTGAACGTGGTCTGCTGGGTGTCATAGTGGGCGCCGTGACGCGTGAGATGGCCGAGGCGCTGGGGCTTGATCGCCCGGTAGGTGCGCTGGTCAATGATGTTACCGAGGACGGCTCTGCCGATCGTGCCGGTATCAAACCCGGTGATGTGATTCTTTCATTCAACGATGCGCCGGTTGAAACCTGGAATGATTTGCCGCCCCTGGTCGGGGCCAACCCACCAGGTACTAAAGCCAGTGTCAGGGTGAGTCGTGAAGGTAAAGAAAAGACCTTTGATGTCACGCTGGACGCGCTGGACGGCGAAAGCTCTACTACATTGGCTGACAACGGAAGCACGCAGAAGGCCGAAAATGTTCTCGGGCTGGTGGTGGAAAATATCAACAGCGACCGTCGACGTGAACTCGGTGACCCTGAAGGCGGGGTTGTTATTGCCGAGATTGAAAGTGATGACGCGTGGCGTGCCGGCCTCAGGCCGGGTGATGTGATCCTGATGATCAATAACCAGACGGTGGAAGATCTGGATGGTTTTGAGAAGCTGGTGGAAGATATAGAACCTGACCGTGCGGTGGCACTGCGTGTATGGCGTAATGGAACCGCCAGTTTTATTGCCTACACACCGCGCGATAAAGATGAGGGTTAACGTTTAGTCAGTTATAATCAGGGGTTGGAAACAAGGAGGCCGTTCGTTGTTTACAGCGAATGGCCTCTGTATATCAGGCACTTGAATAATCAATGACGACTCACAACTGAAGCATCATATGGATCAAAACTACATCCGAAATTTTTCGATCATTGCCCATGTCGACCATGGTAAATCGACACTGGCAGATCGTTTTATCCAGTTGTGCGGCGCCTTGAGTGAACGTGAAATGTCTGCGCAAGTGCTTGATACCATGGATATTGAGAGAGAGCGCGGTATTACCATCAAGGCGCAGAGCGTCACCCTGGACTACAAGTCAAAAGACGGCCAGGTCTACCATTTGAATTTTATTGACACCCCGGGTCACGTTGATTTTTCCTATGAGGTTTCACGTTCGCTGGCGGCCTGTGAAGGTGCTTTGCTGGTTGTTGACGCGGCCCAGGGCGTAGAAGCGCAAAGTGTCGCAAATTGTTACACCGCGGTCGAACTTGGTCTGGAAGTCATTCCGGTGTTGAACAAAATTGATCTGCCATCGGCAGAACCCGAGCGTGTCAAACAGGAAATTGAAGATATTATCGGCATAGAGGCAACCGATGCCCTGGATGTCAGCGCCAAGACCGGTCTTGGCGTTTTAGAGGTATTGGAGCGCCTGGTGCGTGACGTACCAAAGCCGAACGGTGATCCGGATGCACCGCTTAAAGCCCTGATTATCGATTCCTGGTTTGATAACTATCTCGGTGTTGTTTCTTTGATCAGGGTTGTTGATGGTGTCGTGCGCAAGCGTGACAAAATTAAATTAATGGCTTCCGGGAATGAGCACCTGGTGGATCAGTTGGGTGTGTTTACACCCAAGCGCGAGGTCCGTGATGAGCTTTCCGCGGGCGAGGTAGGTTTCCTGGTCGCCAGTATCAAGGATATCCATGGTGCACCGGTTGGTGACACGATTACAACGGCAAAATCATCGGCGAGCGAGCCCTTACCCGGTTTTGCCCGGATGCAACCCAGGGTGTTTGCCGGACTGTTTCCAACCGATGCTGATGACTACCCGGACCTGCGCGAGGCGCTTGAAAGGTTGCAGTTGAACGATGCGGCCCTGAGCTTTGAGGCTGAAACCTCTGAAGCGCTGGGTTTTGGTTTCCGCTGCGGTTTTCTCGGCCTGTTGCACATGGATATCGTGCAGGAACGACTGGAACGTGAATATGACGTTGACCTGATTACCACCGCGCCAACGGTTATCTATGAAGTGGAACAGACCGACGGCGAAATACTGACCCTCGAGAATCCCGCCAAGCTGCCGCCGGTTAACAAGATCGTTGAAATACGTGAGCCCATCATCCAGGCCGATATCCTTGTTCCCCAGACCTATGTCGGCTCTGTTATTGGTCTGTGTGAGGAAAAACGTGGCAGGCAGATAAGCATACAGTACCTTGGCGGGCAGGTTTCGATCCAATATGAACTGCCATTGTCAGAGGTCGTGCTGGACTTCTTTGACCGCTTGAAGTCGGTCAGTCGTGGTTACGCATCCTTTGATTATCATTTCTTACGCTTCACCGCAGGGCCTTTTGTGCGGGTTGATGTTCTGATTAACGGCGAAAGGGTGGACGCATTGTCACTTATCATGCACCGTGATCAGGCGCAGCGTCGTGGCCGTGAACTGGCTGTGAATATGAAGGAGCTGATTCCACGGCAGATGTTTGATGTGGCGATCCAGGCATCCGTCGGCGCACAGGTTATTGCGCGCACAACCGTCAAGGCTTTGCGAAAGAACGTGACGGCAAAATGTTATGGTGGAGACGCCTCACGTAAGCGCAAGTTGCTTGAGAAACAAAAAGCCGGTAAAAAGCGTATGAAGCAGGTCGGCAGTGTTGAAATACCCCAGGAAGCATTTCTGGCAGTTTTGCAGCAGGATTCTAAAAAATAGGATAGCCCGTCGTGGGTGAGTCCAAAACAGGAAGATAGAATGAATATTGATTTTGCATTGGTGCTGGTGGTGTTGACTTCACTTTCCGGAATAATCTGGCTGGTGGATAGCCTGTTGTTCAAACAACGGCGTATGGATCGTTCGGTTCAAACAAGCATTGAGCCGCCGCGTGAGCCGGTGATGGTTGAATATGCCCGATCACTGTTCCCGGTTCTTCTTATCGTGCTGGTTTTCCGCTCTTTCCTGTTTGAGCCGTTCAAAATTCCGTCCGGGTCAATGATACCGACCTTGCTGGTTGGTGATTTTATCGTCGTCAACAAGTTTTCATACGGTATCCGCCTGCCGGTGCTGAACAAGAAGATTATCGACATCGGCGAGCCCAAACGTGGTGACGTGGTTGTATTTCGCTACCCGAAAGACCCCAGTGTGAATTTCATCAAACGTGCGGTTGGTCTGCCGGGTGACACGATCGCCTATCGTGATAAGCGGTTGTTTATCAACGGCGAAGAAGTCAAAGAGAAAGCAGCTGGTCGTTTTGGAAGCGATAACGTTAAATGTACGACACCTGCGGTTGATGCGTCGCTGTTCTGGGAAGAACTGGGTGATGCGAATCATAATATACTGATTCATGACCGTAGCGGCGCCAGAAACGGCCAGTGGGTCGTGCCGGAAGGTCATTATTTTATGATGGGTGATAACCGCGATCGCAGCAATGATAGTCGTGAGTGGGGTTTTGTACCCGAGGAGAATGTTTTGGGTCGCGCGGTAGGTATCTGGCTCAATTTTGATTTCGAAAAAGGCTGTGCCGATTTCTCGCGGGTGGGAAATGGCATACACTAGTGGTATAAAACGCGCTATAGTGAAACTGTGCATATGAGAAAAGGGATGGGGACTATGAAAATGTATAAACAAAGCGGAATGACGCTTATCGGGTTTATCTTTGTACTCAGCTTTGTGATCTTTTTATCTTTTATTGGAATGAAGATCGGGCCGATTTACATGGAATATTACTCAGTGGTTAGTGCGATGAACGGGGTTGCCAAAGAAAGGGGAAGCGCCAACATGTCGCCTTACGACATTCGCGTTAAAGTTCTGAATCGTTTGTATGTCAGTTATTCGGCAGACAACGTCAAGGAACAGCATATCAAGCTAACCCGCAGCAATGGTGTCCATCTACGTATCGCCTACGAAGTGCGTAAACCGGTCATTGGTAACCTGGATGTGGTTGCCAAGTTCGACAAATCGGTACGGTTGTCTAACTGACCCTGGTTGAATAAACCGGTTTTGGTCTGACTGCATGTGACATGAGGGAAATTCCGGGTATACCCTACAGCTTCAAGGACCCTGAGTTGCTGGAGCTGGCTTTGTCACATCGTAGTGTCGGACGCTTGAATAATGAACGTCTCGAGTTCCTCGGTGACAGTGTTCTGAATTTTGTCGTATCTGCACGCCTGTTTGACCTCAACCCCACTAGCAGTGAAGGTGATCTCACCCGTTTGCGTGCCCGTGTGGTCCGTGGTGACACGCTCGCAGAACTGGCGGCTGCTCTAAAGTTGGGTGATTACATCAAGCTGGGTGAAGGGGAGTTGAAATCCGGTGGGTTTAAACGGAATTCAATTCTGGCAAATACACTCGAGGCGCTGTTTGGCGCAATCTATCTTGATAGCGGGTTTGATGCTTGTGCGAGTGTGGTGCGTCATGTATGTGACCCTTTTATCGCGCAGTTGCCGGACGCCGAGTCCTTAAAAGACCCGAAGACACGCTTACAGGAGTGGTTACAGGGTCATGGTTATTCTTTACCTGAATACACGATGCTCAGCGAAGAGGGTCCGCCACACCGGAAGGTGTTCCTGATGCAGTGTGTCAGTGAAAGCGTGGGTTTTAAAGTGACCGGCAAGAGCAGCAGCAGGCGTAAGGCAGAACAGCTTGCTGCCCTGGCAGCGCTGGATTTCGTTGCCAATATCAAAAAGAAATGAGTGCTGAACAATGACAGATAACACCGAGTTACAGGAAGATTTCCGTTTTGGTTATGTGTCGATCATTGGCCGGCCCAATGTTGGAAAATCGACCCTTTTAAACCAGATACTGGGTCAGAAGGTCAGCATTGTCACGGCCAAGCCGCAAACGACCCGGCAAAAGCTGGCGGGCATCAAGACGACGCCGAAAGGGCAGGTTGTCTATGTGGACACACCGGGTATCCATCACTCCGCCAAGCGCGCCCTTAACCGTTATATGAACCGTGTTGCGCAGGCGTCTTTCCGCGATGTTGACCTGGTATTGTTCCTGGTTGAAGCGGGTAACTGGAGTCGGCAGGATGAATTTGTCGCCAAGGCCTTGCGCTCGGTAGACGTGCCCGTGATGCTGGTTTTAAACAAGATCGACCTGGTCCCGGATAAGGAATCGTTGCTGGCCTTTATTGATGAACATTTCCGGGATGACGACTTCGTTAATATCATGATGATTTCAGCAAAAAAGGGTAGCGGTGTCGAGGAGTTGGAAAAACAGGTGCTGGAAAAACTGCCATTTTCCAGACCCTTCTATGACGCCGATCAGTTCACCGATCGCAGTGAACGTTTTCTGGCGGCCGAAATGATCCGGGAACAACTGACCCTGCGCCTGCACCAGGAATTACCTTACGCTCTGACCGTGCAGATTGAAGAGTTCAAGCGCAAGGGAAACCTGCTGACCATAGGTGCAATCATCTATGTTGAGCGGGACAGCCAGAAGCAGATTACGATCGGCAAGAATGGCGTGGTACTCAAGCAGGTCGGTACCGGCGCACGTATTGTGTTGGAAGAGTTGTTCGGTGAAAAGATTTTTCTGCGCTTGTGGGTGAAGGTCAGTAAAGACTGGTCGGATAGCGACAAGCTGATCGAAAGGTACGGGTACACCGACTAGCGCTCTTTTATGAGCAGTCGTTCAAGGCGCGATATATGAGTCGTATACAACTTGAGCCGGCCTATGTCTTACACAGCCGCTCTTTCCGTGAAACCAGCCTGATAGTGGATGCATTCACGCGTGAACATGGCCGCGTGGCTGTTGTTGCCCGTGGTGTGAAGTCACCCCGTTCCCGTTGGCGCAACGTGTTGCAGCCATTCCGGCCCCTGTTGCTCAGCTGGAACCAGAAAAGCGACCTGGGTACACTCACCGCAGCGGATCAGGTCGCGTCACCACCCGCCTTGCAAGGCCAGGCACTGTATTGCGGCCTGTATCTGAATGAACTGCTGATGCGTTTGCTACACCGTGGTGACCCGCACGCCGAGGTCTTTGAGCGATACAGGCATTTGCTGTCTGAACTGGCATCGGAAGCACCACCTCAGCCGCTGCTAAGGGTGTTCGAGAAACAACTGCTGGAAGCCATAGGTTACGCGATGTTGCTGGACCGGGAGTATGGAGGCGGTGACGAGGTTCAGGTGCATCGCTGGTATGACTACCAGCCACAACGTGGTCCCGTGGCCGTTGCCGGTCCGGGGAAAAACCGATTTTCCGGCGCCGCATTGCTGGCCCTGCACACTGAAAACCTGCAAACCGAAAATTTACCGGAATTACGTATGCTGATGCGCAGCGTAATCGGCTATCATCTGGGTGACAAACCATTGGCGAGCTTGTCGCTGTTTTCGGCATGAGCCGTCAGGATATTTAAGAGGTATACCGTTATGCGATCTGGAAAGTTACTGTTGGGTGTGAATATCGACCATATTGCCACCATTCGCCAGGCGCGTGGTGCAAGTTATCCGAGTGTTCTGGACGCCGCACGGGTTGCCGAAGACGCGGGTGCGGATGCGATTACGGTGCACCTGCGTGAGGACCGGCGGCACATACAGGATCAGGAAGTTGTGGCTTTGTGCAAGCAGGTCAGAACCCGCGTTAATCTCGAGATGGCCGTTACCGATGAGATGCTGGCCATTGCCGAGCTAAATCGTCCGGCGGATGTTTGCCTGGTTCCGGAAAAACGTGAAGAGTTGACTACCGAGGGTGGTCTGGATGTGCTGGCTCATTTTGATGCGGTCAAAAACGCCTGTAAACGACTGGCGGCATCCGATATCCGGGTTTCCCTGTTTATAGATCCGGATATCGCACAACTCGATGCCGCAGTGGCATGTGGCGCACCGGTTGTTGAGTTACACACCGGCAGTTATGCTGACGCGGATGAGGCGCGGGTGGAAGAAGAATATCAGCGTATCGTTACGGCGGCAGAACACGGCGATTCAATTGGATTACAGGTCAATGCAGGGCATGGATTGCACTATGGGAATGTCGAGCCGATTGTACGTATTCCCCAATTGGTCGAGCTTAATATCGGGCACTCCATCGTGGCGCAGGCCTTATTCGACGGTTTATATAAGGCCGTCGCTGATATGCGTTCACTACTAAATAAGAGCGATAGTAAACAATAATATATTTTTCAAGCTTATCCATTAGCAGTGACTCATATCGGGATAAATACACATGGGGCGTAGTCGCAAGAAGCTGTCCGACCAGCCATTTGAATTGGAGATTTATTCACTCGATGCAAAGGGCCTGGGGCTGGCTGCGCTGGGTGAGAAAAACCTGCGTGTATTTGACGCCTTGCCGGGTGAGACGGTCATCGCACGTCACCTGTTCGGGCGTAAAAACAGGGGCAGGGCGGAGACGCTCGAAGTCCTGAATGCGTCGTCTGATCGGGTAAAGGCACCTTGCCCGTCTTTTGGCAATTGCGGTGCCTGCTCTTTGCAGCACCTGTCGATGGACGCGCAGTTGAGCCGAAAGCAGAATGCATTGCTGAAGTCCCTGAGCGAGTCCGGTGCTGTTGAACCCGCTGAGGTGTATGCGCCACTGGACTCGTCGCATTGGAATTATCGTCGTAAGGCGCGACTGTCGGTCCGCGATGTGGCTGCCAAAGGTCGGGTGTTGATCGGATTTCGGGAGCGTGACGGTCGCTATGTCGCCGATATGGAAGAATGCCACATCCTGCACGAGGTGGCCGCGGATGCCTTGACGAAATTGTCAGATTTGCTGGGGGAGTTGGACTGCAGGTCGAGCATCCCGCAAATCGAGGTAGCCTGTGGAGATGAGCGTTGCGCTTTGATCATTCGTCACCTTCAAGACCTGTCAGATAGTGATATAGCGAGTCTGCGGGATTTCGCGAATGAGACGGGTTTGGGCATATACCTGCAGGCCGGCGGCCCGGACAGTATCAAACTGTTGGCACCTGTCGGTTTTCAGCTTGAATACATGTTCAAACCACTGGATTTGCGCTTCCAGTTCGATCCATTGGATTTCATTCAGGTGAACGGCGGGCTGAACCTGCAGATGGTCACACGTGCGCTGGCGCTGCTGGATCCACAGCCCGGCGACCGGATACTTGACCTGTTTTGCGGTCTCGGTAATTTCACGCTGCCGCTGGCACAGCGCGCTGGCCAGGTCACAGGTCTGGAGGGATCGCAGGAAATGGTCGAGCGTGCCCGCGCCAACGCGGCCCTTAACAACCTGAATAATGTCGTGTTTCAAACCGCTGACTTATACCAGTCCACAGAAAAACAGCTCTGGCCTTCGGGTCACTACGATAAAATCCTGTTGGACCCGCCAAGATCGGGTGCGCTTGAATTACTGCCATGGATCGCTGCCAGCCGGGTGAAGCGGGTTCTGTATATTTCCTGCAATCCGGACACCCTCGCGAGGGACGCCGGCGTGCTGGTT
>Ga0316189_10007095_pt1 | contig 10636 bp, 9 predicted proteins | sample LowCovwburrow_MG_FD_204930 | JGI IMG/M metagenome (GOLD analysis project Ga0316189, IMG submission 204930) | Coastal sediment microbial communities from Maine, United States - Lowes Cove worm burrow | ecosystem: Environmental > Aquatic > Marine > Coastal > Sediment | place: USA: Maine... | reverse complement strand
GAATCCGGCATGGCCCGGGTGATCGGGTGATCGGGTGATCGGGTGATCGGGATGCAGCGGGGCAAGCGGCGGGTCGGACGTTGCAGCGAAATGCCCTTGCCGAAAAGTTTCCCGGAAAGTCCGCTCGGAGAGGCCAGAGGCCGGCGGTGGACGCCGGCGGTGGAGTCGGACGGTCAGAGGGCGCTGCGCCCTTCGTCTTTTGCCTGACGGCAGTCGGGGCAGATGCCGCGAATCTCCAGGGTCTGGGGTTCGACCGTGAATCCGTGGCGGGCGCCGCTCGCGTCGACCACGGCGCGGACGTCCTGGTCCTCGATTTCGGCGATGGCGCCGCAGCGGCTGCAAATTAACAGCTGGGCGTGATGCGCCCCCGGCGAGTGGGGACAGCCCACGAAGGCGTTCAGTGAATCGACGCGATGGATCAGGCCCGCGTCGAGCAGGAAATCCAGCGCCCGGTACACGGTTGGCGGCGCCGTGCGGCGACCCGAGCCATTGAGCGTATCGAGAATGTCATAGGCCTTGACCGGCCCGTGCCCGCGCCAGATGATCTCCAGCACACGGCGGCGGTTGTCGGTCAGCCTGAGTCCCTGGCCGCTGCAGTAGTTTTCCGCGTCCGCGAGGGCCCCGTGGACGCAGGCGGAATGGTCGTGGGCGGTGCCGGGGAAGGGGTTTTCGCTGGGGGTCGTGCTCATCGGCCTGTTGGTGCGATTGTCGCCGCTCGGGCGATGGGCGTTACTTTATCACGTTTCTGGATCTGGCAATTTAATGCGGCAAAAATCATCGAAAGTGGTTCTAAATTTCACCAACGTGCTCGTTTTGGGCCTGTTGTTCCTTTCCGGCGTTGCCGCTGCCGACGTCGAACTGAGCGCCACGGCGACCCAGGGCGGGTTGCTGATCGGCCGGGCGCCCGAGGCAGCCTCGGTCGAGTTCGACGGGCGCCGGCTGAGGCTGTCCGACACGGGCGTGTTCCTCCTCGGCTTCGGTCGGGATGCGCCGGCGACGGCCGAGGTCGTGATCACCGGGCGCGACGGGGGCGTGGAGCGCCGGGAAATCACGGTCGCCCAGCGCGAGTATCGGATCCAGCGTATCGACGGCCTGCCCGGAGAGAAGGTGACGCCACCGGAGAGCGTGCTGGAACGTATCCGCTCCGAAGGCGCCCGTGTCAGCGCGGCCCGGGCCGTTGATGACGAACGGACGGACTTTCTCGACGGCTTCGTCTGGCCGCTGACCGGCCGGATCTCCGGCGTTTACGGCAGCCAGCGGGTCCTGAACGGCGAGCCGCGCCGGCCCCACTTCGGCGTTGACGTCGCCGCTCCCACCGGCACGCCCGTCGTGGCGCCCGCCGATGCCATCGTCCGCCTGGCCGAGCCCGATCTCTACTTCTCGGGCGGCACCCTGATCATGGATCACGGCCACGGGCTGACTTCGACCTTCATTCATCTGAGCCGGGTTCTGGTGGAGCCCGGGCAGCACGTCCGCCAGGGGGAAGTCGTCGCCGAAGTCGGCGCGACGGGCCGGGCGACAGGGCCCCACCTCGACTGGCGCATGAATCTCTTCGACGCCCGGCTCGATCCGGCGCTGCTGACGCCGCCCATGCCGGAGGCCGTGCCGCAATGATCCGCCGGGGCCGCCGTGTTGCGGGCCCGGGCGATCGCCTCTTGCTGCAAGATGGCCGCAAATTAACGCGTTTTTTTGTCGTTTTCGACGAAAATATAAGCATTTTCGAACATTTCGGCACCGGCGTGGCATTCGCCCCGCCGCCCTCGCAGCCGCCGGGCCTGCCCATCCGGTCTGGCCGCCTGAACGCCCGTGCCGATCGCTCCCAACACACCGCCCGTCACTGTCCCCGGTCGCGCTCCCGAAAGACCGCCTGTCACCGCCCCCGATCGCGAGCATTTTTGGTGATGCCAGGCCGGGTGCCTCGTCGTTTTGGTGCGCCGGCCCCGTGCTACACTCGGCCGATCCATGATTGCCCACGGCTCCATACCTCGTGATCCTGGCCGCCGACCGGCTTGAGGCGCAGCTCGCCGGGGGCCTGTCCCCGATTTATCTCATCACCGGAGACGATCCGCTGCTGGCCGGCGAAGCCGTCGATGCCGTGCGCGCCCGCGCCCGGGCGGATGGCTACACCGACCGAACCGTCTTCGACGTCGACCGCTATTTCGACTGGGCAGAAGTCGCCGCTGCCGCCAACGCCATGTCGCTGTTCGCCGAGAGACAGCTGCTCGAAGTCCGGCTCCCGTCGGGCAAGCCCGGCGACGCCGGGGGCAAGGCACTGCGCGCCTATGCCGCCAATCCATCCCCCGACGCCGTGCTGCTGATCGCCGCCGGCAAGATCGAAAAGCGCAGCCTGTCCACCGCCTGGGCCAAGGCGGTCGATGCCGCCGGCGTCATCGTCCAGGTGTGGCCCGTGGACCGCACCCGACTCCCGCAGTGGATCGCCCGCCGGCTCAAGGCGGTCGGCCTGATCGCCGGGCCGGAGGTGGCGCGGCTGATCTCCGATCGCGTGGAAGGCAATCTGCTGGCTGCCGACCAGGAAGTGAAAAAACTCGCGCTGCTCCTCGAGCCTGGACGCATCGACGAGGACGACGTGCTGAAAGCCGTTGCGGACAGCGCGCGCTACGACGTCTTCCAGCTGATCGATGCGGCGACCGACGGCGACATCGGCCGCGCCCAGCGCATCCTCGATGGCCTCCAGGCCGAGGGCGCGGCGCTGACGCTGATTCTCTGGGTCCTGGTGCGGGAACTCCGGTTGCTGAACACGGTGGCCTGGGAAAGCGCGCGGGGCGGCTCGCCGGATCGCGTCATGCAAAACGCGCGTATCTGGCCCCGCCGTCAGCCGCTGGTACGCAAGGCGCTCGCCCGGCATGACGCGGCCGGTCTGGACGCGTTGCTAAGGGAGGCGAGCGCCGTGGAACGCATCGTCAAAGGGGCCGCGTGGGGCAACGCATGGCAGGCCATGACGGCCCTGATCGTTCAATACGCGAGTCATTCGCGTCGTTCCGGAGTGGCGGCATGAGCGGTTTCAGTCAACTTAATCCCATGGGCATCTTCGGGGGCACGTTCGACCCGATTCACTACGGCCACCTGCGGCCCGCCTTCGAACTCATGGAGGCCCTGAAGCTGCCCGAGGTCCGCTTCATGCCGGCCGGCACGCCGCCCCACCGCGAGAAACCGATCGCGTCGGCCCAGGACAGGCTCGAAATGGTGCGCGCCGCGATCATGGGCCAGCCCGGTTTCGTCGTGGACGATCGCGAGCTGCATCGCGACGGCCCGTCCTATTCCCGCGACACGCTGCTCGACCTGCGCGCGGAGTATCCGCACCGATCGATCTGTCTGATCGTCGGGATGGACGCCTTTCTCGGTCTGCCAAAGTGGTACCACTGGCGCGAGATCCTGCAGCTCGCGCATGTCGTCGTGGCCCACCGACCCGGCTGGCGCGTGCCCGACATGGGCCCGCTGAGCGAACTGGTGCTCGACCTGGGCACCGGCCGCGCGGGCGACCTGCACGACACCCGCGCCGGGCGCATCTATATACATGCCGTGACCCAGCTCGAGATTTCTTCGACCGCCGTGCGCGAACTCGTCGGCAATGGCGGCGATCCGAGATTCCTGATGCCCGACGGGGTCAGGAGTTTTATCGAAAAATCGGGCTGCTATGCCCGCCAAACCGTGAGGACTGAATGAGCAAGACACCAATGAATGACATCATCGTTGCTGCCCTGGAAGACCTGAAGGCAAAAGACGTCAGCGTGCTCGATGTCCACGCTATCACTACGATTACCGACACCATGATCATTGCATCCGGCACCTCGGACCGGCATGTCCGTTCGCTGGCCGAGAGCGTGGTCGATGCCTGCAAGAAGGCCGGCTACCGGCCCTTCGGCGTCGAGGGCATGGAGTCGGGAGAGTGGGTACTGGTCGATCTTCCCGATGTACTCGTTCACGTGATGCTTCCCAAGACCCGGGACTTCTACAACCTCGAGAAACTCTGGTCCGGCGCCCCGTCGGCCACAGCGGCGGTCTGACCATCCCGTCCTCCGCCTCCCCCGCGCACGCCGGTATCGGCGTCATCCCGGGCGCTCGCTCGTGAAACTCTGTCTGCTCGCCGCCGGCACCCGCATGCCCGACTGGGTTGGCGCGGGCTACGCCGCGTACGCCGGACGCATGCCGCGGGAATGCAGCCTGACGCTCAGGGAGATCCCGCTCGGTAACCGCAAGAGCGGGCGCAAGGACGGGCGGGCGATCATCGAGGAGGGCGAGCGCATGCTCAAGAGCATCCGTCCCGACGACGAGGTCGTCGCACTCGACGTCCTCGGCAAGGCGCTCGACACCGGGCAACTCGCCAGGCGTTTCTCCGACTGGCGCCAGGACGGCCGCGACGTCGTACTGACGATCGGCGGTCCCGATGGCCTGTCACCGGCGGTGCTCGAGCGTGCGCGCTGGCGCTGGTCGCTCTCCCCCCTGACGCTCCCGCACGGGCTCGTGCGGATCGTTGCGGCGGAGCAGCTCTACCGCGCCTGGACCGTTATTTCGGGCCATCCCTACCACCGTGCATAGCCGATCCGCGGATGCGGACGCCCCCTATTGAATACGGCCCGCGAACCGTTAGTATTCCGCTGGTGAATCAAGAACTTATTTGTCTCGCCTCCGCTTCGCCGCGGCGGGCCATCCTGCTGGAGCAGATTGGCCTTCCCTACGTGCAGAAACCGGTGGATATTGACGAGGCCGTGCTGCCGGGCGAGTCCCCGGTCGATTTCGTCCGACGGGTGGCCCTGGAGAAGGCGACGGCCGCCTGGCACGAGGGCTCGGACGGGCTGCTTACCCTCGCGGCTGACACGGCCGTCGTGCTGGAGGGAGAGATATTCGGCAAGCCTGCCGATGCCGCGGCGGCGGCCGCCATGCTGGGCCGGCTGTCGGGCCGGACCCACGAAGTGCTGACGGCCGTGGCGGCGGTGCTCGAAGGCGAGCGCGACTGCGTCCTGTCCCGCAGCCGTGTGTCGTTTCAACGCCTCGATGCGACCCAGATCGAGCGCTACATCGCGACGGGCGAGCCACTCGACAAGGCCGGCGCCTACGGCATTCAGGGGTTGGCCGCGATTTTCGTCGAGCGCCTCGAAGGCAGCTTCTCGGGCGTGATGGGCCTGCCGCTGCGCGAGACGGCCGCGATGCTCAGCCGTTTCGGGATCGCCGTGCTGAAGCCGGCCGTCGCGGTGCCGGCATGAGGGACGAAATCCAGATCAACGTGACCCCCCGGGAGGTCCGGGCGGCGCTGGTAGAAAACGGCGTGCTGCAGGAAGTGCTGATCGAGCGCGCCCGGCGGCGTGGACTGATCAGCAACATCTACCGCGGCAAGGTGAGCCGGGTGCTGCCCGGCATGCAGGCGGCCTTCGTGGAAATCGGGCTGGAGCGCACCGCGTTTCTGCATGCCTCCGACATCTTCAGCCGGCCACCGGAAGCCGCTGACGCCGAGCAGGAAAGCGAGAAAAAGGAACGCGGCATCCGCGATCTCGTCAGCGACGGCGACGATATCCTCGTCCAGGTGCTGAAGGACCCGCTAGGCACCAAGGGCGCCCGGCTGACGACGTTCATCACGATCCCTTCGCGCTACCTCGTCTACATGCCGCGAGGCAGCGGCGTCGGAGTCTCGGCCCGCATCGAGGACGAAACCGAGCGCACCCGGCTGCGGGAGGCTCTCGAGTCCTTCTCCGACGACACGCCCGGCGGGTTCATCGTGCGAACCGCCGCCGAAGGCGCCAGCTGGGATGCGCTGCGAGCGGACATGATCTTCCTCGGCAAGCTGTGGGAGACGATCAGGGAGCAGGCGGGGTCCGTCGGTCCTGGCTGTCTCGTCCACGAAGACCTGCCGCTGGCGCTGCGCGTGCTTCGGGACCTGCTCGGGCCCGACATCGAGCGGGTGCGGGTGGACGACGAGCCGACCTCCGAGCGGATGCAGCGTTTTGCCGCGATGTTCGTCCCCGAACTGGCGGACAAGATCGATCTTTATACCGGCTCGCGCCCGCTCTTCGACGTTTACGGTATCGAAGACGAAATCGGCAAGGCGCTGGATCGCAAGGTGCAGCTCAAGTCGGGGGGGTATCTCGTCATCGATCAGACCGAGGCGATGACCACCGTCGACGTCAATACCGGTGGATTCGTCGGCCACCGGAATCTGGAAGAGACGATCTTCAAGACCAACCTCGAGGCCGCTCAGGCGATTGCCCGGCAGATTCGTCTGCGCAATCTCGGCGGCATTATCATCGTCGATTTCATCGACATGGAAGAGGAGGAGCACCGCCGTCAGGTGCTGCACGCCCTCGAGAAGGCCCTCAGCAAGGACCACGCGCGCAACCAGATCAATGAGGTCTCGTCCCTCGGCCTCGTCGAGATGACGCGCAAAAGAACGCGAGAAAGTCTTGAACACGTACTGTGTGACGCTTGTCCAACCTGCGAGGGCCGGGGATCGGTCAAAACGCCCGAGACTGTGTGTTATGAGATTTTTCGCGAGATACTGCGTCAGGCAAGGCAGTTCGAATTCCAGGAGCTGCTCGTACTCGCGCACCCGGAGGTATTGGAAATGATCGTCGACGAAGAGTCCGGCAGCCTGGCCGAGCTCGAGGTTCAGACCGGCCGTCCGATTCGCCTGCAGGCCGAGAGCCAGTATGCGCAGGATCATTTCGATGTCGTACCGCTCTAAGCCGCCGACACCGGCCGGCTGACAGTCAAAGTGGCCAGTTTCGGGCGCATTCTGTGGAAGTGGACCGCCGGGATCTTCGCGGTCCTCGCGATCGGTCTCGCCCTGGTGTTTGGCGTCTTCCGGATCGCCGTCAGCCACGCGCCGGAATACCGCCAGCCCGTCGAAGCGCGTGCCACCGAGGCGATCGGTCTCCCGGTCAGTATCGGTCAGCTCGATGCGCGTCTCGGCCTCAGCGGCCCGGAAGTCGTCGTCAGCGACGCTCTGATCCGTTCCGAGGACGGCGCAACAACGCTGCTGGAGGTCTCCAGGGCGACGGTGAGTCTGGACCTGGCCGAGCTCCTGCTGCGCTGGCGAATCCGCTGGGACGCGGTGACGCTCGACGGCATCGTCCTCGACGTCACCCGCGAGGCCGACGGCGAGCTGCTCGTGCTCGACCGGCGCCTCGAGGACTTCAAGCGCAAGGACCCGAACCGGCCGCTGCCGACCGGCGAGCTTCGCCTCCTCAACTCGCGCCTGGTTTTCGACGACCGCGCCGTTGGCGAGGAGGGCGGCGAACCTGTCCTGTGGTCCTTCGACGAGGTCAGTCTCAGTATCACCAATCGTCGCGACGGAATGCGAATCAGCGGCGAATTTCTGCCGCCGCCAGAGGCCGGCGAGCGGATCGTCTTCTGGGCGGATCGTGAGACCGCCGGCGGCACCTGGCAGTCCTATGCGGCAACGCGTTCCATCGAGTTCGCGGCGCTCGGGCGGGTCCGCGAACTCGCCGGGCTCGTGCCCACCGGCGGCCGCGCCGATCTTCGCGTCTGGGTGGACGGCGAGGCGCGTACGGCCACCGCCGCGCGGGCCGAGTTCGAAATAGAGGACCTGGCGCTGCCGCCGGTCCACGCGCCCGCCGCGCATCCCGGCGTGTCCGGGCAGCCGGAGAGCATCGTCGAGTATCAGCGCCTGGCCGGCCGCGGCAGCTGGGAGCGGACGCCGAACGGCTGGACGGCAAAGGGCGAGGATCTGGATCTGGCCCGCGGCCTGAGCAGCTGGCGGATCAAGTCAATCTCCGCAGGCCGCAGCGTCAAGCCGCTGGGCGGCGGCAGCCGCATCGAGCTGGCCGCTGACTATCTGCGTCTCGACGATTTGCAGCCACTCGTCGCCCGTCTGCCGGGTGAGACCCTGCGGGCCCGGCTCGATGCGATAGCGCCGTCCGGCGAAGTGCGAGGCCTGAAGGTTGAGGTCGATGCGGAGCCGGCGGGCGAGGCCGTCGATTACCACGTGACGGTCGAGGCCGATCTGAAGGGCATCGAGACCCTGGCGACCGAAAACCTGCCCGGCATCAAGGGGCTCTCCGGCCGTATCAGAAGCGACGCGCGGGGCGGGCGATTCGAGTTCTCCGGCGATGCGCTGAGCGTCGACTATCCGCGCCTGTTCCGGCAACCGCTGACGCTTGACCGCTCGGGCGGCCTGGTGCTCTGGAACTTCGGTACGGACGGGCTGATTCTCATTGGCGACGGTCTTGTCTTCGGTAACCCCGACCTGACCCTCGAGACCGGTTTTCGCATCCGGCTCGCCGACGAGAACCAGCCCGGCTCGATCGATTTCCGGGGGGAGGTCACGGACGTCGACGTGAAAGCCGCCAGGAAATATCTGCCGGTAGGCATCATGACGGAGAACGTCGCAGGCTGGCTGGACAAGGCGCTCGTTGACGGACGCGTGGCCCAGGCGGACGTGAGAATCGAGGGGCCGCTGCGGGGCTTTCCCTACCGCGAGGATCAGGGTGAGTTTCGGGCCGGTTTCACCGCCGAAGACCTCGACCTGAACTACACGAACGGCTGGCCTCTCGCCGAGAACCTCGTTGCCGATTTGCTGTTCCTGAACGAAGGACTGACCGCGGTCGTTCGCGAGGGCACGCTCAACAACATGGACGTCGACCAGGTGGACGTCGACTTTCCCGACCTGAAGCTGGGCGAACTGACGGTGAAGGGACGCGTGACGGGCCCGTTGGCGAACGTCCACAGCTATCTTCTCGACAGTCCGCCCGTGCGCACCGCACTGGATCCGGGTCTGAGCCTCGTCAAGGTGAACGGGGGCGACGCCGATGTGTCCGTCGATCTGTATCTGCCCCTCAAGGATTTGCCCAGCCGCCGCGTCAACGTTGATGTCGACGTTGACGACGGGAACGTCAACTACGGTACTTTGACCTTCCCGTTGACGAAACTGCAGGGTCAGCTCCGCGTCCGGGGCACCGACGTTTTCGCGGACGGTCTGACGGCCCGCCTGGTCGAGCAACCTGCCTGGATCGACGTTGCGCCCTACGAGGATCTAGGCATCCGCGCCAATATCCGGCTCGAAAGCACCGGCGATGCTCTGGCCACCGCTCTGGAACTGCCGCTGCATGACTACCTGTCGGGTCGCACGGAGCTCCGGGGCATCCTCCAGTTTCCCCGGGCGGGTTCCGGCAACCACTTCTGGATGCGCTACGAATCGGAACTCGCGGGCCTCGAACTCTCGCTGCCGGAGCCGCTCCACAAACCGGCAGACGAGGCGGTGCACTTCGCCGTTGAGAGTCACTTCCCGCCGGGGCAGCCCGAGGACCTCCGGCTGGAGCTCGGAAATAACATGGGGGCCCGCCTGCTGTGGCAGTCCCGGGAAAACGATCAGCCCGCGCGGCTCATTAGCGCCGTGGTGGAAGGCGGGCGCATCGATGTCGAGCCTTTCGACGGCGAGGGGCTGTTCATACGCGGGCAATTCGAAACGATATCCGTCGACGAATGGCTGGAAGTCCGGTTCGGCGAGGGTGACGGCGAGACGAGCTTCGAGGACTGGTTCGCCGGTGTCGATCTGACGGCTCAGGAGCTGATCGCCGTTGGCCAGCACATCGACAACGCCACTGTGCAAATGAGGCCGGAGACCGCCAACGGCGCCTGGTCGATCGACATTCAAAGCGAGGCGATAGCGGGCAAGGTCACCCTGCCTTTCGAACTCGAGTCGCGCGAGAACGCGATCATTCTCAACATGGACCGTTTGGCGATGTTCGACGATCCCCGGGACGGCGGCGGCGAAGCCGTGGCGCCCACGACGGTCCCGCCGCTCAGGATCGATGCCCGCGAATTCGCGGGCTTCGAGATCGAGCTGGGACATCTTATCGCCCGCGTCGACGCCTTGCCCTTTGGTTTCGAAGCGTCGAATTTCGCCGCGACCGGCCCGAGCTTTTCCGTCACGGGCAACCTGCGTTCCGAGCTTGGTTCGGGCATCGATCGCTCCACTCTGACGATCGAGGTCAACAGCACGGATCTCTCGGACACCCTCGAGTTCGGCGGGTTCGCACCGTCCGTCGATGCCAATCGGGGCAAGTTCAAACTGGACGTTTCATGGCAGGGCGGCCTCGTTCCGAATCTGGTGGCGGTCGCCGAGGGAAGTGCCAGCCTGAAGCTCGGCAGCGGGAGCCTGACGGAGGTCAAACCCGGCGCCGGGCGCGTGTTCGGCCTGCTCAGCGTCCAGGCGCTGCCGCGACGGCTGATGCTGGATTTCCGTGACGTATTCAAGAAAGGTTTCTTCTTCGACGAGTTCGGGGGCGATTTCCAGATCGCCAACGGGGAGGCGACCACGGACAACCTGAAGATGAAGGGCCGCGCTGCGGACATCGGCATCATCGGCACCGTGCAACTCGTCGATCGCGAGTACGATCAGACCGCCGTCGTCAGCGCCCAGATCGGGAATACGCTGCCGGTTGTTGGTGCCATCGCTGCGGGCCCGATCATCGGCGGCGGCCTGTTCGTCCTCAAAGAAATTCTGAAACAGCCGCTGCGCGAGGCGGGCCAGGTGCAATACCGCATCACCGGTCCCTGGGAGAACCCGCAGGTCGCGAAGGTGACCGATGGCGAGGTCACCGGCACCCAGATTTCCCGCAGCGAAGAGGACCGGGAAGCGGGCGGAGGGTAGTTCGTGGCGATG
>Ga0316189_10007094_pt1 | contig 10639 bp, 10 predicted proteins | sample LowCovwburrow_MG_FD_204930 | JGI IMG/M metagenome (GOLD analysis project Ga0316189, IMG submission 204930) | Coastal sediment microbial communities from Maine, United States - Lowes Cove worm burrow | ecosystem: Environmental > Aquatic > Marine > Coastal > Sediment | place: USA: Maine... | reverse complement strand
CTGCTGACCGGTGTTGGTCGGGACAGGCCCCTGTAAGCGAGCGCCGGCTGTTGCCAGCGCTCTCCCTGGCCGCTGCGTTGATAGGCATAGACAGTGCCGTCTTCATCAGCGACGTACACATTGCCAAAGCCTTGTGACACACCGGAAAACGATGACGCGTCGTTCTGCCAGAGCTTGCGGCCATCCGCCACATTGATGCCAACGATGCGACCCTGGTAGCTCGCGGCAAACAGTTCATCACCCACCAGACTCAGGCTGCCGTCAATATCGACCACCCGCTCTATCTCCGATCGACCCTGTGGAATGGCTACACGGACCTCCCACAATATGCCGCCTGAGTCGATATCAAATGCCTGCACCCTGCCGTTGGCAAACCCGACATAGGCCGCATCGCCGTTAACGACCGGGCTGCTGCTGCCGCGCAAGGTGAGCACGGGCACGTTACTGTCGTAGGTCCAGATAATTTCCCCGTTAGTAAAATCCAGACCCTGCAATTTGCCATCGAGGGTATGCACCAACACAATTTCACCGTTGCTCTGGGGCGTAGACATGACCTCGCCATTGAGTCTGGTGGTCCACAGCACCTCACCGTTGCCGGCGTCGACCTTAAGAACGAAGCCATCGCTGCTGCCTAACAGCAGACCATCGCCATAGACCCCTACGCCACCAGACAGGGGCAGCTCAACTTCGGCGTCCCACAGGCTTTTTCCACTGCGCTTGTCGAAGGCCTCGATGTCGCCATTGGCCGCAGCGACATAAATAACATCGCCTCCAATACCCGGCTGAATCTTATAGAACCCATCACCCTGGCCATCCCCGACGCCGTGCGACCACAACTTCTTTATTTTGATCGTCTCGTCAATATCGATCAGCTCAGCTGGCTGCTTGGGGTCGTCATCGTCATCGACCTGGAACCAGCCCTTAATGGTGCTGCAGGCCGTGAGATTCATGATGAGCGCAATGGCGATTAGCCAGCGGTATTCACGAGGCATGGGTTCAGCCCTCCCCAAGGACAGTGTCATCAGCCGACTGAGAATCCGCTGCGGGGTCTACCTCGACAGTCTCTTCAGCTTCATTTGCCGTACTCGCCAGCACTGTGGCCTGGGCCGGCCTGGGGTTCAGGGCTTGAAGTTTCTGTTCAACCGCGATCAGATCTATAGGACCACCGTCCCCCGCGGCCAGCGTCAGCGCCGCTGAATAGGCCTCACTTGCTTCCTCATTGCGGCCAACACTCAACAATACGTCGCCCCTGGCAACCGCATAGGACGCCTTGTATGGCCCTTCACCGCCCTGCTCGAGTATGGTCAGGGCCTGCTCCGGTTCGCCGCTTGCGGCCAGTACCCTGGCCAGGCGCAGCTGGGCGACACGGGCAACATCACTGCCCTTGTCCGCCCGGCCTAATGCCCAGCGCAGTTCAGCCTGTGCAGCGGCCAGGTCATTATTACCCACGGCAATCCGCGCCAACTGCAGCGCGGCAAACTGGGCATAGGTGCTGCTGTCGTAATCGGCCTTGAGCTGATCGGCAAGCTGCACCGCAATTTGCTGCTGTTCGGGCGATAGCGCGGGCGCATTAAAGGCTTGCAGCATGCGCTGATAAAGATCAGACGCTCCCTCCGCCTGACCCTCTGCATGCCTCTTCCAGCCCTGGTAGCCAAACCCAAGGCCGAGCGCTACCACTATAGCGACTATGGTGGAGCGGCCATTCTCGCTCCACCAGCGTCGCAGTGCCTCTACCTGTTCGTCTTCTGTACGATAAGATTCCACGTGTTTCTCTTCCTCTTGCCTGATTCAATCAGCAAACGCTGCCTGTAGTGTCGATTCCAGTTGTTCTACCGGAACAGTCTTCTGCCCCGATTTGTCACCCTGCGCGGAGCCATCGCGCAGAAATTTCAGGGTGACGCTCTGGCTGCTGACTTCGTCCTCACCCCAGATCAGTGCCACCGTGGCTCCGCTTTTGTCCGCTCGCTTGAGCTGGCTCTTGAAACTGCCACCGCCGGTGTGCTGGACGATCGTCAGCTGTGGCAGCGCATCTCGCACAGCCTCAACCGTCGCCAGCGCCGTGCGATTTGCCGCCTCACCCACCGCCACCGCGTAGACATCGGTACTCCCCACGCCGGTGGTCGCCGCAGAGCCGGAGTCCTGCAGCATCAGCACGAGGCGCTCCATGCCCATCGCAAACCCTACTGCGGGTGTCGATTTGCCGCCGAGTTGCTCCACCAGCCCATCATAGCGTCCACCACCACAAATCGTGCCCTGGGCGCCTAGTCGCTCAGTTACCCATTCGTAAACCGTCTTGTTGTAATAATCGAGCCCCCGGACCAGCCGGTTGTTAACCACAAAGGGCACTCCAGCAGCGTCCAGTAGTTTACAAAGGCGATCAAAATCAGCCCGCGATTCGTCATCGAGAAAGTCTGCCATCAGCGGCGCTTCATCGAGTATCTGCCGTGTATCCGCCACCTTGCTATCCAGGATGCGCAGGGGGTTGGTCAGCAGCCGGCGCTGGCTGTCCTCGTCCAGCGCCTCCAGGTGTGATTCCAGGTAGCCCACCAGCGCATCACGGTAATTGCGCCGGGCTTCGGCATTGCCCAGTGAGTTGAGTTGCAACTCAACGTTTTGCGCCAGACCCAGCTCGCGCCACAGTCGCGCGCACAGCACGAGATGCTCTGCTTCCATTTCCGGACCGGCGATCCCGAAAGCCTCTGCCCCGACCTGCTGAAACTGGCGCTGACGGCCTTTCTGCGGTCGCTCGTAGCGAAACATCGGGCCCATATACCACAGCCGCTGCGGGACGCTTAGCAGGCCCTGTTGTATCGCCGCACGCACACAGCCGGCAGTGCCCTCGGGTCGCAGCGTCAAGCTGTCCCCATTGCGATCCTCAAAGCTGTACATCTCGCGCTCGACGATATCGGTGACTTCACCGATAGAACGACTGAACAATTCTGTCTTCTCGACCACAGGCAGGCGAATCTCACCATACCCGTAGCCACTGAGCACCCGGCTGACTGTCTGCTCTAACAGCTGCCAATGCGGGGTCTCGTCCGGCAGGATATCGTGCATCCCGCGCACAGCTCGAATATTACTCACGCGTTCTCCCGTGATTTCATAGCGATCAGTTTGATGACTTCAGGATGAGCTTCTCGTCCTGCTCGGCACGCTCGCGCTCCAGTACCTGCGCGCGCTGCCTGATCACCTGCTCGAGGTGCTCGACGAAATCCGTGTTGCTGACCTTGTGATCGGGTTCGCCCCCCACGTAGATAAGATTGTTCGGGGTGGCCCCCGTCAGGCCGACATCCGCTTCGCGAGCTTCTCCTGGCCCGTTGACGATGCAACCGATTACTGCGACATCCATCGGTGTGCGAATGTCCTCGAGCCGCTGTTCCAGCAAATTCATGGTGCTGATCACATCGAAATTCTGGCGCGAACAACTGGGGCAGGCGATAAAGTTAATACCATTGGTGCGCAACTTCAGGCTCTTGAGTATTTCGAAACCGACCTTCACCTCCTCCACCGGGTCTGCCGCCAGGGAGATCCGGATGGTATCGCCAATGCCGTCCATCAACAGCATACCCAGACCCACCGCCGATTTGACCGTACCTCCGCGCAGCCCACCCGCCTCGGTAATGCCCAGATGCAGCGGTTGTTCGATTTCCGTGGCTAGCAACCGATAGGCCTCTACCGCCATAAATACCTCGGAGGCCTTTACGCTGACCTTGAAATCCGGGTAGTTGAACTTGTCCAATATGGCTACATGGCGCATGGCCGATTCGACCAGGGCCGCTGCGGTGGGTTCACCATACTTGCGCTGCAGATCCTTACCGAGTGAGCCTGCATTGACACCTATGCGGATGGGAATGCCCTTGTCACGGGCACTGTCTATGACGGCACGCACCTTGGCGTCGCTGCCGATATTACCCGGGTTGATTCTCAGGCAGTCGACACCGTACTCGGCGACCTTCAGGGCAATTTTGTGATCGAAGTGAATATCCGCGACCAGCGGCACGTCTACCCGTGCTCGAATATCCCTGAAAGCCTCGGCTGCCTCCATACTGGGCACGGACACCCGCACTATATCGGCGCCGGCATCTGCGATGGCACGAACCTGCTCGACAGTGGCCGCCACGTCACAGGTTTCAGTATTGGTCATGCTCTGCACACTGATCGGCGCGTCGCCGCCAACCGGCACATTACCAACCATGATCTGCCTGCTGACGCGCCGCTTGATCGGGTTTTCCGTTTTCATCGCTCTCCCGCCATCGAGTCCGCGCGGACTATCTCTGCCGCGCTCTTGTCCACAAAAGGCAGCCCCGTCGCCTGCGCCGCATCCTCGGGCACCGCACGCCACCACCACACAGCTACTACCAGCAAAACCAGCAGGACAAGACCTACGATCACGCTCAAGCCAGCCTGTTGCAACTGCAATGGGCGGGTACTGACCTTTCTGGCCTGCGGGGCCGCTTGCTGCGCCCGATGCTGATCAAAGGCGTCCAGCAGTCCTTTTTCATCGATACCCAGCAGCTTGCCATAGGCCTTCACATAACCGCGGGCAAATGCCGGATGGCGCAAGGCACTGAAATCATCACATTCAATCATGGCGGGGTAAGACGGCATCAGATGCAAGCGATCGGCAACTTCTCGCTGTGACAGGCCCTGTTCCTCTCGCGCTGTTCTCAGCATGGTGCCGGCTGTCAGAAAAGCATCCAGCTGAACTTTGTCATCATCATTCACGGGCCAACCGTCCGCCGGTACGCCTCGTATTCTACCGAATCCGGATACAGGTTTTGCAGTGCCAGCGCATAACTGCCCTCGTCGTTCAGGTTACCCGATTCCCGCGCGAGGCGAACACCCAACCACAAACCGCGGGCCGACTGCTGGCGCACGACGGAACGGTAGGTGTTGTAGTACTTGCGTGAGTTGGCGTAATCGCCGGCGTCAAAACGCAACTGCGCCAGTTCCAGCAGGGCGATCGAGTTTGTGCGATCCATTGCCAGGGCGCGCACAAACGCCTCTTCCGCGCCCTGGGCATCAAACAGCTGCACCCTGCACAGGCCCAGGTTGACGAAGGCCCTTGGTCGACCAGAATAGAGGGTGTCCTTGATCACCAGTTGGAGTTGCCTTTCTGCTTCTTCATAACGTTGCTGGGAAAACAGGAAGGCGGCGAAATTATTGCGCGCCCGGGAGAATTTTGGATCTATCTTCAGCGCTTTTTTGAAGTTCTCCTCGGCCAGTTCATACTCGCCCGTGCTCTGGTACACCAGTGCAAATGCCTCGTAGACCTCAGCACTGTTCGGATCGATTTCGTAGGCCAATTTGAGATTGCGCTTGGCGGCTTCCCAGTTGCCATCGCCGATATACTGCCGCGCCAGTTCAACCCGCTGGTTGAGCGCCTTTTCCGGCGAAGCCTCCTCGGTAAACCCACCCTCGGTGGTGGTTACGCAGCCGGCCAGCAGAGCCAGCGCAGCCAGTAACGCGATATGTTTCAGACTGTTTCTCATCGAGCAGTGCACCTTAACTTACGTTGATTGCCTGAATGTCTGCGGCGGCACGATACCGCTCGCTGCGTTTCGTGCGATCGACCACCTGCCCGACCAACTGGCCACAGGCGGCATCGATATCATCGCCGCGCGTGGTGCGAACGGTAACCACAAATCCCGCGTCCACCAGTACCTGCCAGAAACGGCTGACCGCGTTCCCGCTGGGACGCTGGTAGCCGGACTGCGGGAAGGCATTGAATGGAATCAGGTTGATCTTACACGGAAAGTCCTTCAGCAGCAGGGCGAGATCCCGGGCCTGCTCCGGCTGATCGTTGATGCCAGCCATCAGCGTATATTCCACCGTGACCACGCGCTTGTTATCGCTCTGGGCGTCGATGTAATTTCGCGCACTCTCCAGCAGCATCGCGATGGGGTACTTGCGGTTGATCGGTACCAGCTTGCTACGCAGCTCGTCGTTCGGGGCGTGCAGCGATATTGCCAGGGAGACTTCGCTGACCTCCGCCAGCCTGTCCAGGGCCGGAACCACACCGGACGTGCTGAGGGTAACCCGCCGCTTGGAAAGGCCATAGGCCAGGTCCTCAAGCATGAGGTCCATAGCGGCGACCACATTATCGAAATTGAGCAGCGGTTCGCCCATGCCCATCATCACCACATTGGTCACAATGCGCCCGTTGCCAGCCTGGAAGGCGTCATAGGACTTGATAGCCAGCCACACCTGGCCGATGATCTCGGCGGCACTGAGGTCGCGCTGAAAGCCCTGCTTGCCAGTAGAACAGAAGCTGCAGTCGAGACTGCAGCCCACCTGGGACGAAACACACAGCGTTGCCCGTCCGGCCTCGGGTATCAGCACGGTTTCTACCAGGCCGCCGCCATCCACCCTGATTATCCATTTGCGGGTACCGTCACTGGAATCGTGCTGGCTGACAATCTCCGGGGGGCGAACCTCGGCAATATCCTTCAACTTCTCACGCAGTGCCTTACCCAGGTTGGTCATCTCGTCGATGTCGATGACACCGGCGTGATGGATCCACTTCAGCACCTGCTGCGCCCGAAACTTCTTCTCCCCCGCATCAAGAAAGAACTGTTCCATCTGCCGCAGCGACAAACCCAGGAGATTGACCCTGGGCTGTCCGACAAGTTCTGTAGCAGGCATGGTAATCAGGTTCCGACGCGGCTAGCGTTCGCAGATTTCGCTGGCGGCGAAAAAGTAGGCGATTTCGCGAGCAGCGGATTCGGGGGAATCCGAGCCGTGCACCGCATTGGCGTCAATAGAGCTGGCGAAATCGGCGCGAATGGTGCCTTCATCAGCTTCCTTGGGGTTAGTCGCTCCCATGAGCTCCCGGTTCTTGGCCACAGCCCCTTCGCCCTCCAGTACCTGCACAACCACAGGACCCGAGGTCATGAAGGTGATCAGGTCGGGAAAGAACGGGCGCTCCCGGTGCTCTGCATAAAACCCCCCGGCTACTTCATCACTCAGGCGCAGCATCTTGGATGCGACTATCTGCAAGCCATTGGACTCAAAACGCGAGTAAATCTTGCCGACTATGTTCTTGCCTACAGCGTCCGGTTTAATGATCGAAAGCGTGCGTTCTACCGCCATGGGAGGTCTCCTGGTCAGATTATTTGCGGATATGCCGGGACCGTGCAGCAGCCCTGTGGTGAGGCGGCGTTGGTCCTAGCGTCAAAAGCCGCGCAATTATACGGACTTTGGGGTCAGGTTTCACCCAGAAATGGCCCCACCCGGAAGATTGTTTTGCTTTTAAATCAGAGACTTGGAAAACAACGATAGAATTACCGTAAATTTCGGGCGGCCCGGGTCAGATCCCCGGAGGCTTTGTCCCCTGATGGGCCGCCCGGCGAGGTGAGGATTCGCGCAGCTTTTCGACCGCATGGCAGACCTGGGCCACAGCGCTGTCCACGTCTTCTGCGCTGGTGAAACGACCAAAGCTGAAACGCAGGGAGCTGTGGGCAAGCTCGTCCGACAGCCCGATCGCCCGCAATACATAGGAGGGCTCCAGGCTGGCGGAGGTGCAGGCCGAACCCGTTGAAATCGCCAGGTCCTTGAGTGACATCAGCAGCGCCTCACCGTCAACAAAAGCCACGTTGATATTGAGCGCCCCGGGCAGACGCTGCTCCGGATCCCCGTTTACCCCGATATCACCCAGGCCCCGAATGCCCTCCCAGAACCGCTGCCGCAAGGCCTGCAATCGCTCGCCCTCCCCGGCCAGACCTTCGAGCGCCAGGCGAGCGGCCTCGCCCATACCGACGATCTGGTGCGTGGCCAGGGTACCGGAGCGCATACCGCGCTCATGCGCCCCACCGTGCATCTGCGCCTCCAGCTGCACCCGCGGCCGGCGCCTGACGTACAGGACACCCACGCCCTTGGGGCCATAAAACTTGTGGGCGGACAGCGACATGAGGTCGACGTCCAACGCTTCCAGGTCGATCGGAATCTTACCGGCACTCTGGGCCGCATCACAGTGAAAGAACACCCCGGCGGCACGGGTAACTCTACCTATCGCGGCGATATCATTGACTGTGCCCAGCTCGTTATTGGCATGCATCACACTGACCAGGACGGTATCGGGGCGCAATGCCTGCGCCACCGCATCGGGCGTGACCAGCCCGTCGCTCCCGGGCTTCAGGTAAGTCACCTCAAATCCCTCTTGCTCCAGGTGGTGGGCACTGTCCAGTACCGCCTTATGTTCGATGGCGGAGGTAACAATATGTCGACCGCGGTCCCGGTAAAAATGTGCCGCGCCCTTGAGCGCCAGGTTATCCGCTTCGGTGGCACCCGAGGTCCAGACGATTTCCCTGGGATCACAGTGGATCAAATCCGCGACCTGGCGGCGCGCATGCTCTACGGCCTCTTCCGCCTTCCAGCCGTAGATGTGGGAACGCGAGGCAGGGTTTCCGAAGTTTCCGTCCAGGCTCAGGCAGTGCGACATTGCCTCTGCCACCCGAGGGTCTACCGGGGTAGTCGCAAGGTAATCGAGATAAATAGGTTTGGACATGGCTGAATTGCTCCTGTCACTGTTCGGTGCGGGTCTGCTGCTCACAGTATGCAGTACCACAACAGACCGGGCCAGCGGGCGTCCCGAGTATCGTATTGTGCGCCTCGAAACCCGCGCTCTCGGCTGCGCTAGTGCCCGTCCTTGGCCCGCGCTACCCACTTGCGGGTCTCGGTGAGAATGCCGCGCAGGATATTGAGCTCCATTTCATCCAGTCGCACCCGGCCATAGAGGCGGCGCAGCCGCGTCATCAACTGACGCGGTGCCGCGGGGTCCAGAAACTCGATGTCGGTAAGGGTCTGCTCAAGGTGGCTATAAAATCGTTCGAGATTCTCCACGGTGCTGAAAGGCGTATCCCACTGCTCATCCTCGCTCTTTGGCAGCGCCGGCTGAACCAGCAGCATGCGCAGCTCATAACAAATGATTTGCACAGCCATCGCCAGGTTAAGCGAACTGTAAGCGTCCGATGTTGGAATGTTCAGGTGCAGGTTGCACAGCTGCAACTCCTCATTGGTGAGCCCGCGGTCTTCGCGCCCGAACATGACCGCCACCTGTTCCTGCCCAGACACGGCATCGATTCGCTGCGCGCACTGGCGCGGGTCCAGTAATGGCCAGGGTATGCGTCGCTCCCTGGCGCTGGTGCCCACAACAAACTGGCAGTCGGCTATCGCCTCCTCCACGCTCGCGGTGACCACGGCACGATCGAGTACGTCGGCGGCAGAGGCAGCGCGCCACACCGCCTGCTCGTGCGGAAACTTCAACGGGGCGACCAGGTAGAGACGCGACAGCCCCATGTTTTTCATCGCCCGCGCCACCCCGCCGATATTGCCCGGGTGGGTGGTATTGACCAGTACGATACGAATGTTATCCAGGTTCATAGGCGGCAGTGGCGTTGCAGGGCGCGCGAGTTTAGCAGATTTATCAACTGATTTTGTAGCCCGCCTGCGCAAGCCTGGCGACCCGATGACCATGCCCGCCGCTCAAGTCGCGCTTACCGCGCCCTGGCGATGCTGCTATAATCGCGCGCCTCACGAAACCCACCCAGGACAAAATCATGGAACCGATGATCACGATAGCGCTACGGGCCGCGCGCAAGGCCGGTGAAAACATCGTGCGCGCCTCGGATGATCTGGAGCGTTTCGAAGTCAAGGCCAAGGGCGTTAACAATTTCGTCTCGGATGTCGACATCGCTGCCGAGAAAGAGATTATCTATCACCTGCAAAAAGCCTATCCCGAGCACGCTATCCTGGGCGAAGAGACGGGCTTGACCGGCTCCGAGGATGCCCCATATCGCTGGATCATCGATCCGCTGGACGGCACCACCAACTTCCTGCGCGGCATTCCTCACTACGCTGTATCCATCGCCTGCCAGTACAAGGGTAAACTGGAGCATGCCGTGATCGTCGACCCCGTGCGCAGGGAGGAGTTTATCGCCTCGCGAGGGCGCGGCGCCCAGCTCAATGGCCGCAGAATCAGGGTGAGCCAGCGACCCAGCCTGGAAGGCGCCCTGCTGGGCACCGGCATCCCGTTCAAGGATCATTGCGATGACCAGTTGGAGCCCTACAGTAAAACCATGGAACTGCTGGCCGGGCAATGTGCGGGCATTCGGCGCGCGGGAGCCGCATCGCTGGACCTGGCCTATGTCGCAGCCGGACGCCTGGATGCATTCTGGGAAATCGGCCTGGCGTCATGGGATATAGCTGCAGGTGCACTGCTGATACGCGAGGCCGGTGGGCTGGTTGCAGATATAGACAGTTCCGAGAATTTCCTGGAATCCGGCAATATCGTCGCCGGCAGCCCCAAGTGTTTCAAGGCCGTATTACAGACGGTCAAGCCACTGCTCGCTTAGGCGCCCTCTGAGGAATCGTCTTCGGTCGGCAACATATCGTCGTAGGGCGAGACCATGGCGAGGTTGACTGCGCCACCACCGATACAGATGCGATCGGTGCTGATATCCACATCGGCGTCGCCCAGCACGCCATGGTCAAACTTGTAGATAGGCTCGACTGTGCCTGCGATCATGCCCTCATCGTAGGCTTCCTGCCGCTCCCGCACCTTCTCGTTGGCGACCTGCCAGGTCTGCCACTCGGTCTTTGAATAGCGCCGCCGCAGCATGCCCGAGGTCGCCGCGGGGCT
>Ga0316189_10007093_pt1 | contig 10640 bp, 9 predicted proteins | sample LowCovwburrow_MG_FD_204930 | JGI IMG/M metagenome (GOLD analysis project Ga0316189, IMG submission 204930) | Coastal sediment microbial communities from Maine, United States - Lowes Cove worm burrow | ecosystem: Environmental > Aquatic > Marine > Coastal > Sediment | place: USA: Maine... | reverse complement strand
GCCGAACGGCTGGCCGGAGCCCGCGGAAACACGCTTGTGTTCACTGAGCATCCACCGATTTATACGCTGGGGACTTCGGGTAGTGATGCGGATGTGCTGACGCGCGAAATTGATGGCGAAATGATCGAAGTGTTCCCCACAGGTCGTGGTGGCGAAGTGACCTATCATGGCCCCGGACAGTTGGTTTGTTACGCCATTCTCGATATCAGCAAGGAGCAGGATCTGCACAAGCATGTCTGGCGACTTGAAGAGATGGTGATCCGCACGCTGGCTGAATTGGGCATTGAGGCGGAGCGTAATAAGCGCGGTATCGGTGTCTGGGTTGGCGATAAAAAGATTGCTGCGGTCGGTGTTCGATGTCGTAAATGGGTCACCTATCATGGTATTGCGTTGAACATCAATCCGAATATGAAACACTTCGATGGCATTGTTACCTGCGGAATGTCTGATAGGCCGGTTGTCGGGCTTGCTGAACTGGATGTCGATGTTTCTCGAAGTGAGGTGGAAGAAATCATCACTCAAATAGCAGGTGAGCTGTTTGTCTGAATGACTGCTATCTGCAGCTGGAATCAGTCATTCGAGTAGAAATTGAATTACGCTGATAGCGATTCTGTGCTATGGATAGATGAGAGGCGTTTGTATGCCATTATCCGAAACCGTACTGATTACTGTTCTTCTTCTGGGTGTCGCCGTGTTGGCGGCGGTGGCCTGTCGTCGCGTTCCGGTTCCATTCACTGCGCTGCTGGTGCTGGTCGGTATTGGTCTGGGCTGGCTTGATCAGCAGTGGCTGATGCTTGAGCCGCTGCAGTCTTTTCATCTCTCACCTGAATTGGTGCTCTTTGTCTTTCTCCCAGCCTTGATCTTTGAGTCCGGCTTCAATCTTGATGGTAGGCAGTTGCTCAAGGATATCGTGCCGGTCTTCGCACTGGCTGTGCCGGCGCTGCTGATCTCGACGGCGCTCATCGGTGCAGGGCTTTGGTGGCTTCTCGATATGGAACCTTTCTATGCGCTGCTCTTCGGCGCATTGATCTCGGCAACCGATCCGATTGCAGTGATTGTGTTGTTCAAAGAGTTGGGTGCGCCACTTAGGCTCAATGTGCTGGTTGAGGGCGAGTCACTGCTGAATGATGCGACAGCTCTGGTGGTGTTTAAGGTGCTGCTCGGTATTGCTGCTGTCGGCACAATGGCATGGGGTGAGTTGGGCCATGCAGCAGGTGAATTTGTCAGGGTCTTCTTTGGCGGTGCGTTGGTCGGTTTTATGTTCGGTATCATCTGTAGTGAACTGATGCGTTTTGTTCAATCACGTAGTGCTGTCTTTACGCTGACCGTTGTCATGGCCTATGCCAGTTTCATCATCTCAGAACATCTGTTGCATATGTCTGGCGTGATGGCGGTGGTTGTTGCGGCAATCTTTCTCAGTGTTCTCGGGCGAAGTCGCATGTCGCACGAGGTGGCTGAAACGGCACGTGAGATCTGGGAGTTCATCGCCTATCTCTGTAATGCCCTCCTCTTTTTGCTGGTTGGCCTCTCGGTTGATCCGGCCGTGCTTGTGAATCATCTCGGGGCGATCATGGTGGCAATCCTGCTGGTGATCGCTGTTCGTGCGATCACTGTGCATAGCATGGTGCCGTTGGTGGTGAGCTGGTTCAAACTGCCACCCATTGGCATGCCGGAGCGCCAAATTATGTGGTGGGGTGGTCTGAAAGGGAGTCTGGCGATTGCTATGGCGCTCTCAATCCCTGAAGGGGTTGTCGGCCGCGAGATGATTCTGGCGATGACGGTTGGCGTGGTGGTGTTCACGCTGTTGGTCAATGCCTCAACAATCAGAATATTGATGCATGCGCTTGGTATGGATCGGCTCGATCTCCATGAGAAAGCTGAGTTTAATACAGGGCTTAGGCGTGTGGAGCAGAGCGCGCAGGATGTGGCACAACAGTTCCGCAGTGTAGGTGTGGTCTCCAAGGGAGCTGCGCACAAGATTGCTGATGAGGTGCATGGTCTGCTCAAGCGGAAGCGGGTCGAAATCAACGATCAGGACAATGAGCGGAACCTCTATCTCTCGCTTCTCTATACTGAGATGGAGACACTCGATGGCCTCTATGAAGCTGGAATTGTCCCTCAGTACACTCGCATCGAACTACGACAGCAGATTCAGGCAGAGCGCGATCAGCTCTATGGCGGTGCAGATATGGAGGATTTGATTGAAGATGAGATTGGACAGGAGGGGCTGTTTTCCAGAGCTGAGCAGTATCTGCTTGGTAAGATTCGAGAGTGGAATTGGTCAACACGACTACTGACCGAGTATCAGTATATGCGCCTCTCCCAGCATTTCCGGCGTGATGTGGCTCGACTGATGATGGTGGAGTCCTCCATTCGCGAACTGGAAGCGGATGATTCGATGTCGAAGAGGATTCAGCAGGAGTTGCTGGGGCATCTGAAGAGTCGAAAAGGACGACTGGAGTCGATGCTAGCTGGTTTCAAAAGGGATATGCCTGAGTTTTACCGCAGATACAGTTATCGCATTGCCAGTCAGGCTGCCTGGTCGGCTGCGATTGCAGAGTCGGAGACGATGTATCAACACGGGCAGGTGGGTGGCAAAGCCTTTGCCCGTCTGCACAGGCTTCTTCTTCGCAAGCTCGAGTCGTTGCCATCAGTATCAGAGGCAGCTCCTGAGGCGTCGATGGCGGGGCTGGTCAGTACCGTACCTCTCTTCTCCGGACTCTCGGAAGAGGTTGTTGATGAGCTTGTGGCTAAGGGGGTGGTCGTCACCTTTCTTCCCGGGGACAGGGTGATCGGTGAAGGTGAGCGTGGCGATGCTCTCTACATTGTCATACGCGGGTTGCTACGCGTTCATCGAGGTGCAGCTGATGAAGAGCTTGCCCACCTCGGCGATGGTGATTTCTTCGGTGAGATGGCGCTGTTGGGAGATCAGGTGAGGTATGTGAATGTCACTGCGGTTCATGCGTGTGAGTTGTTGCGAATCAGGCGTGGTGATGTGTTAGCGCTAGCCAAGCGTTTCCCGCAGATCAGTCAGCGACTGCATGAGGTTGAACAGGATCGCCGTAGCGCCTAGCTAGCGCTGATAAATATACACCAATTTAATAAGAAGTTGTATACTACAACAGTTGTATATACCATTCGACTCCATGAGAGATCGAACAGATCAGTTTGAACTGGAGCGGGCTATTGGCTTTTATGTCAATCGAACGGCCTATGTGATGAGTGAAGAGGTGGCCAGACGCTTTCAGGAGCAGGGTTTTAAGCTATCCGCACAGGATTTCGGCATTCTCTTCCGGCTCTGGAAACAGGATGGTCTGTCACAGGTTCAGATTGCCAGCCTGATGATGCGGGATAAAACCACTATTACCCGCAGGCTCGATGCACTAGTGAAAAAGGGGCTGATTGAGCGCCGGGTAGATTCGAGTGATCGCAGGCTCTTCCGTATCCACCTGACCAAAGAGGGGATGCTGGCAGCGGAACGGTTGATGGTGGTGGTGGATGAATTTCAAAAAGAGGTGCTGGCGGATATCCCCGATGAGCACAAAGAGATCACGATTAGTACGTTGAAGAAAATTACAGAATTGGTAACGAGGAAATAGAGATGAAAACAACAACCCCACACTGGATTGCCATTGGCCTTCTGCTGGCTGTCATTATCGGCATCGGCGTGAAAGTGATCGTCCTCGGGTCAACCGCCGAAGGCGATGATGGCCGAACTGCAGTTATTCTGACGAAGTCGGAGCGTCAGGCTGTCCTAGGCGAGATGCGTATGCTGTTGGAGGCGAGTCAGGCTATCGTTGAAGCACTGGCCAACGATGACCTTCAGGCGGTCGAGAAAACAGCACGACCACTGGGTGCTTCTGCCATTGCCACGGTAGATTTTACGCTGCGTGCGAAGCTGCCACTCGAATTCAAGAAACTAGGTTTTGGCACCCACTATGCCATGGACGACATTGCAGATATGGCCAAAGAGAAGAAACCAGCCAAAGAGATTCAGCTGAAACTGGCTGAAACGATGAACAACTGTATCGCATGTCATGCCATGTACCAGCTTCCAGAGATGAAGAGATAAGGAGAATAATTATGACAACAGAGAGAGTTATCCGCATCGTAGCCGGAGTATTTATTATGCTATCGGTCGTTCTAAGCTCGCTTTACAACGGAGTGCAGCTAAGTGAGCCGACATGGCTTTGGTTCACACTGTTTGTCGGTGCCAATCTTTTCCAGTCGGGCATTACCCGCTGGTGCCTGATGGAGATCATTCTAATCAAGCTTGGTGTGAAGCCCGGCGGCGCTTGCGGAAAGTGCTGATAACTTGAAATTAAAGTATAAAAAAAGGTCTGCATTTGCGGGCCTTTTTTTCTTTTGTATATTGAAAACATGAGAATTTTACAGGAAGAGAGATGGGATATGTGCTAAAGTCGTAAAGAGGGTTGTATGAGGGAGAAGCCTTTGATTCAAAGGAGCATGGATGGGTAGAGATATCGTAAAGCGTAGATGTCGGTTCTTAATACAAGCGCAGACACTTTTATTCCTGATGGTTGCGCTGGCACTTGGTTTTATGATTGTGCCAACGGCGCAAGCCATTGAGGTGGATGAGTTGATTCGGCATGTCGATGCACTCTGGCGTGGTGAGACCTCCCGGGCTGTGATGACGATGACGGTAAAGACCCAGCGCTACGAACGAACCATGACGATGGAGGCGTGGTCACGCGGTAAGGATTATTCATTGGTGGTGATTCGTGAGCCGATCAAGGATCGGGATATTGCGACGCTTAAGGTTGAGGAAAATATCTGGAACTACCTGCCCAAGATCAATCGGGTCACCAAAGTTCCGTCGAGCATGATGTCCGGCTCCTGGATGGGCAGCCACTTCACCAACGATGACTTGGTCAAGGAGAGTACCTTCGAGGATGATTTTGAGGCATCCATTACCTTTGAAGGCGATCGGAAAGGGCAGAAGATTTATGAACTGACGTTTATTCCGCGCCCGGATGCGGCGGTAGTCTGGGGAAAGGTTGTCATGGAGGTCGGCCAACAGAATCTCGCTCCCAATCAGGCCCTCTATTACGATGAAGAGGGGATATTGATCCGGACTATGCGTTTTGATCAGTTTCGTGAAATTGATCAAAAGACCGTACCGATGAGATTAACCCTGAATCCTGAGGATAAGCCGAATGAATCCACGATGATTGTTTACCGCGAGATCGAGTTTTCGGTGCCTCTGAAAGCCTCTTTTTTTTCACTACAGATGCTGAAGCAGCGACACTAGAGATGGAGCTGAGATGACGACTCAGGACTTGCAGCATGGAAGCCGGTTGCCGATTCTACTGTTTATCGGCTGGCGAAATGTCTGGCGAAATCCGGTGCGGAGTGCTCTCACGATTCTTGCCCTCGCCGGAAGTCTGGTGATGGTGATTCTCTACTCCGCGATGATGGAGGGGATGAGCCGTCAGATGATCAGCTATGCCACTGAAATATCCACAGGCCACCTGCAAATTCATCGAAGTGCTTTTATCAAGGACCGGGATCTCTACGCCACCATTCCCTGGTCGTATCTCAAACAAATTGAATCAAAAATAGGCGGTGTTCATATCGCACCAAGACTGTATGCAGCCGGACTCGCCAGTTCGGCAGAAAATTCAACGGGCGTTTTGATTAAGGCGGTGGATCCTGAGCTTGAAACGGCGGTTACGAAGATGCTTGAACATCTCCGTTCCGGAGCGATGAATCTGGGGATGACGATGGAAGCCGGGGGCGAGAGCAGGTATCAGGTGATGATAGGCGCTCAGCTGGCAAAAAATATGCGTTTGAACATCGGAGATGAGCTGGTGCTGGTGACACAGGCAGCCGATGGAAGTGTTGGTAACGATCTCTATCGCATCTCGGCGGTGCTCAAGCCGATGGAGCCTAACTTCGACCGTACCGGTGTGCTGATGTCTATATCTGCTTATCAGCAGCTGATGTATCTGACGAACGGCTATCATGAGCTTTCGATTAAACTGGATGATCCCTCCCGGATGGGAGCGGTTCAGGCAGAACTTGTGACCTTGATCGACAGCCTGTTAACAGAGGAGCCGTTGGATGCTCTCGGGGGTGATCCGGTGACTCGAAACTGGAAAGAGCTGACACCTGCCATCGCCGGAATGCTGGAGATGAGTTCAACAGTGATTCTGTTTATCGGCGCCATTGTTATCTCACTAGCCTCGCTCGGCATGCTCAATACCATGCTGATGGCGATTCATGAGCGCTCCCATGAATTTGGTATCCTGCTGGCCATTGGTATGAAGCGTCGATGGCAGCTGCTGATGCTCATCTTCGAGTCCTTTTTCCTCTCTCTGGTTTCAGCTGTGGTCGGTTCGGTGATAGGGGTCATTCTATCCGGCTATTTCGAAACTTACGGAATTGATTTCAGTGAACAGATGCCGGATGGATACGATTGGGCCGGCATGATTTTCGAGCCGGTGATGAAAGGGTATCTGGAACCGATTCATGTGTTGTCTGGTGCGGTATTAATGATGCTGGTTGCGATGGCTGCTTCGCTGATACCCGCGTGGCGTCTGTTGCGACTGAAGCCTGCCGAGGTGATGCGATGAATGTCCCGGCCTATGCGCAACATTCAAAGATGGCATTTCCAATGCTGTTCATGCTCGCCTGGCGCAATCTTTGGCGTCATCGCAGGCGCACACTGATCACACTCAGCTCCATCGCATTCGGATTTGGTCTGGCTGTACTGTTTATCGGTATCGGCGATGGCAGTCATAATTCGATGATTCGCAATGCCATCAAGATGGGCGAAGGACATTTGACCGTTCAGCCATCGGGATATGTTGAATCGCCAGCCAACTATAAATTTATCGACAATGGTCATGAATTGATGGAGAGGCTCGAGGCGCTGGGCATTCGCGGCACTGTCGAGCCTCGTATCGCATTGCAGGTTCTGGCTAGTACAGCCAGTAATTCAGTTGGCGCTGCATTGCAGGGGTTCGATACGACACGAGATCAGCGAAACTCCATGATCAGGCCAAACCTTGTGCAGGGAGCATGGATCACTGCGGATGACCCGCGCGGCATTGTGATCGGGGCTGGGATGGCTGGAAAGCTCAAGGCAAAAATCGGTAGTAAAGTTGTGCTGATGGCCGGAAAGCGAGGTGGAGATTCTGAGGCCCAGTTGGGGCGTGTACGCGGGATTTTTGATTCCAGTATTGAAGAGATGGATGATTATCTTGTGCTGAGCAATCTTCACTTTGCACGCTATTTTCTGGTCGCTGAGGGGGCCTCGGAAGAGGCTGGTCCGGTGACCCGCTTTGCCCTGTTTCTGGATGACCCGGAGAGTATGGAACAGTGGAAGGGTGTCATTGCCTCATCGGTAGCCAGCCGCGAAGTTGTGGTTCTGGACTGGCAAGAGATGATGCCGCAATTGGTTCAATTTATTGTTGTGGATGATGCGGGCAACTATGTGTTCCTGTTACTCATCCTGATGATGGTGGTGTTCGGCATTGTGAACACGGTGCTGATGAGCGTGCTGGAGCGGACTCGCGAGTTCGGATTACTGCGAGCACTCGGAATCAGCAGGCGTCATCTGCTTACACTGGTGTTTTGTGAATCATTACTTATGAGTCTTCTGGCGATTGGTCTCGGCTGGTTGGTGGGAGGTTCGATTCATCTATGGGGTTCAATATATGGCATCGATTTTTCATCCATGATGGAAGAGGGGACGCAGATTATGGGCACATTTATGGATCCTGTTGTATACACTGAACTTTCATGGAACAGAGTCATTCAACTGACTGCTGCGATCTTCTCAGCCACACTGGCAAGCGGTATTTACCCTGCCGTTAAGGCATCGCGGATATTGCCGGTTGAGGCACTTAGAACATGAGACCGGGAGTGCAATGAAGATGGCATTACTAGGATTGGAGAATATCAGCAAAACTTACCAGCAAGGTGAGGTTGAGGTACAGGCACTTCACCATGTCAGTTTTGAGGTGCAGGAGGGTGAGTTTGCCGCGCTGGTCGGACCATCCGGTTCGGGGAAAACCACGCTGTTGAATATTATCGGAGGACTCGATTCGCCCAGCCAGGGCAGCGCTCACCTGAACGGAACCGATATTGCAGGTTTGGGAGAGGCCGAGCTCTCTGACTTCCGACTCTTCCAGATAGGATTTATTTTCCAGGCCTACAATCTGGTTCCTGTACTGACGGCGATGGAAAACGTCGAGTTGGTGATGGTCTTGCAGGGGTTAAGTGCTAGTGATCGTCAACAACGTGCCGAGCACTATTTGGAGTTGGTTGGGCTGAAAGCACTGATGCATCGGCGTCCAGCCGCGCTCAGTGGTGGCCAACAACAGCGAGTGGCCGTAGCCCGGGCTCTGGCTGCCGGGCCGCGTTTGGTTCTGGCCGATGAGCCGACAGCTAATCTGGATTCGGAGAATGCCACGGCACTACTGGATATCATGCACCGACTTTCTCACGAGGAGAAAACGACCTTTATTTTCTCCACCCATGATCCGCGTGTCATGGACAGGGCTGAACGCATTATCACCCTTCACGACGGTACGATTATCAGCGATGAGTATCATCATACGCATGAACAACAGACTTAGTATTCGGCTGTTTGGCGGGACTGTTCTTTTCATCGTATTGATGATTCAATCATCTGTCGTGCAGGCAGTTGAGTTGACAGGGAGGCTCTCGCTACTGGGTATGGCTGCTCATGCCGGGCAGGGAGATGCCGGTTTCAATACGAATAACAATCTGCTTATGGCAGATCAGCAGAGCCTGCGTTTGATGCTGGATGATAGGGAAGAGAATCTTGAGTGGTCGGTTCATCTTCGGGCGACGAGACAAGATTTTATCCGCATGTCTCCGCCTGGATTTCACTCCAGCGATCTGTTCCGTTTCCGCAATCTTTCCGGTGATTGGCAAAATGACGTTACGCCTCAAAGAGCAAGCCGCAGCGGCTATGAACTTGATCGCGCTGTTTACAAACATCGCTTCGACCATGTGACAGTTGCCATAGGACGACAGCCGGTCGATTGGGGAAGCGGTCGTTTCTGGCAGCCGTTGAATGTTTTCGGCGCATTCTCTCCCACTGATCTGGATACCGACTTCAAACCGGGAATCGATGCGGTAGTGGTAGATTGGTACCCCTCAGCATTTTCTTCGATAACGATGGCCTATGTCCCCCGTTCCGATGCACCACCCGCCAGCGCTGCTAGTGGTGTTATTCATTTTCGCAGTCAGGTGGGTGATTTATCCGAGGTTGCGCTACTGACTGGCAGTGTGCTCGGCGAGAGTGTTGTCGGCGTATCTTATGAGAGCGAATTTAAGGGTATCGGTTGGCGCTTTGAAGCCCTGCATTACAAAGCAGCTACTAAGAATGCCGTTTTCTGGATTGCAGGAATCGATTATCAATTTGAGGATAACACATTGTTGGCCATCGAGTGGTATGACAACAGTGCTGGAGCCAGTAGCGAGGCTATGCTTCTCTCCACACTGAACGATCCGCGTGTGACTTATGGGCTGCAAAAACATATGGGAAGAAGGGTTCTCGGCATGTCGCTAAGTCGAGATATCACACCGTTATTGCATGGGAGTTACACATTGTTAGTGAATGGGTTGCAGGACAACCGCAATCGGTTGGCGATCTCTTCACTGCATCAGATGAGCCTTACCTACTCGGTGAGCAACGAATCCGATCTTCTCATTTCAATGATGGTTGCAAACGGGAAAGGTCTTGGTTTGATGGGAACGCCGCAATCAGAGTTCGGCCATATTCCTACCAGTGCGACATTGCGCTATCGCTTCTATTTTTGATTGGGATTTAGATCGGTTCAGAGTTCAAGTGTTGCCGAGAATTTTTAACGGCGCTGTTAATCCTTAGTGAACAACTCGTGGCGCAGTTTGCCATGCTCTTCAACCCATGATTCAAAGTTTCCATAGGCATTCATGAATGAGTGGAACACCTGTTTGGGAACACTGCAAATCAGGCAGCGGCCATTGGTTTGAATCGTGGCATTGACTGGAAGTGTCAGGTAGGGACTGATATCACCAAACATGTCACCGGTCGACATCTGAAATTCAATTGCCTTTCCACCTGCGGTGACGTGCTTGGCTGTGGCGGTGCCATAAGCAATGATGAAACAGCGATCTTTCATCTCATCGCCATGTGTGACGGTAGTATTTTCCTGGAACTCAAGAAGATGGGATTCATCGGCCAGCCATTTTCTATCCGCCTCAGGCAGCTCGTTCATGGCTGGATGACCATATGACATCGAATGGATCAGTCGGCTCTGTACAATTTTCATCAGGCGTTCGCCAGCAATGGGAGAACGCTGCATAAGCTGAGAAACTGATAGATCAGAGAACTCGAGGAGCATGGCATCGGCAGCAGAGGTTACAGTAGCAGAACGAGGAAGCTGGTAGACGCAAGCGAATTCACCGAAGAAATGACCAGGATGGAGCCTGCTCAATGCAATGTGATGACCAGTTACGGTATCCATATGTACATTCATCGAGCCTTCCAGAATCAGATAGAAGTTACGATTGACCTCTCCCTGTTTGACGATGTCTTCGCCGGCTTTGACTTCAATCATTCGACCATGCTCAAGAAAATCGCGGGTCTCATAGTCGGAGAG
>Ga0316189_10007092_pt1 | contig 10641 bp, 8 predicted proteins | sample LowCovwburrow_MG_FD_204930 | JGI IMG/M metagenome (GOLD analysis project Ga0316189, IMG submission 204930) | Coastal sediment microbial communities from Maine, United States - Lowes Cove worm burrow | ecosystem: Environmental > Aquatic > Marine > Coastal > Sediment | place: USA: Maine... | reverse complement strand
ATGCCCCTCACCGTTGGTGCAATGGTTTTGTTGGCCACCCCCATCAGTGCGAATCTCAGCGCGGGTCGCGATCGCAGCCTGGGGATCAACATGGCCATAGGCGCGGTGGTGGGCATCCTGTTCTATCTCGGCGCCCAGATCATTTTTGCCATGGGGCAGTTACTGCAACTGAACATCCCAATGGTGGCCGTGACCCCCGCCCTCCTGGTATCCGCTTGCGCGCTGTTCCTGCTCAAGCGCATGAACTGGTAATGCGATTGTGATCACCATCGAGACTGGGCATAATCCGCCGTTTGCCACTCACTACTGGGGAGCGCCAGCCACATGCGCCTGATGGCCAGTTTCTTTCGCGCCTACCCGGGTCGTACCTCGATCATGCTGATCGCCTTGCTGCTTTCCGGTGTCGCCGAGGGTATTGGCTTATCGGCCCTGCTGCCGCTGCTCAACATCGCGCTGGGAACGGATGCCGCCAGTGCCTTAACGGGCGTTGCCATGCCCCAGCAAAGCGATTTTGAACGCAATGTGCTGGAAATGTTTGCCCGCGTCGGCATTGCGCCCACCCTGGGTAACATGTTGTGGGTCATTGTCACAGGCGTTGCGCTCAAGAGTGTTTTCCTGCTGGTGGCACAGCGCCAGGTAGGCTACACCGCGGCACAGGTAGCGACCGATTTACGCCTGGAAATGCTGCGCGCGATAATGCTGAGCAAATGGGAGTACTTCCTGCACCAGCCCATAGGCAAGCTGACCAATGCGCTGGCCACCGAGGCCCAGCGCTCATCGGCCTCCTTCGTCAATGGCGCAACCGCCATCACCTTCCTGATCCAGGCCCTGATCTACGGTGGCATTGCCTTCGCACTATCCTGGCGCGCCTCTCTGGTAGCCATCGTCGCAGGCACCCTGGTCATTGGCCTGTCCCACTTCCTGGTCCGTATCACCCGGCGCGCCGGCAAGCGTCAGACGAGACTACTCACCTCCCTGATGTCCAACCTGACAGATACGCTACAGTCGGTAAAACCACTGAAGGCCATGTCCCGCGAGCACCTCGCAGACCAGGTCCTGGCCCACGATGCCAATCGCCTGAACACGGCCTTGCGCCGGCAGGTACTCAGCGGCGCCCTGCTGGACTCCGGGCAGGAGCTGATGTTCACCGGATTTATCTGTCTGGGCGTCTACGCGGCAATCGGCAAATACCAGATGGACCTGGCGATGGTAATGGTGTTGGTAGTGGCACTGGGGCGGGCCTTCACATTTTTCGGTAAAGTACAGAAGCAGTACCAGAAACTGGCCCAGGGCGAGAGTGCCTACTGGTCACTCCGGGACTCCATCGCCGCGGCCAACGACGCGCAAGAGGCAATGGATGGCGGCGTTATACCCACCATTGAACGCGGCATACGCTTTGACCAGGTGGGCTTTGACTACGACCAGCACCCGGTATTTCGCGATCTGTCACTGAACATAGAGGCCGGGGCACTTACCACCCTGGTGGGACCCTCGGGATCAGGCAAAACCACTATCATCGACCTGACCATCGCCCTGTTGCGCCCACAGCGGGGCACCATCTGGCTGGACGACACTCCGATGAAAGAGATCGATATCAAACAATGGCGCGGCATGATCGGCTACGTGCCGCAGGATACGGTACTGCTACACGACACCATCGCGCACAACATAACCCTGGGTGACCCGTCGCTGACACAACAGGATACCGAGCGCGCCCTGCGTGCCGCCGGCGCCTGGGAATTTGTTAATCAACTGGCACAGGGCACGGACACCGTAGTGGGCGAGCGCGGTGGCAAGCTGTCGGGCGGGCAGCGCCAGCGCATCGTCATCGCCCGCGCGCTGGTCAACAAACCCAGGCTGCTGATTCTTGACGAGGCCACCAGCGCCCTGGATCCGGAGAGTGAGGCCGCCGTGCGGCAAACCATGGAGCATCTCAAGGGACAACTCACTATTCTGGCGATATCACACAACCGCGCCATGGTGCAGGCGGCCGATTATGTCTACCAGATGGAAGCCGGCGGCGCTCGATTGCTGAATGAGCAGGATCAGTCAATCCTGATTAAATAAGCGCTTTACCGCAGTGACCGCCCGCTGCATATCCGTTTCTGCAGGCACCGCTACCGCGGCAAATTCCTCTTCCAGCCACACCGCGCGCCCGCTGTCGCGCAGCTGGCTGTGCACCAGCGTGATATCGCGACTGAGCGACCGGGGCAACCAGCGCATCAGCGCCGCGTATAGCGTCGCACCCAGTCGAAAATCGACTGGCTCGTAGGCCTCACCACGCATACCACCGAGATCGAACATCTGTACCGGCTTGCCGGTAGCACAGGCCTCGGACAGCATGGCGATGCTATCTCCCGTAACAATCAGCCGGTCAGCCCAGGCCAGGATGCCAAAATAAGGGTTCTCGACGTCACCCGCTCGCCAGTCATAAAAATAGTGGGGCACATCAATCGCCGCCAACAGCGCCGCGGACGCCGCAGCACTGGTGCGTGAACTGGTAGTGACCAGCAGGGAACCCCCGTGCTCCCTGGCCAGGCGGGAAGCCTGCCTACCCAATCGAGCAGCGGCTTTGGGGCCGAAGGTAAAGGGTCCGCTGTTACCGCCGGCGATAACCGCAAAGCAGGGCTGCGGCAGGTCGGCAAAGGTGCCCTGCCACTCGCTCCTGGCACTGGCCAGGCGCTGCGCGGTCACACTGTGCAGGGTGAGCACATTGTTCACCACATTGGGTCGTGCCGGCACGCGATACTGCGGTGTGGTGATTACCAGGTCAAAAGTCGCGAGGTCTGCCCAGGGTCGGCCGACATGGACATAACGTGTACGCCCCCCGGATTGCGCGCGAATCCAGCGGCATACCGGCTCATTGCGCACCCCGCAGGAGATAAGCAAATCCGGCCACGGCGGCTGCAGGGTCGCCGCCGCCTCGGGGGTCAGGCCGCGGATGCTGTCCCAACCCAACAGATGCGGCAGGAAGCGCTCACTGCGGTAACTTAAAGTACGGGTTTCAGCCGGCCAGGCCATATCATCGACCAGGGCATCGACCAGGGCGCGCACCTGCCCTCGCTCCCCCGCGCGGTAAGCGTCTATCAGCCAAATGACTGGCATTACCATTGTTCCATGGGTATAGTTCCAGCCTTTGAATCCAGCCATCTACCTTGATTGGCGCAAGGGTAGCAATGAAATGACCGATTACCAAGAATACCTGGACTTCCTGTGCAGCGCTCTGGAATCGCAGAATAAGAAGAACATTCCACTGAACGAGAATACTGCCCTGGTCGCAGACATCGGCCTGAGTTCCCTGGAGGTCATGGAATACATAGAGAAAATCGAGGACCATTTCGATATTTCCATTCCATTGAACATCCTGCCCGACGTAAACACCATTGGTGAGCTGGCACACAAAGTCAAGGAACTTAACCTCTGAGGCCCCGTCCTCGAAACCGGAGCGCAGGCCAAGCCCATGCTGTTCGACAAATTCCAAGCCATGGCCGATTTCCAGGCCGAACTGGCACAACGACAGGTGACGCCCTTCGGCGCAGTTACCGAGAAAATCCTCTCCGCCACTGAAGGCATCGTAGAAGGTCGCCCGGTCATCCTTGCCGGCACCAACAACTATCTCGGCCTGTCCTACGACCCGCGCTGTATCAAGGCCGCGCAGGACGCCGCCCAGCAGTGGGGCACCGGCACCACCGGGTCGCGTCTTGCCAACGGTTCCTTCGCCGAGCACCAGGCCCTGGAAAGCGAAATCGCCGCCTTTTACGGACTGGATCACGCGATCGTATTCTCCACCGGATACGCCGCCACCATGGGCATGTGTGCCACCCTGGCCGGGCCGGGGGACGTCATCCTGATGGACGCGGACAGCCACGCCAGTATCTACTCCGGCGTGAAACAAAGCGGTGCCGAGATCATCCGCTTCAAACACAGCAACCCGGAGGATCTGGCCAAGCGTATGCGTCGCCTGGGCGATCGTGCCGGGCAGGCGCTGATTATTGCCGAGGGGATCTACTCGATGCTCGGGGATGTGGCGCCGTTACAGGAGATCGCCGCGATAAAACGCGAGTACGGCGGCTACCTGTTGCTCGATGAGGCCCACTCCATGGGCGCACTGGGGGACACCGGTCGCGGTGCCGCACAAGCAGCCGGCGTGGAAGCGGATGTGGACTTTACCGTGGGCACCTTCAGCAAGAGCCTGGGCTCCATTGGCGGCTTCTGTGTCAGCCGTCACGCTGAGCTTGAGGCTATTCGCTTCTGTATCAGCGCCTATATCTTCACCGCGTCCTCGTCGCCCTCAATCATCGCCTCAACACGCGAGGCGCTGCGCATCATCGGCCAGGAACCGGAGCGTCGCACCCGGCTGTGGGAAAACGCCAACCGACTGTACCAGGGCCTGAAATCCCTGGGCCTGGCAGTAGGCCCTACCGCCAGCCCGGTGGTTGCAGTGGAAATGGTCGATCGCTCCCAGACTATCGATTGCTGGAAAGCACTGCTGGATGCCGGCGTTTACGTCAACCTGGTAATACCACCCGCCTCACCCTCTACCAATTTCCTGCTGCGCAACAGCGTCAGCGCCGCCCACTCCAGTGAGCAGATCGACACTATCATCGCAGCCTATGCAGGCCTGCGTGACACTGGATTGCTACCCGTTTCACAGGACAGCTAATGGACCAGATCATCATCACCGGCAATGGACCATTGCGCGGTGAGGTCAGTATTGCCGGCGCCAAGAATGCCGCCCTGCCGATCATCGCCGCCGCGCTACTCTCCCCGGAACCGCTGCACCTGACCAATATCCCTGGCGTGCGGGATATCGATACCGCACTCAAACTGATGCAATTACTGGGCTGCACCGTGGAGCGCGACGATACCTCGCTGGTAATCGAAAGTGCCCAGGTACACTCGGTGCGCGCGCCCTACGAGCTGGTCAAGACCATGCGCGGTTCCATACTACTGCTGGGCCCATTGCTGGCGCGATTCGGCGAGGCCGATGTGTCACTTCCAGGTGGTTGCGCCATCGGCTCGCGTCCGGTCAATGAGCATATCTCGGGGTTGCGCGCCATGGGTGCCGAGGTGGAAATCGAGGCGGGCTATATCAAGGCCAAGGCCAATCGCCTGTGCGGCGCCCACTTCGCCTTCGATGTGCCCTCGGTAACCGCTACCGAAAACCTGATGATGGCCGCCGCGCTGGCCGACGGTACCTCGGTACTGGAAAACTGCGCCCTGGAACCTGAAATCGGTGACCTGGCCAAATTACTGATCGCCATGGGCGCAAAAATCGAAGGCGCGGGCAGCAGCACCATCACCATTGAGGGTGTGCAACAATTGCATGGCGCCAGTCATCGCGTACCCCCTGACCGCATCGAAACCGGCACATTCCTGGTCGCAGCTGCCGCCACCCGCGGCGATATCAGGGTGATGAACACCGAACCGGACTTCCTGCATCACGTGCTGGGCAAGCTGGAACAGGCCGGTGCCAGGTTGGAAACCGGGCCTGACTGGATCCACCTGGACACCGGCGGCAAACGCTGCCAGGCAGTGAACATCACCACCGCCCCCTACCCCGCTTTTCCCACCGACATGCAGGCCCAGTTCATGGCATTGAACGCGCTGGCCGAGGGCTCTGCCACCGTGGTGGAGAATATTTTCGAAAACCGCTTCATGCATGTCGCGGAGCTACAGCGCATGGGGGCAGATATTGAATTACAGGGCCACACTGCCATCGTGCGCGGCAGGGAGCGCCTGCAAGGTGCCCCGGTAATGGCCACCGACCTGCGCGCCTCCGCCTCATTGATTATTGCCGCACTGGCCGCCGATGGCGACACTACCGTGGACCGGGTTTATCACCTGGACCGGGGTTATGCCAATATCGATCGCAAACTCGCCGAGCTGGGGGCCATCATCCGCAGGGTGTGAAAACTCCCGGGGACCAAGCGCATGCCACAATGCTTCGCACAACTTTCAGACCCGCACCTGAGCTCACTGGACCAGGTAAGAGCCAGGGACCTGTTTAACAAGCGGGCCCTGGGCTATCTCTCCTGGCGCCGCAAGCGCCGTTTCGAACACCGCCCGGAAGTGTTGCAGGCGCTACAGCGCAACCTGGAACTGCCACAGCTGGACCAGCTGTTGATTACCGGGGACCTCACCCATATCGGCCTGCCCTCGGAATTTCGCCAGGCCAGTGACTGGTTGCAACAACTGGGTGACGCGCGACAAATCGCGCTGGTGCCAGGCAATCACGACAGCTGTGTGCGCGCCGACTGGCAACAGACCTATGCCCTGTGGCAGGACTATATGGCCTCCGACGAGGCGGGACACACTGATCACGCAAAGACGTTTCCAAGTTTGCGGGTGCGCGGGCAACTGGCTTTTATCGGGCTGTCCACGGCGTGCCCCAAACCGCCGCTGATGGCCACTGGCACTGCTGACGCCGAGCAGCTAAGCCGCCTGCCAGAGCTGTTGAACCGCTGCGCGGAGCAGGGCCTGTTCCGCGTCCTGTACCTGCATCATTCGCCGCTGCCCGGCGTGGAAAAATGGCGCAAGCGACTGACCAATGCCAGCGCTGTGCACGATATCATCGCGCAGTGTGGTGCAGAACTGGTATTACACGGCCATGGGCACCGCGCGCACTACCACGAAATGACTACCCGGGATGGCATGGTGCCGGTGATCGCCGTGCCTTCAGCCTCCGCACTGGGCCTGCATGGGGCGGATACCGCGCGCTACAACCGCTACAGCGTGGAGCGCGACAGCGATGGCTGGCAGCTGGGCATTGATGCCAGGTGTTATGACCGCGAGAGCGGTGAATTTACCCCGGGCGAGCAGCGCGAGGTCGCCATCAGGCGTCCTGTTCCGCCACCTTCGCCAGGGAGCCCTTGACCAGCATCAGATCGGAGATGGAGTCCACATCGATGGCCGCGTTGGCATAGGGCAGGATCACCGGACGGATGCGCAACCCCAGACGCTTGCTCAGCTTGGCCAAGGCCTCCTCCAGGGATAACAGGCCCAGGCGGTAGCGGATAATCGCACCCCAACCCAGCAGGCCGATAACCACCAGCGGCTTCTTTCGTTGCTGCTCAATTTTGCGCCAGAACCTTGCCGCACGGCGCCCTTCCGGGGTGATAAACGCAAACAGGTTACAGCCGCAAAAATCCCCGTCACTGAAGCGCAGTACCGTTTTCTTGATCCCGGGGTAGGCCTCTGTCACCAGGGCGTGGGGCGCAAGACCCACTGCCACGTCCACATCATCCGCCAGGCTCTGGCGACCGAATGCGTCCACGATTTCGGGAGTCAGCAGGGGGTGATCCGCGGTAGTCAACAGCACCGCCTCACTGGGATCCAGTGACTGCATGACGCGATAGGCGCTGGTGCTGGGACTGGATTCGGGCGGGCTCCACAGTACCTCTCCATCTTTTACCCAGGTCGCCAGGGGCTCATCGGTCGCCACTTCACTCTCCTCCGGCCCCGCCAGGCAGATTTTGTTGACTACCCGGGACGCGCGCAGGGAATTGAGCACCCTGCGCACCATGGGCAGGCCGTCGATATCGATCATCGCCTTGCAGCCCGCCTCCGAATGATCGATCAGCGAATCCGCCTTGGTGCGGTCACCGGCAAGAACGATCGCCGTCATCTGGTGCTGTTCCGGGTCGAGGTGCATAAGCGGTTATAAATCCTTTTCGTAGATACGGTAGAGCTTGTACGCCTGTCCACCGATAGTTTCAATGATATTGCGCATGCCGTCGTTATCTTCGAGTATCCAGCCCATTTCCACATCCGTCACCCCACGGCGGTGGAACTCCTTGCGCAGCGCGTCGGTGACCATGAAGGCCAGGGTCGGCCCCAGGCGCGAATGCTGGTACTCCCGGCGCACGCCCATCAGCGGCACCCGGGCAGTTCTCGGGTGCCGCACTTTCAGACGCCACAGCAGCTTGAGCCAGCCAAAGGGCAGTAGTTTACCCTTGAGGTCCCGCGCAGCCTCGTTGATATTGGGCAAGCCCACCATAAATGCCACGGGCTCTCCGTCATATTCCGCAATCTGTATATACTCGTCAGGCATCAATTTGCCCAGGGTGGTCACGGTTTCCACCCACTCCGACTCAGCCAGCGGCACAAACCCCCAGTTGTCGCGCCAGGCATCATTGAAAATATCGAGCATGATCCTGGCATCTTCTGCGAGTTGCTTGCGACGCGCAGGACGAACAGTCGCGCGGTCCGACACCCTCTCAGCCAGCATGGTCATCACCCGCGGCGCCTCAAAATCCGGCCGCACGTGGTAGGCGAGCAGATCCTTGACCGGCCTGTAGCCCTGATTTTCCACGGCGGCGCCGTACCAGGGTCGCGCATGACCCATCAGTACACAGGGTGGCGTTGCAAAACCTTCGACAAGCAGTCCGACTTCATCATTGATATGCAGATTGAAGGGTCCACGTACCGTTCGCATACCCTCGCTACGCAGCCATTCCTCCGCCGCACCAAACAGCGCCGCCACCACTTCGGGGTCTTCCTCTGCCTCAAACATGCCAAAATAACCGGCGCCATCGGCGTGCTGGGCCAGGTGTAACTCGTCGATTTGAGCAGTGATGCGCCCCACGGGGCGGCCCTCCCGATAGGCCACCCAGGCGCGCAAGCGCGCGTGTTCCAGGAAGTGGCTGTCAGGGGAAAAGCGCTCACGCTGCATGAAATCCAGAGGCGCTATCCAGACCGGATCTGCAGCGTAAATTGCGTGTGGCAAGGCAAGGAAATCCCGCAACTGGCCACGGCTTTTCATCACCTCCAGCGAGATAGCTGATCGCCCGGTTTCGCTGTTCACCATCCCGTATCCGCGTTCCTTTCCAATGCTGGGACAGCAGTATACAGATGAAATGGCGACTTGCGTAACATAATGGCTATTCCTCTTTTTTATCAACTAGTTACAGGACATCTTGCGCACCAGACCGGCCTGGAAACACTCCCCGAAAGGGGTAGATTTCGGCAATAGTAGCCGCTAGCCATTGGTATTATTACCTATAAGTTGCAGGGTCTAAAATGCTAGGATAGCGCCCTATCAGGTCACCCCATTTCATAGACTTGAGCATAAGGGCCAAAGCATGCGCAGAACTACAAAGCGAGCCCGATACCCCAGGTGGGATTTTTAACGCGAGATTCATTCCTCTGACGATAATGGAGTGAGTCACGGTTGTTTATTGAGCATTTGCGCCGACTACATTGGGCGCCGAATTGAGGATACTCCTTTGTCACAGATAATTGCCACGCCAACCCGCCACGACCTGCCATTTCGAGCCGCAGATTTCTCCACACTGACTGAGGCGCTCGACTATGCTGCCCGGGGTGAAACCGGCTGCAACTTCTACACCGGCCGTGGTGAACTCTACGCCACTGTGAGCTATGGCGAGGTGCGCCAGCAAGCGTTGGCACTGTCGCAAAAATTGTTGGGGCTGGGCCTGGCCAAGGGCGACCGCGTGGCCCTGGTGGCAGAAACCAGCCCGGAATTCGTACTTTTCTTTTTCGCTTGCCAGTATGCGGGCCTGATTCCGGTAGCGCTGCCCGCTTCTGTCAAAATCGGTGCGCACTGTGCTTATGTAGCGCAGCTACAGCGTCTGATGGAAGCCAGCGACGCAGCTATCGGCGTGGCTTCAGAAGGCTACCTGCCGTTCCTGCAAGAGGCCTGCGAGGGCCTGTCGACCCGCATGGTGGATACCCACGACGCATTCCGCGCCCTGCCCGCCGGCACCCAGGAACTCCCCGAGATCAGCCCTGAAGATATCGCCTATATCCAGTACACCTCGGGCAGCACCCGCTTCCCCCGCGGTGTGATAATCAAGCACCAGACTGCCATGGCCAACCTGCAGGGTATGGTCGGTCCCGGTCTGCAGATGAATGGCGAGGATCGCATGATGTCCTGGCTACCCTACTACCACGACATGGGCCTGGTAGGTTTCGTCCTGGTACCCATGTCTGCCCAGGTATCCATCGACTACCTCGATACCCGCGAATTTGCCATGCGCCCCAGGCAGTGGCTCAACCTGATGACCCGGTCCAAGGCCACCATCTCTTTTGCTCCCTCCTTCGGTTACGATCTGTGTGCCCGCAGGGTGCGTCCCAAGGACATGGAAGGCTACGACCTGAGCAACTGGCGCATTGCCGGCATAGGCGCGGAGATGATACGCCCGGAGACCCTGGCGTATTTCGCCGAAGTCCTCAAGCCCTGCGGTTTCGACCAACGCGCCTTCCTGGCCTGCTATGGCATGGCCGAGTGCACCCTGGGTATCAGCTTTTCACCTCTGTCGACAGGCTTTACCACACACCATATCGATAGCGATCGCCTGTCAGACAACCATGAAGCGGTGCTTATGGAAGAGGACGATACTGAAGGTCGCGGACGCCACTTTGTCAATTGCGGTGTCCCACTTCCCGGCTTCGAAGTTGAAATACGCGACGACGGCAAGGTATTGGGTGACTGGCACAGCGGTGTCATCTACCTGCGCGGCCCCAGCGTGATGAGCGGTTACTTTAACCTGCCCGAAGAGTCCAGCTATGCGCTGTCTGAAGACGGCTGGTTGAATACCGGTGATATCGGCTACCTGGCCGACGGCGTACTGACCATTACCGGTCGCAAAAAAGACCTGATTATTATTCACGGTCGCA
>Ga0316189_10007091_pt1 | contig 10642 bp, 13 predicted proteins | sample LowCovwburrow_MG_FD_204930 | JGI IMG/M metagenome (GOLD analysis project Ga0316189, IMG submission 204930) | Coastal sediment microbial communities from Maine, United States - Lowes Cove worm burrow | ecosystem: Environmental > Aquatic > Marine > Coastal > Sediment | place: USA: Maine... | reverse complement strand
ACCGTCGAGAATAACGCCATCAACTCCCAGAACAGGAACAGCGTAATCAGATCGCCCGCGAAGCTGACGCCGATGGCGCCGGCGGCGTAGGCGTACCCAGCCGCGAGCTCATACCAGCGCGCCTGTCGGAACGCATACAGTCCGCCGACAAACGCCATCAGTGCAAAGATCGTCGCGAACAGGCGCCGCAGTGCACTGCCCTCGACGGGTTCTATCCGATAGTCGAGGAACGGCAGGGTAGAGACGACCCCGTCGGGCACCTGCCAGATGGCCCACAGCGTGATCAGCGGGGCGACCAGCAGGATAGCCGTGCGCAGATGGCCGCGGGTCGGTCCGATCAGGATCGCGGCGGCAATCATAATGAATGCGGGCGGCAGCAGCTCAATCATCGCCGTGCTCCGATCGGTAGTAGTCCTGATCACGTTTCAGCAGGTAACCAAGCCCCTTGGCAAACAACACCATCAGCAGGCAGGACAGAAAACCGAAGGCAGCGCCGAATCCAATCCAGCCGTCGACGCCGAAATAGCCCTTCACTTTAATCACGGCCTGCAACGCAACCGTCAACGCCAGCACCGCCCAGAAAATTCGCCACAGCAGGCGGATCGAAGTCGGACGCACCAGCCATGAATCCTGTTCGCGGGGTTGGTTCATTTGCCGACTCCGAGCATTTGCGCTTCGAGCGCTATCACCGGCCCGTTGGAAATAAACAGGCCGATCGTCAAGGCCGCGGTGACGGTCAGCGCAATCACCATGGGCAGTGGGGCTTCGCCGTGTTCCAGGTTATTGTCAGCGGTTTCCCGACTGAACCAGGCGGCAAAAATAATGGGCAGAAAATAGGCGGCGTTCAATATCGTGCTGGCAATGATGGTTGCAATCGCCAGGTAGTTGTCCGCCTGGAAAGCACCGGCGAGGATATACCACTTGGAGACAAATCCACCGGTCGGCGGCACGCCGATCATGCTGAGGGCGCCGATGGTAAAAGCGGTCATGGTCCAGGGCATGCGCCGACCGATCCCCGCCAGCTGGCCGATTTCGGTTTTCTTCGCCGCGGTATAAATAGCGCCGGCGGCAAAAAACAACGTAATTTTGCCGAATGCATGGGCCACCATGTGCAGCGACGCGCCAATTTCCGCCAGCGGCTTGAGGACGGCGGTCGCCATAACCACGTAGGATAACTGGGCCACGGTCGAATAGGCCAGCAGGCGCTTCAGGTTTTGCTGGCGCAGGGCGACCAGGCTGGCCGCCACCACGGTAAAGGCCGCCGCGTAGAGGAGCCAGCTGCTGCTGGGTTCTGCGAACAGGTAGTCGACGCCGAAAATGTAGACGATGACCTTGGTGACGGTAAAAACGCCCGCCTTGACCACGGCCACGGCATGCAGCAGTGCGCTCACCGGGGTCGGCGCCACCATGGCGGCCGGCAGCCACCGGTGCACGGGCATAACGGCCGCCTTGCCGATGCCGAAAACGAACAACCCGAGCAGCAGCCCGAGGGCAGGTCCTTCGAGTTGGCCCTGCAGGATTCCTCCCGGCGTAAACTCGCCGGTCCCGGCCACGAAGTAAGTCCAGATAATGGCGGGCAGCAGCAAGCCGATCGATGTCAGCAGCAGTATGCCCAGGTAAACCCGGGCCGAGCGCACCGTCTTCTCGTCTCCCTTGTGCGAGACCAGCGGATAGGTACAGAGGGTCAACGCCTCGTAAAACAGGAATAGCGTAAACAGGTTGGCTGCGAAGGCAATGCCGATGGTCGCTGCCAGCGATAGCGCGAAGAAGACGTAAAAGCGCGTCTGCTTCGATTCCTTGTTGCCGCGCATGTAGCCGATCGAATAGATCGAGTTGACGATCCACAGGCCCGAGGCGAGGGCTGCGAACAGCATGCCCAGGGGTTCGATACGGAATCCAAGCTGAATGCCGGGTACCACTTCGAACAGCTGCAGTTCCGGGCGCGCACCCGCCATCAGATCCGGCACCAGGCTCCAAACCACGAGCGCAAGGGCGCCCGCGGTGACCAGCGTCACCGTCTCGCGCAGGTTGTCGTTGATACGCCCGCTGATCGCAATCGCCAGCGCGCCCGTCAGCGGTATGGCCAGGGAAGCGGCAATGGTGATGCCGAAGTTCATCGCATATGTCCATGCAGCAGCTGCGCGGCGCTGGTGGCGAGATGTATCGGGATTGCCGGCATCAGGCCGAAATAGAAATTCAGCACCACCGCGCCCCAGGTCGCCAGCAGCAGCGGCAATGGCGCTTCAACGGCGGTCGAATCCGGGTCGGGCGCATGGAAATAGGCCGCTTCGACGACGCGCCAGATGTAGACCACCGCCATCAGCGAACTGACGACGATCACGGCAACCAAGGCTATGCCAAGGCTACCCAAGCGGAAAGTGGCCGTGATCAGGTACCATTTGCTGATAAACCCGGCGGTCCCCGGAACCCCGATCAGGCTAAGCCCGGCAAGTACGAATGCGGCCATGGTCCAGGGCATTTTTTGCGCAATGCCGCCGATGCTATCGATGCGCATCCGCGCGACGCTCATGCCGAGGCAGGCCACTGCAAGGAACAGCGCGCCCTTGGCCAGCGCATGATTGAAAATATGCAGCAGTCCGGCGGTAATGCCGGTCACGCTAACCAGGCTGGCGCCGAGCGTGATATAACCGATCTGCGCCACCGACGACCAGGCCAGCAACCGTTTCAGATTCGGCTCGAACATGGCGACGCCGGAAGCGATCAGGATGGCCAGCAGCGACAACGGCATCAGGAAGTAAACAAACTGAAAGTCATGGCCCTGAAGATTCGGCTGAAACACGAAAAAATCGAAGCGCAGCAGAATGTAAATCGAAACCTTGGTCGCGCAGGCTGCGAGGAATACCGTTACCACGTTGGGTGCATAGGTATAGGCGTTCGGCAGCCAGATATGCAGGGGGAAAATAGCGGCCTTCAGCGCCAGGCCGACAGTGATGAAGCCGGCAGCGACCAGGATCGGCCTCTGATCGGCGACGTCGTGGATTCTGAGCTCCATGTCGGCCAGGTTCAGCGTGCCGGTCATCAGGTAAATCAGGCCGACGCCGATCAGGTAGAAGGTGGCACCAATCGTGCCCATGATCAGGTACTGGAATACGGCTGGCAGTGCGCGCCGGTCGGGTCCGCCTGCAACCAGCACGTAGCTCGCCAGGGATGAGATTTCCATGAATACAAAAATATTGAAAGCGTCGGCCGTCACCAGAATCCCGGCCAGCCCGGCGAGTACGAGCAGCCAGGCGGCAAAGAATAGCGGCTGCCGCTCCGCCTCGATGTCCCGGTCCAGGCTTTGCGCACCGGCGAGCAGGGCCAGGCTCGATGCACCGGTGACGATCAGCAGCATCAGTGCGCTGAATGCGTCGACGCCAAGCTCGATACCCCAGGGCGCCGGCCATGAGCCCATCAGATATGTTATTTCTCGATCGGCGAGAACATCCAAGGTGAGCGTGACGGCAATGGCGAAGGCACAAAGGCTGGCCGCGCTTGCCACGGCCCAGGACAGGCGTCGTTGCCTGAGCAGCATCACCAGGGGTGCGGTCAACATCGGCACCACCACCTGCAACGCCGGCAGGTGCGGGTATAAGCCTGTCACTGCCGATCGATCTCCTGAATCTCGTTTTCCTCGATCGTGCCGTATTCCTCCTTGATGCGAATCACGATACCAAGGCCGAGCGACGTGGTGGAGATGCCGACAACGATAGCGGTAAGAATCAACACCTGAGGCAGCGGATTGGAAAACAACCGATCGGCGTTATCGCTGGTGAAGATCGGCGCGGTGCCACCTTCGACCTTGCCCATCGTGATGTAAAGCAAAAACACGGCGGCCTGGAACAGCGACAGACCGATCAGTTTCTTGATCAGATTGAGCTTCGCAATGACGGCATAGAAACCTATCATCAGCAGCGCCGCGAATACCCAGTAGTAATAGAGGCCGAGCAGTTCCATCAGAATTTGTCGCGCGCGGCGAAGGCGTGGAAAATACTGAGCAGCACTCCGGTGACGGTGATGCCGACGCCGGCTTCGATCAACAGGATGCCGAGATGCTGGCCTTTGACCGGATCGGATGACAATACCGAGTAGTCGAGAAAGTTGCCGCCAAGGAATATTCCGGCGAGGCCAACCGCACCATAGATCAGGGCGCCGCCGGCGATGAGCCCCGTCAGCAGCCCGCGCGGCATTACCCTGAGGGCGCGATCCTCGCCTTCGAGCAAGGCGTAGAGAATGACCGCGGCGGCAACGATTGCGCCGGCCTGGAAGCCTCCGCCGGGCCCGTAATCGCCGTGAAATTGAACATAAAATCCGAACAGAAGAATGAATGGCATCAATAGCCGGCCGACGACCCGAGGTATCAGATAATGCCGGAGTCCTCCCGGTTGAGCAGAATCGATCGGGCCTTGCTGAGCATATTCGCCCGAACGCGCTCCCAATAGAAATAGTACGCCGATGCCGGCGGTGAATACCACGAAAACCTCGCCCAGCGTATCGTAACCCCGGAAACTGCCCAGGACCGCGGTCACGACGTTGGGAATATCTATGGCTTCACGTGTCTTATCCAGATACCAGGGCGCAACATGTTGGTGCACGGGCGCAAACGGGTCGCCAAAACGAGGTTTTTCGAAAGTGGCGTAAATCAGTACCAGCATCGTCGTGACGACAACGATCAGTGCGACCAGTCGGTTTGTCGACGGCGCACGCTCGCTGTCCGCGGTTAGCACCAATGCCCCGAGCAATAACACGGTCGAAATACCGGCCCCGATCGCAGCCTCGGTCAGCGCCACGTCGGCGGCATCGAGCAGGAAAAAGTTCGCCGCCAGCAGCAGGCTAAAGATGCCGCTGAGCATGACGGATACGAAAAGGTTGCGCGCCTGTACGATGGCGATCGCCGTTATCACCAGCAATGTCAGCAGGAATACTCCGAAAATAACCGTCACTCGGTACGCCCCTGTTCGAACGGTCGAGCTTGTTCAGTGCGTTTACCCGCGAGTAATGCGGCGCTGGCGAGTGCATTGGATGCGGTCGGGCCGGTAACCAACAGGAACAGCAGAATCGCCGTCAGCTTGATACTGGCGAGTGAGAGTCCGGCCTGCAGTATAATGCCCGTGATGATCAGTACCGGGCCCATGGCGTCAGTGATACTCGCAGCATGCATGCGAGTATACAGGTCCGGCATGCGCAGCGCGCCAAGACCGCCAATGAAAACAAAGACCCCACCCAACGACAACAGCAGCCAGCTGGATATATCCAGAAACTGCGCCATGCTCAAGTATCCTCCCCGGAGCATTCTGAATTGCGAGCCGCACGACTGCGGAAGAACTCGAGAACCGCAAGAACACCGATAAAGTTGATCAATGCATAGGCGAGTGCGAGATCGAGAAAATCCGGGCGTCCGAACAGGAATGCGATCACCGCGAGCAGAAGGACGGTCTTGGTGCCGAGCATGTTGACCGCCAGTACGCGATCGTAGAGGCTGGGCCCGATCACGGCTCGCATCAGGGCAAGCGCCATGGTAATGATCAGAGCAATGGTGACAGCGTAAAACAAGGTTCAGTCTGCGTGAAGCTGGGCGACGCGGCGGTCCATTTCGCCGGACATCAGTTCGCGGGCGCCGGCCTCGGTTAGCGTATGGACTCTGATCACGCCTTTATGCAGATCGAGCGCGAGTGTGCCGGGAGTCAAGGTGATAGAATTGGCCAGTATTACCTGATCGACCGGATGTTGGCTCGTTGCCTTGATTTCCAGCACTCTGGGGCTAATCGGGAGTCGCGGGTCGATGACGATCCGGGCGACGTCCAGGCTGGATCGTATCACTTCGCGTATCAGCCACGCCCAGTAGCGGAACAGGCGAAAACTGTAGCGCAGCGAGAAAAGGCGATCCTCGAGGTAACCCATTCGCCGGACCAGCAGGAATGTGATAACACAGGAGACGAGCCCTAAACCAAGCAGTGAGGGCTCGAACAGCCCCGACCACAGCAACCAGAAGGCCATAAGCACGAAAAGCAGGATCAGTTTTCGGTAGTACGGGTATTTCTTCAGGCTGCCAGTCATTGCGAAATCTCTCTCGACCCGGGGCTTGTTGCTCTGGAGCATGAATAGTATGACACAACTTTTCCTCCTGCAAAATCAACTCACATGGTCCGCTCCTTTAGACGCCAGATCAGCAACGAGATCAGCAGCATCAAAGCGAGCGCCTTGATAATTTCACACTGCAGCCATTAAACTAAACTTAACACTCTTCAGGGGGCTTCCACGATTACCCAGAAGACTGCCGTGCTACGTCAGGTACCAGGTTAAACAGCTTACCAAGCCCAGCATGCAAGGCCCGTTCATCATCGGTATGCAAGGTTGCATGCCCCATCTTGCGACTGTGTCCCTGGCGAAATGCTGATGATCGCTGGAATACAGATACTTATCCAGTCTTGCCCCTGAAGGCAACCTCCTCTACTCTACCCTTCCATGAAAGACCTGCTGGTGTTACTCGCGCATCTTTTGACAACGCTCGCCGAACTCCTCGGACCGGGTGGTACGAGGGCTGTTGTAGCTGACAGCCTGCTCGTGAAGCAGCAGATCACATAAGCTATATTGGGTAAGTGCACATTTCACTGACACAGATCGACCAGACAGTTTGATTAAAACTTTGCTCGCTCGTTTTCTATTTCTTTTTCTACGAGTTACGAGCAGGAGAACTTTAATCGATCGGGAATTCGAAAGAGATGCTCGAAAAACAGCGAGAAACCGTCAACGAGATTCCAATGAATTGCCGGCAAAAAACCCGCCGAAGCGGGCTTAATAACAGCGCTCAGAGCGTCTCTAATCGATTCTAAGCGTCTTTCGACAACTTTGCTTTTATAGAGCCGTAGTATGTGGAACTTCCGGCCTTAGAAAGTGGGACTTCTTCCATAAACGAGAACTACTACTGGAAGATCGATTACTACGACCAGGATTTAGCGCTTCACTCTTCAGATCCAGCCAACCCGGCACTTACCATCCTTGTGCTGACGATCATGCTCGTCGATGAGTACTGACGAAGCGACCGGCCCAAGGTGTGCCCTCCTATTCTGGAGCGCTCTATCGCAGCTATTGTGGCAACTTGTACGAGACGTTACCTTCGCTCACCACGATGTGGCCGCCCTTCTGTAGTTCATTGATTAAAGACATCAATTCCGCTTCCTCGAGCTTTTTAGTGAATAGCGTGTTGATGGTGTTGGCTAGCGTTTTCACCTTCCTTGGTTTTGAATGCCCGCGCCCCGCTAGATTCTTTACGATCGCCGCAACTTTTTCATCGTCGCTAGTGGCCGTAGACATTCGAAGCACAGGGATTTCTGCTAGATCTTTTTCTCTCTGAATTCGTATTTTCCGGGTTTTCAGGTGCTTGATCAGGGGATCGAAACCTGTGTCTTTGGATATGATATGGAAATATGCTTCCGGGTCTTTTGCGACCAGCTCGCCGACATAGAATGCCAAATGAAAATCAAGTGCATTCTTGCCGTTGCCACCAATTTTCACGTACTGAGCATCGTCGCCAAGCTGTTGCATAGCAGCAGCTAGTTCAAATGGGATCTTGGCCTGGCTCGCGCCAACGAAAACTAAGACCTTAAAAGGATGACTCGATAGGATTTCGAGGTTCTTCGGCTGGACGTTTTCGAAATCTATGAGCACGTAATTAGTTGCCAAGGTTGCCTTCCCTTTTCCTATGCTTTTCAACGCACTCTGCCAATCGGTCGTTTATGATTCGCGTGCTGACTATCATGTGCGTCGATGAGTAAAACGGCCCAGGCTGCATCTTACGGAGATTCAGGGTCATCCGATAGATCCTATGCGGGCTAGTAGATTTGGATGAGTGGTATATAAAGCCCAATCAGACTAAATCTGTTGTTAGAGATAAGTATACTGTCCCCGGAATTCGGAATTCCCGGGGTGGTGTTAATACCCACTGGGATAAACGCCGTCTTTGCACCGCGCACGCCCAATCCTGCTGCGTGATGGGTCGGTTTCATTGTGCCGTTGTGTCGCATCGGTTTGGGATGCTTGAAGTTAGGGCGGCATAAACAGCTCTAGCCATCAACCGGTATCCTTCTTCACTTGGATGAACACCATCATCAAGCCACTGAGTTGGACTTGATTCACCGACAGGCCAATGTTCATAAATGGGCACACAAACTACGCTGAGCGTCTTGGCTAACTCGTGCATTGCCTGCCGGAAGGGCTCAAGCATGAGGTTTTCCTGTGGGGGATAAACCGGAGGTGGAGGTATCAGTATAACGATGCCCTTCGGGCACTCCGTTTGATACTCCCGCACTATTTGCCGTACTGCTGCCTGGAACTCAGATGCCGGAATGCCGACAAAGCAATCATTGATGCCAAATTGAACTAAAGCGATGTCAGCTGGCGGGTGCAACAAAGCTCCCCTTAGGCGACGTAGGCCACCCTGGGCGGTATCACCGCACACCCCGTGATTATGCAATCGAAATTGGTTCGACAGATAATCCTGTGCCAATAGCTCCATCAGCATGTGAATGTAGCCAGCTGGCACCATGTACCCATAACTTAAGGAATCTCCAAGTACAGAAAGGGTGATTTGGCGCTGGTCCTTGATAAGCAAAGCAAAAGAACTATTCATTATTTTTCCGAAAAGATCATTATCCTTCGCGTAACCTCAAGCAGCCTTTAGTCCTGGCCCGAAATTTGCTCATCCAAGTCGAGACAGAGCCGGAAATGCCATACATGTGGGTCCCCATCATTTCATACGTCGAGGGGTTTCCTAGACAGGCTTCTTTGTTCTGGGCTGCATGGATCTAGAGTATGCCTTTGCCATACCTCATTCCGTTATCGTGTCCAATGTAGAGTGGCTGAATACAACGACAAAACATAATCCCGAGGTAACATATTGGCACATCCACCTTGTTGAGCCTAATCCAGGCCACTTCTCGCTATTGTTACATAAAAAGTGTGAGTCACTTCTGTTCGACGACTACGTGGTGAAATTGGGTTAATTGCATTTGTCCGGAATGAGCGGTTCAAGCAGACGATTGATCTGCTGGATGAGCCAGTGACGCCGAAGTTGAAGGTTGTGAAGTGATTTAACGCTTGTGAGAAGCTAAAATTGACCAATTTTTGTGTGGCAATCGATATCTGATCTGACAATGACTATCAGATGTAGCCATTGGACGCTCACAGAGTGCATCTATCACCGCATCCGGCCAGAATCCGCCATCTGTCGAACATCAAAAACGCTGTAATTATGAGGGAAGTCCGGATGTAGTGGTCTATACTGCTTGAAGAAAATCGGGGTCCCGATTCTCTCAATTTGATAACGAGACAAGGACTTCTAGATGTCTATTAAGAACAATCTATTAGCAATCTATATCAGAAACCGCTCATTCAACTATACGGACCGAACGGGTCCGTATGATAAGTATTAAATGCAACTTCGAGAGCGTGAGAGGGAAGAATCCATGATAAGGCCTCTTGCAATTGATCACATCGTGTTGCGTACAAATCGTTACGAAGAGCTGATCAATTTTTATGTTGAAGTACTCGGCTGTAATATTGAACGAGAAACTGCACAAAAATTTGGCCTTACTCAGTTAAGAGCTGGTAACGCATTGATCGACATCATAGATGTAAGGGGAAAACTTGGTAGAAAAGGTGGGCCCGCACCAACGGAAAAGGGAAACAACGTTGATCACTTTTGCATACAGATAGAGCCTATAAATGAAAATGAATTAATAGACTATCTGAAAAGTAGAAGCGTTGAGTGTGAAGAGTTCAAAGACAGGTACGGGGCAACGGGTATGGGGCGTTCTATATATATAAAAGACCTAGCGGGCAACAATATAGAGCTTCGTTCCATCGTATAGCCGGTATTTACAAGGTGCTGCACGCGGAGTTTCAACACTATTAGTCCTTTTGTATGCGCGAATGTAGCACCAATTTTTGTCAGCCGGTGAGGACAGCGTTAGAGAATAATAGATGAACTTGCGTATTCGTAGCCTTTTGATCTGGCACTTGAGGTATTTGGTAGACTTATAAAAAACGAGCAACCATTTGGCAGTAAAAAGAATGGCCAATTATTTCTAATCAAACAGCAGGAGTATGTGCGATGTACGTAGTTATGAGTGCGACTGGTAACATCGGCAGTAAGTTAGCCAATATTCTGCTCGACAAAGGCGAGAAAGTCAGAGTCATCGGGCGGTCATCAGAGCGACTAACACCCTTTATCGGTCGTGGCGCAGAGGCTGCCGTTGGCGATGTTTCGGATGCAGAATTTTTAACAAATACCTTTAGAGGTGTCGACGCTGTTTTTGCTTTAATCCCGCCGAATTACGCGGCGGATGATTTCCGAGCTGAATACAATGCTGTCGGTGCCAATATTACCAAGGCAATACAGGAATCGGGCGTCAAGCATGTCGTTTTTTTAAGTAGCGTTGGTGCAGAGTTACCCGAGAATACTGGTGTTATCAAAGGATTGCGGGATGTTGAGCAACAACTCAACAAACTCGTTGGCGTCAATATTCTCCACCTTAGGCCAACGTACTTTATGGAAAACCTTTTGGCGAATATTGGGATGATCAAAAATATGAGCATCAACGGTGGAGATATTAGGGGCGATGTGAAATTTGCAATGATCGCT
>Ga0316189_10007090_pt1 | contig 10642 bp, 7 predicted proteins | sample LowCovwburrow_MG_FD_204930 | JGI IMG/M metagenome (GOLD analysis project Ga0316189, IMG submission 204930) | Coastal sediment microbial communities from Maine, United States - Lowes Cove worm burrow | ecosystem: Environmental > Aquatic > Marine > Coastal > Sediment | place: USA: Maine... | reverse complement strand
ATGCATTCTGCTGGAATATGCTGAAAACTCGAAACTCTACCTTCCTGTTGAAAACATAGAGCTTTTATCAAAGTACGGGCATGAAGAAGGTTTGTTGGACCGCTTGGGCGGCGGGGCATGGCAGGCCAAGAAAGCACGCCTGAAAGAGCGCATTCGCGAAATGGCTGACAAGCTGATCCGTGTTGCCGCCGAACGGGCGCTGCGCAAAGCACCCGTGCTCGAACCACCGCCTGGCATGTGGGACGCATTCAGTGCCAGATTTCCGTACAATGAGACAGACGATCAATTGACCGCAATTGAAGATGTCGTGGGAGACATGACATCAGGCGCACCGATGGATCGTCTGGTCTGTGGCGATGTGGGCTTCGGTAAAACAGAAGTTGCGATGCGTGCGGCATTCGTGGCGGCGATGTCAGGCGTGCAGGTTGCCGTTATCGCACCGACCACATTGCTGGCACGGCAACACTACAAAAGCTTTGCAGAACGGTTCCGCGGCTTTCCGATCAACGTACGCCAGCTTAGCCGGTTTGTATCTGCCAAAGACGCAAATGCCACCCGCGACGGCATGGCGCGCGGTACCGTAGACATTGTCATCGGCACGCATGCGCTTTTGGCAAAAGGTATTCGTTTCCAGAACCTTGGCCTGCTCGTCATTGACGAAGAACAACACTTCGGGGTGACGCATAAAGAGCGGCTCAAGCAGTTGCGCACGGACATCCACGTGCTGACGCTGACGGCCACACCAATCCCGCGCACATTGCAATTAAGCCTGACGGGCGTGCGCGACCTCAGTATCATCGGGACACCACCGGTCGACAGGTTGGCAATTCGCACTTACGTCAGCGAGTTCGATACCGTCACTCTGCGCGAAGCTTTGCTGCGAGAACACTATCGCGGCGGGCAGTCGTTCTACGTCGTCCCACGTATTTCTGATCTGCCCGAAATCGAAGAGTTCCTGAAAGAACAGCTGCCCGAATTGTCCTACGTTGTCGCTCACGGGCAAATGGCGGCGGGCGAGCTGGATGACCGGATGAATGCCTTTTACGACGGAAAGTACGATGTGCTGCTGGCGACAACCATCGTTGAATCCGGTCTGGATATTCCTACGGCAAACACAATGGTTGTGCATCGTGCGGACATGTTTGGGCTCGCGCAGCTCTACCAGATCAGGGGGCGTGTCGGGCGATCCAAAACCCGCGCCTACGCCTATCTGACGACCAAACCCCGGAAGCGTCTGACGGCCACGGCCGAGAAACGGTTGCGTGTCCTGTCCAGCCTCGACACGCTGGGTGCGGGTTTCACACTTGCCAGCCAAGACCTTGATATACGCGGCGCGGGCAATCTGCTTGGCGAGGAACAATCCGGACAGATGCGCGACGTGGGCTTTGAACTGTATCAATCGATGCTCGAAGAGGCGATTGCAAAGATCCGCGCAGGCGAAATGGAAGGCCTGAGCGAGGCAGATGATCAATGGGCGCCACAGATTAATCTGGGTGTTCCGGTGTTGATCCCAGAAGACTATGTGCCCGATCTGGATGTCCGGTTGGGGCTTTACCGCCGCCTCAGCAGCCTGACAACCAAGGTCGAACTAGAAGGGTTCGCGGCGGAATTGATCGACCGTTTTGGTAAGTTGCCGCGCGAGGTAAACACGCTTTTGCTGGTCGTGCGGATCAAGGCGATGTGCAAAAGGGCAGGTATTGCAAAGCTGGATGGCGGCCCCAAAGGTGCGACCGTGCAGTTTCACAACGACAAATTTGCTTCCCCACAGGGTCTGGTCGAGTTCATAGAGGACCAGCGGGGGCTTGCCAAAGTCAAAGACAACAAGATCGTCGTTCGAAGGGACTGGAAAGCCGACGCAGATAAGATCAAAGGCGCTTTTGCGATTGCACGTGATCTGGCCGAAAAGGTGGTCGCGGAAAAGAAGAAGGCAAAAGCCAAAGCCGGGTAGGGGTTATTCGGCGGGTTGGCGGGCTTCGATACGTCCCATCTGGACCATCAAGGCAAATGCGGCACAGGCGAGCACAAGGGCCGTCCCGACAATTGGCCTGATCGTCCCGTCAAACATCAACGCCGCAGGCGTCGCGATAAGGGCTGCGATCACTGTCGAAAAGGCGCCGATGACACTGGCGGCCATACCGGCAATATGTCCCATCGGCTCCATAGCAATTGCGTTCAAGTTGCCGATCGACAGGCCCACCTGAAAAAACACAAAGCCTTGCCAAACAGCGAAAAGCGCAAATCCTCCCGCAGGGATGGAGTTAAAGAACAACAACACGACAGAGGACAAAAGGATTTGGCCCACCATCGCAACGGTGATCAAGCGGCGCATGCCGAACCGCATCACCAGTAAGGCATTCAGAAAGCTCGCTAGAGCTGATGAAAGAGCGATGGCCCCGAACCAATATGGAAAGCTTTCAAGCCGATCAAAAACGAACTGATACGTCGGCTGGATCAGCACCAGAACAGAAAACAGTATCGCCATTGTAAGTGTCTGAACAAAGATTGAAATCCGCACAACAGGTTGATCGAACATCTGGCGCACCGCGTCGATCATCAGGGGCCATTGCAGAGGCCGCCGGTCTTCCACGGCCAGAGTTTCCGGCAGCCTGACCGCGAGCCAGAGTACGGACAGCAGGGAAAAGACTACAAAAGCCAGGAAGATACTGCGCCATCCTGCAAATTCGATGATCAAAGCGCCCAGAGCGGGTGCGAAAGCGGGCACGAGCGTAAAGATGATCATGACGAACGACAGAATTCGCGCCATCTCGCGCCCCGAAAACAGATCGCGAATGATCGCGATGCTGACAATACGCGGTCCTGCAGCGCCGACACCCTGAAACAACCGTGCGACCAGCATGACTTCTAATGACTGGCTTAGCCATGCGACCGCAGCCGAAAGAATGTAAAGTCCCGCCCCCCATAACATAATCGTCCGGCGGCCAAAGGCATCAGATAACGGGCCGGAAAAAAAAGTGCCGATCCCCATGCCCAAGATAAAAGAAGTCAGGATAAGTGCAGCGCGCGAAGGCTCTTGTGGGGAAAGCTCGGATGCGATCTCGGGCAATGCGGGCAGCATTGCATCAATTGAAAATGCAATCGTGGCGAACATCATTGCCATAAGGGCAATGAATTCAGGCCGACCCATCGGGAATTGACCGGGGTGTGACGTCAAAACCGGTACTTTTCACGCTGGCACATCAAAGACCTGTCTTCCGCTCTTATGCTTCTGTGAACTCGGCTATTACCTTTTTCCAAAGTTCTGGAGGCTGTGCACCCGGCACAGCGTGTTTGCTTGCAACGATAAAGGTTGGCACTGAATTCACGCCCATCTCGCGGCTGTGGGCATCGCGCGCGCGAATTTCCGCGATATCAGCATCTGATTGCAATAGTTTGCCAATAACCGCAGCGTCAAGCCCGATACCGTCTGCAATGTCCGCCAGCACTTCGGCATCGCCAATATCGCGCGCTTGGACGAAATAGGCCTCGAACAGCGATGAAACTGCTGCGATCTGACGTCCTTCGATACCGGCCCAATGAATGAGACGATGTGCATCGATCGTGTTCGGTGTCCGCTTCATTGCCTCGAAGTTGATGGTCAGCCCCGCAGCTTTTGCGTGTTCCACCACAGGTGCATAGGCCTTCATCGCAGCCTCCTTGCCACCAAATTTTCCTTCAAGATACGCACGGCGGTCCATGCCTCCTGCAGGCATTTCAGGATTAAGCTGAAACGGGTGCCATTCAATTGCAAAGGGATGGTTGGGGTTCTCGGCAAGGGCAGCATCGAGATATGTTTTACCAATGTAGCACCATGGGCAGATCGGATCGGACAGGATATCAAGCTTGACGGTATCAGTCATTGGGACCTCTTGAACTGAGCACGCAGACTGCGCCGCAGTATTTTGCCGTTCGCCCCGAGAGGCAACTCCGGCAGGTGAATGAATAGGCGCGGTTGTTTGTACCGCGCAAGGTTGTGGGACACATACGACCGCAGCACCGCCTCGTCCAGTGCTGCAGGTGCGGCATAGAAGGCAGCAATTACAAATGTGTCCGGCTTGATTTCAACTTCGGTAACAGCGACCGCGCCGATGCCCTCTACATCTGCAAGCACCTTTTCAACCTCGATGGGCGACACGCGGAAACCGCCTGCGTTCATCATGTCGTCATCGCGCCCCTTGTAGATCATGTCGCCCGATGGCTGCATGATCGCCTGATCACCGGTTAAAAACCATTCCCCCGACATGCGGTTTGCGGTGGCTTCAGGCGCGCCGAGATACTCGAGCATGAGGCCGGGGTCGCTGCGATGCACAGCGATAGTACCCTCGCGCCCCTTGGGGACTGGCATACCATCTTGCAATAGCGCGATCCGTCGTCCGCGTTGCGGTTTGCCCATAGTGCCTGCGGGTGCCCGATGCGGTGGTGCCTGCGAGATAAAGGTAGAGCACTCGGACATGCCATAAGCCTCAAAGACCTCGCATCCTGTTGCTTTGCGCCAGTGATCTGCAGTGGACTGGGGCAGTGTTTCGCCAGCGCTGAGCCCGTGGCGCAATTTGGGTAGGTTTGGGAAAGGCTGCGTTTTTAGCATTTGCCGGTAGACACCTGGTGCGGCTGCAAACAGTGTGGCTCGGTGTTTTGCCAGTAATCCCGGTATTTGATCTGCATCCATGCCTGGAATAGCTATCATGGCGGTAGCCCCGACGGTCCAAGGGTCCATCAAACCGGTGCCAAGTGTGTAGGTCCAATTGAAAGCGCCAGCATGCAGCACACGGTCTTGAGCCGTCAGACCGTACCAGTCTTCAAACATCATCTGCCGCGCCCAGATCGCACGATGTGCATGCGCCACGGCGCGTGGCTGGCCCGACGTGCCGGATGTGAAGATCACATATCCCAACCGGTTTGGGTCGCCCATGTGAAAGTCAGCCTCGGGCAGGGCGCGCCAAGCGCTCAAGGTATCGCTATCGACGATCAAGGGATGTGCAACGCACGGCACATCCTGCGCGTGTAGAACGGCCTTCGGCTCGAGAAGGTCGATAATATAGGCGGTCTCGCGCTCGGTCAGAGCGGATGATGTTGGCACGGGCACCATGCCTGCAGCCAATGCGCCCAGATAAGCCACAGGAAAATCGACAGTATTGCCCATCCGCATCAAGACCAAATCGCCAGCAGTAAGCCCACATCGAAGAAGACCCGTCGCTGTCCCCAGCACCGCGCGCCGGATATCGGCGTAGCTCCAACGCTCTACTTGCGCGTCGCCGACGACCAGCAAGGCGTCTTTACTTGGCACTCCGCGACCTGCATCCAAAACATGAGCCGCCATATTGAAAGGGGCAGGGCAGGGCGCAAAGGGGCCAGCATCGAAAACAGAAGTCATGCTGTGCTGCTAGACTGCGCCCGCTTGCGTTGCAAGCCTCTCAACTTGCGCCTAGAACCAACACCATGACACAAAAAGACCCCAAAAGCCTGATCCGCATTGCGCGCGAAAACGGGCCTGATGCGGCCGGCACGCCCCTTGATCTGGGTGAGCGGGTGCGCGCCCTGCGCAAAGCACGCAACTGGACGCTGGAACAGGCCGCACGGCAGGCGGGGCTTGCACGTTCGACATTGAGCAAGATCGAGAACGGGCAGATGTCGCCTACCTATGACGCACTCAAAAAGCTGGCAACCGGCTTGGAAATCTCGGTGCCGCAGCTTTTCACGCCACCACAGGGCGAAAAAGTGAACGGACGTCTGGCTGTGACCAAATCAGGTCAGGGATCCGCCCAGGCGACTGTGACGTACGAGCATGAATTGCTTGCAGATAGTTTGACGAAAAAGCAGATGCTTCCCTACCGCGCCCGTGTCCGGGCTCGCGACATGGCGGAATTCGATGGTTGGGTGCGTCACGATGGGGAAGAGTTTCTATACGTGCTGACCGGCGTCATCCAGCTATATACCGAATTCTATGAACCGATTGAGATGCGCCGCGGCGACAGCGCTTATTATGATGCAACGATGGGTCACAATGTGGTGTCGCTCAGCGCCGAAGACGCCACCATCCTTTGGGTGACCTCACTGGCCTGAGGGGGCCTGCCACCAAACTTCGGGCATGAAGTTAGGCCCGTCTCCGTAAATCGGCAGCCGGTCGGGAAACTGAAGGCTGGCATCATGCGCAATGCGGCCCGTTGTGTATTGCCAGAACGGGATCACGTAACGACCAGCGGTCAGCACACGATCCAGCGCGCGCACAGCAGCAACAAAGTCATCCTGAGAGCGCGCCGTTAGCATTGCGTCAATCATCGCATCAATCGCAGGAGATGCGGCCCCCATCAGATTGCGCGACCCTTGCTGTGCGGCAGCCTCTGACCCCCAATAGAACCGCTGTTCATTACCGGGAGACAGTGACAAGGCCCGCCGAAAAGTGGTCATGTCGAAATCAAACGCATTGTTCCGCTCTACGAACTGTGCGCTGTCGGTGGTCTCGATCTCGACCTCTACACCCAAACGCGCCAGGGCACTGACATACAGATCTGTAATGGCTTTGTTCTCGCTGCTGTCTTGGGCCAGAAGAATTGTAAAGGACAGTGGGGTACCATCGGCGTTCCGCATCACACCGCCATCAGCGCTCCAGCCTGCCTCGTTCAGTAGGGCCATTGCCCGGCGAATACCCTTGCGGTTGCGCAGTGATCCATCTGTTTGAGGCAAGGTATATCCGGTCAGCGTGTCCGGCAGCAGATCTGCCTCGAAAGGTGCCAAGAGTTCAGCAACGTCGGCAGGTGCTTCACCAGGCGCAAAAGCCAGCTCTGAGTTTGAGAAATAAGATGTAATACGCGGCTGCGCGCCGCCCGTCAGCGTGTCGTTGATATATTCAAAGTTAAACGCCTGTATCATCGCCTCGCGTACCCGCCAGTCATCGAACGGCGGTTTGCGGGTGTTCATGACAAAGCCTGTCATGCCAGAGGGCTTGCCATGCGGGATTTCAGATTTGATGACTTCGCCCCGCGAAACAGCGGGAAAATTGTACTGCTGTTCCCATTTCTGGGCATTAAACTCGCGCTGCGCCGAGATATTGCCCGCTTTGAAGGCTTCGAACATCACCGATGCATCGCCGTAAAAGTCGAGCTTGACCGTATCAAAGTTGTTGGTGCCGCGCCGGAACGGAATCTCGGCGCCCCAGTAATCGGGGTTTCGGGAGAGCTCAACAAATCGGCCTGCTTCATAGTCGCTGATAACGTAGGGCCCACTGCCGATTGGAATCTCCGACAGTGGGGCATTGGCAAAATCTTTGCCTTCCCATTGCGCTTTACTGAGGATCGGACGCAGACCCGCCAAAAGCGCCAGTTCGCGGTTTTCGGTATTAAAAGTGATCCGCAGACTGCGCGGGCCGGTCTGTTCGACGGCATCAATCTGGTTGTGCAGGCTGAGGTATCGCGGATGCCCCTGAGTGCCCAACAGGTCGTACGAAAAGATGACATCTTCGACCGAAACGGGGCTGCCATCAGAGAATCGCGCAGTGTCTCGAAGGGTAAATTCGACCCAAGCGCGGTCTTCAGGAACCTCAATCGATTCGGCCAGAACGCCATAAAGCGCAAAAGGTTCGTCCCAAGAGCGGCCCATCAACGCCTCATGGGTAAAAAATCTGAGCTGCCACGGAACGGTGCCTTTGCGCACGTAAGGGTTCAGGCTGTTGAAGCCACCGGTGTTACCCAAAGTAATGCTGCCCCCCTTAGGGGCATCGGCGCGCACATATGGCAAAGACACAAAATCCGGTGGAAGGGCGGGGGCTCCATACATAGATATCCCGTGTTGCGGCTCGGCCTTGGTCGCCTGCGCGCAGAGAATCACAATGCAAAGCGCAAGAATTCCGCGGAATCCTTGGAAATAAACAGTACCCATTTTGGAGACAATCCCCTGCTGCCCTTGTTTTATTGCTTATGAGCGTATCGGGGTATTTCTATCTTTTCAAACTTTTAGCTTGGACAGACGCGGGAATTTGCTTATAAAGAGGTCACTGCTCGATAGGTTTCTTGCCTGTATGAAACCTGCCTCAATAACTTAACGCCTGCCTTGTGCAGGCGTTTTTTTTGTCCCGCAGTGTTTTCACATATTCCTCCAATCGCCACCGCTTGGGGTCCCCGCACCGGTATGTTCGGATTTGCGGTTTTCTTTGCGCGTGCAGCAATACATGATGTGCGAAGTGCAGCAAAACGCGCAACGACAAGGAACTGGGTCATGAGCTTTGAAATTTCATTAACTGGCAAAACCGCCGTCATCACCGGATCGAACTCCGGTATTGGATTGGGCATCGCATGGGGGCTTGCACGCGCAGGCGCGAATGTTGTGCTGAATTCTTTCACTGACAACGAAGAAGACCACGCATTGGCAGCCGAAATCGCCAAAGAGACGGGTGTGATGGCGCGCTACATTCAGGCAGATATGTCCAAAGGTGACCAGTGTCGCGCGCTCATTGAAAAAGCAGCTGTGTGCGACATTCTAGTAAACAACGCAGGCATCCAACACGTGGCAGGTATTCCCGATTTTCCAGTCGAAAAGTGGGATGCAATCATCGCCATCAATCTCAGCTCCGCTTTTCATACGTCGGCCGTTGCATTGCCTATGATGCGTGAGGCGGGCTGGGGCCGTGTGATCAATATAGCGTCAGCCCACGGACTTACCGCATCGCCCTATAAGTCGGCGTACATCGCAGCAAAGCACGGGATTGTCGGCCTGACCAAAACTACGGCACTCGAGACGGCAAAAGAGCCGATCACCGCAAACGCCATTTGTCCGGGCTATGTGCTGACGCCCATTGTGGAAAAGCAAATCCCCGACACGATGAAAGAATACGACATGACCCGCGACGAAGTCATCGAGAACGTGATGTTGACCCGTCAGCCGTCCAAGGAATTTGCAACGGTAGAGCAAATGGGGGGCACTGCGACATTCCTTTGTTCCGACGCAGCGGCACAGATTACAGGCACCACGATCAGCGTTGATGGCGGCTGGACGGCGCTTTAATGCCGCAATCGCGCCAGCACTGAGATGCTGTCGCACAGCACGTGCAACAGGCCTAAAGCCGGAACAGGAGACAGCCAGAATGGCAGACAAAAAGCGCATCAATCTGGCACTTCAAGGGGGCGGCGCACATGGCGCTTTCACGTGGGGTGTTCTTGATCGCCTGCTAAGCGATGAAGACCTTGATATTGCGGCGATCTCCGGAACAAGCGCAGGTGCATTGAATGGCGCGGCCCTAAAGGCAGGCATGATCGAAGGCGGGCGCGCCGGCGCGCGGGACCGGCTTGACTGGCTGTGGCGAGAGATCGGCGCGCGGCCTGACATGCGAATACCAGAATGGATGGCGCCGTTCTCATTGGCGTCGATTTCCAAGTCGATGGAGCTGTCGGTGCCCTTTATGGCCGCAGATATGTGGTCGCGGATGGTGTCGCCCTATGCCTACGGGCCCCTTTACCGAAACCCCTTGGAGCCGATCGTTTCACAGTTCAACTATGACGAGGTATGCGCCGAAAACGGCGAGGGGCCCTGCCTGTTCGTATGTGCCACAAAAGTACGCAGCGGCAAGGTAAAGGTTTTTAAAGACAGCGAAATAACAACCGAGGCCATCCTTGCATCAGCATGTTTACCAACCGTTTTTCAGGCCGTTTCAGTTGAAGACCCGGAAACGGGTTTGGCCGAAGATTATTGGGATGGCGGCTATACGGGCAATCCGGCGCTGTTTCCATTGTTCAATGATCCTTTGCCGGAAGATATCGTCGTGGTGAACATCAATCCGCTCGACCGGACCGAAACGCCGCGCAGTGCCCAAGACATCCAGAACCGGATTAACGAAATCAGTTTCAACTCGTCATTGCTGCGCGAATCGCGTGCGATCGAATTTGTTCAAAGGCTCATCCAGCAAGGCAAAGTGTCTGATGGTGAAATGCGGCGCGTGTTGATCCATATGATTGCCGACGACGGATTGATGAATGACCTGTCTGTCGCGACCAAACTGATACCCACGCCCTATACACTCGCGCGACTGAAAGAGGCGGGGCAAAGGGCAGCGGATGATTTTCTATCCGCGCACCGCGATGATCTCAACAAGCGCAGTTCATTGAATGCGGTTGAGATGTACCAGTAATCCGGATTAGGGAGCCTCGGGGCCTGTGCTGTTTTCGGGCGCGAGGTCCTTGCCGTTGGGGTAAACCAACCCTGCCGAAATTACCAGTTTGGCGGCCTCTTCGACGGTCATGTCCAGAATGATGACATCGTCTTCAGGCACAAATAACAAAAAGCCAGAGGTCGGGTTAGGCGTTGTCGGCAAGAAGATGCTTAGCATCGGGCTGCCATCATTACCACGACCGGCTATTTCGCCTCTGGTGTTGGTCGAGATAAATCCAATCGCCCAAATTCCTTTGCGCGGGTATTCAATAATGCAGGCGCGTTCGAACGAACGTTCCGACTGGGCAAAAACGGTTTCAGAGATTTGTTTGATACCGGAATAGATAGACCGGACTACCGGTGTGCGTTCGACCAATCCTTCGGCAAAAGATATAAAAGAGCGCCCGATCAGGCCCTTCGCCATCCAGCCAACGATCACGGTAAAGAGCAAAAAGATAACAACGCCGATGCCGCGTACGTTGATCTGAACCGAAGGGTCAAGCCCAAGCAG
>Ga0316189_10007089_pt1 | contig 10643 bp, 7 predicted proteins | sample LowCovwburrow_MG_FD_204930 | JGI IMG/M metagenome (GOLD analysis project Ga0316189, IMG submission 204930) | Coastal sediment microbial communities from Maine, United States - Lowes Cove worm burrow | ecosystem: Environmental > Aquatic > Marine > Coastal > Sediment | place: USA: Maine... | reverse complement strand
TTGAATGTCAGCGCCAGCGAGGCGCTCGCCAGTCCCAGGGCAAAAAGGCGCATATAGCTCAGCACATCGCCAAACATTCCCATGACGCCGGTCAGTGCCTTGAGACCATCCAGCACCCGCCACAGATAATCCATCGGCTGCTGGACGATCGCTCGCTCGCTGGTAAACAGAAAAACTGCGGTCAGTCCGCCAATGAGCAGCACGGTGCCCAGCGACGGGAACACAACGCCCTCTGCATAGGCCATGAACAAGCCGCCGAACAGGCCCGCGACCCAGCCCAGATTGGCAATAGCGGTGGAGCGGTTGCGGTTCTGGAAGGCCACCAGCGCGTTCGCCAGCACCAGATGCAGGACACCGATGACGATCGAGATTTTCATCATGGCATTGTGGTTATCGATATCGAGAACGTGCAACGCGTCCAGCACCGAGCCCGCAGACGGCGTTACGCCAAAGTAACTGCCAACCAGTATTCCATAGGCGATGGAAGCACCGGACAGGGACAGCCCGAGCAGGCGATAGGAGCGGCCGTGGCTGCTTTGCCCGAGCCGCTTCCAGTAGGCCAGCAGCAGGCCCATCAGAACCAGGCCATAGCCGGCATCGGACAGGATCATGGCGAAAAACATGGAGAAGGAGAAGAACAGCACGACAGAGGGATCCCAGCTTCGGTACGGCGGGACAGTGTAGAACATCGCCAGATCCACGCCGGCCTCCATCTCGGGGCCATCCTCGAGCAGCGTGGGAGGCTGGTCGCTGGGGCCCGGATCCTCCATGAGACAGGCGGAGCCGGTTTGTTCGACAAAAGCTTTGAGGTCGGAGATGGCCTCCTCGGGCACCCAGCCCTGAAGCGCAGTGATTCCGTCCTCATCACGGGCCTGCTGATCCGCGTAGTTCAGCGAGGCACGGTTCTCCTCCTCCGCGAGATTCACACTCAACAGGTAGATGTAGCGGGTCAGCGCATAGCGCTCGGCGACGATGTCCTCGATTTCAATCTCGTTATCCTCGAGCCGCAGCTTCAACTCCTGCAGCGTCAAGGCACCGGTATAGGTGCGCGGCACCGGCAACAGATCGTCCGGCGGTTCATGCTGGCTGATGACGACCACATAGGCCAGGCGCTGATCGCGGTGGACGATCTCCCAGGGCAGATCGACATTAGCCAGGGCATCCAGCTTGCCGGTGGGCAATATGTAGAACCACAGTCGATAGCCGGCAAGATCGGCAAGCGGCGGGAATGCAATGTCGCCCCAGGGCTCGATCCGGGCGATGCGGTGCTGCAGAAATTCGTTGCGGTCGGTGGCGTCACGCAGCCGGTCTTTCACACCGAGCGCCTGCTGGATCAGCTTGTGCACGTCAAAACCCGGATCACGCGTGACCTGCTTGCGTCTGTCGGGCATATCGGTCAGAAAACGCAGCGCCTTGTAGGCGGCCTCCGCGCGCGGCGTAGCAGCTTTTTCCGCTTCGGCGGGTGCCGGGCGTAACGGCAACAGGTGCATACAGCCGAGCGCCTGCAAGCCCTCCAGCAGACTCTGTTTCTCTGTCAGCAGGCCGCACACTGTGGCTTTTTTCAGCCGGGCGATGCTCATAGTGCCCCCATCGCGGCGCGCTTACGCTTGGCGATCTTGGAGCGGACCACGGCTGCTGTTGCCATGTCCGAGAGATGGATCTGTATGCGTTTAATGTTCTGCCGCGCCTGGGGTATCAGGACTTTGTCAAACAGATTGACGCGCTGGGTAATGGTCTTGACCGCCTGTTCCAGCAGGGCGAGTCGTCGCTCCTCGACCTGTACCCGGACTCGGAGTTCGAGCATCTGGCGCAACCTCTGCGCCGCAGCGTCGACCCAGAACGGCTTGCCCATCAGGGGGTAATCACGCACCTCGACGGTTACCGCCTTGAGCCTTGGCAAATGCGTTCCCACCACGTTCTCGACATTCAGACTGACGTTGCTGATCCTGGCCAGATCCGCAAGGTCCACGTCGCGATTGGCGAGCATGGGAATGCTGTCTCCGGCCTCCTTGCGGTACTCGTCGATCTCGTCGCGGGTTTCCGTCAGACGTCTGGCCGCCTTGCTGCGCTCGGCCATGAGCTGTTGCCGCTTGAGATCCAGCGACGGCAGAAAACGCTCATACGTCCTGAGGTTCTTCTGCTCGTGTGCCAGCGCCGACTTGCTAAGCTGCAGTCTCGCCATCGGCACCCTTCTCGTGTGTCATCGTGGCAGCATCAGCCACCGCGTCCTTCGGATAATACTTGTCGATGAATTCCTGCTTCATCAGCAGCTGTTCGGGCTGGAAGCACTCGGCGAGGGTTTTCCAGCCCAGATCCAATGCATCCTCGAGCGTAATGGAGACTTCGATATCCATGAAGCGCTCGCGAAACAGCTCGCTGAACTTCAACAGCTGATGGTCATAGTCCGACAGTTCGAAGGCCATCGCCTGCTTTTGCTGCGCATCGCGCCCGCCGGAGTAGAAACGCACCATAGTGTTCATGATCTGACCGTGATCCTCGCGCGTCACCTTGCCGATCACGTTCTGCTTGAGCCGTGAAAGCGAGCCGAATGGATCGATAACCCCGTCGTGCAGGTAGAACTGGCCCTCGGTGATATAGCCGGTGTTGTCGGGCACCGGGTGGGTCACATCACCCCCCGGCATGGTGGTGACGGTGAGGATGGTGACCGAGCCGCCCCTGGTGTAGTCGCACGCCTTCTCGTAGCGGCGTGCGAGCTGGGAGTAGAGATCCCCCATATAGCCGCGGTTGGACGGCACGCGTTCCATGGAAATACCGATCTCTTTCAGTGCATCGGCGAAGGCGGTCATATCGGTAAGCAGGACCAGCACTCGTTTGCCCTCTTCCACCGCGAAATGTTCAGCGACCGCCAGCGCCATGTCCGGCACCAGCAGCCGCTCGACGATGGGGTCGGAGGCCTGATTGACGAACATGACGGTGCGCGAGAATACGCCGGCGTCTTCGAAATTCTTGCGGAACAGGTAGTAGTCGTCAAAGATCAGACCCAAGCCGCCGAACACGACGATGTCTGCGTCCGCCTGAATACCGATGCGCGCCAGGAACTGATTGAACGGCTCGCCGGAGACCGAGAAGATCGGAATCTTCTGACTCTCCACCAGTGTATTGAAAATGTCGATCATCGGCACGTCTGTACGGATCATCCTGGTCGGCACGATACGCTCGACCGGATTGACGGTGGGGCCGTCGATATCAACCTTGGGGTCCATCGACAGATCGGGTCCAGTGTCCATCGGTTCGCCCGTCCCGGTGAAGACGCGCCCGAGGATATTGGGGGAATAGGTCGTCTGCATGGGGTGGCCGAGAAAAGTCACCGTGGCGGCCGTGGATACGCCCTTGGTGCCGCTGAAGATCTGCAGAGAGACCACATCACGGACGATATTGATGACCTGGGCCAGCGATCTGCGGCCGTCCTCCTCCTCGACAACCGCCAGATCGTTGAAGCGCACCACCGCCCTTTCGCCCTCAGCGGCCTCCGCCACCTGAACCTGCAGGATGTCGCCGACGATCGCCAGTACTCTTGAATAGCGGAGAAGCCCCTCCATATTTGTTCTCTCAGTGCTTTTCCATCAGTCTAGCACTTCCTTTCCAGGCAGCGTAGGAGCGCTGCCCCTTCGGCGCGATATGGTGGCGCGAAGGCCGCTCCGGGAATCATGCTTTCCGGGTGCGGGAATGACCGCCACCCTCAAACTGGTTGCAGGTTGGCGTAAGCCCGTTTCGCCATGCACAAGCAGCAACTACTCGCCAAAGTGATCCGGGACTTCCCTGTTGGTATCGGAGTAATAGGCTTTGCGAAAGCGGTCGATAGCTGCGTCGTTCTCGGCATCGTCTCCTGTGACCTTTTCCAGTGCGGCGTGAGCAAGTGCAATACTCGCTTCCAGATTCTCGGAAACAGCAAGTCGAGCGCCTTGTACCTGCAGCCTCTGGCAGCGTTGCAGATCATCCCCACGCGCCAGTATGTCCAGTTTTGGAAACGTACGGTGCAGAGAAGATACCACCTGTTCTGTAACTCGAAAGTCGTCGATGGTGACAATGACCAGACCCGCCTCGCCCACGCCCAGACTTTTCAGGACATCCGGCTGTCGGGCATCCCCGTAGAACACGGACCGGCCCGCGCTATGTTCCCGCTTGACGACGCCGGCCTCGTTATCGACAGCAACGTAAGACACGTCCCGCATTTCGAGTATCTGCCCTACCCGGTGCCCTACCCGCCCGAAACCTACAATCACTATCGACGCGGAGGCTACGTCCTCCTCTGCGAACTCCTCGCCCACAGGCTCACCCCTGCGTGCGGCGGCCAGCCGATACGCCAATCCAGCAATGGGCGGGGTCGCCAGCATGCTGAGCACCACGACAATCAGAAGTTGTTGAAACAATCCCTCATTCAGCAAAGCGGCATCGAAGGCCACTGCGAAAAGCACCAACGCAAATTCTCCGCTTTGTGCAAGCAACAGCGCTATCGCCAGCCCAGTTCCGCCTTTGTGCCCAAACAGGTTGGCCAACGGCCATAACAGAGCGGCCTTGGTCAACATCATCATCAGGACCAGACCGACAGAAACCAGCGGTTTTGCAAAGAACTGCTCCAACTCGAGAGACATACCCATCGACATAAAGAACAGCCCAAGCAGCAGGCCACGGAATGGCTGGATCTCGGCCACTACCTGGTGACGAAATTCCGAGTCTGCAACCAACAGTCCCGCCACAAACGCGCCCATGGCCATCGACAGGCCGATTTGCGCCATGAGGACGGCGGTGCCGAGAACCAGCAGCACCGCGGAGGCCGTAAAGATCTCTGGAGACCCGTAGCGAGCCACGCGTTGGAGTATGGGTTGCAGCAGATAGCGGCCGCCGAGAATTATCAGCACAAGAATGATCAGTGCTTCGACCAGCGCAAGGCCGATATCCTCCTCGATGGTGAGATTCGCTACCGTCAACAGCGATGCCAGGGCGAGGAGTGGTACCACGGCCAGATCCTGAAACAACAACACGGCGACCGATGTTCGTCCGTACTCGGAGACCAGCATCTTCTGTTCGCTAAGCAACTGCAGCACAAAGGCTGTTGATGAGAGCGCCAAAGCTGGCCCAATCAAAATGGCGGACCGCGGCTCGACGCCGAACACAAAATAAGCGGCGGCAGAGATTAACGCCCCCGTAACAACCACCTGGAGGGCGCCCAGCCCGAAGACCATACGTCGCATTAACCACAGGCGCGAGGGTTTGAGCTCAATACCGATGACAAACAGCAGCAGCACCACGCCGAGTTCAGCCAGATGGGCGATCTCAGCCGCGTTGTTGATCAAGCCCAGTGCCGACGGTCCTACCGCAACCCCGGCTATGAGAAAACCCGGCACAGTGCCGAGCCCTGCAACACGTGATAACGGCACAGCGATGACGGCTGCCGTCAGTAGAATAATAATGTCCGTAAGGTAGGCCAGGTTCATCGTGAGATATTAGTCGCTAACAATTACAGCCCGCAAAGTGTGCTCAAAAGTGCGATGACAATCCCCAATAACAGAAACAATGTAACTGCAAGGATCCAGCTTTGCAGAGAATGCTCGCCAGCGTCCAGTGCTTTCTGCCACCCCTTCGCCAAGGGGCAGCCAGCGCACGGCCCCAAGCAGTGCGGTAGCAACAGGAACAGCGCCCAGCAGCAGAGCCACCGCCGGCCGGACCGATCGAAACGCCAGCGGCCCAGCCTGGATCGCGAAGTCGTAAGAGTGATCGTCGTCTTCCCACGCCGGTTCTGCCATCAATCCACATGACCCGCGTCAATGACCGGCAACAGCCAGTAATGCATGCCACTGCCACGGAATACCTGTTTAATATCCGACAATAACGCCTGGGCGTCAACGCAGGGAAGGTGCAACTGGAATAATTGCTGTCGGCACCGGCCGGCAACTTGTTCGGCCAGGGTCATTCTTTGTTCCGAGCTGCCGTGACCGGAAATCGAGTAACTGGTAAATCCGCTTACGGTCGGGTACTCCAGTAACCAATCGGTAACCGCATCCTCGACTTGCGGTGTCACCACAAGGTTCAAAAGACAGTTTTCGTTCATGTCAGGCCTCCCTGTCGGCTATGCCGAATCGACGGTACAGGATCGGCAGTAAGATCAAAGTTAACGCGGTTGAGGAGATCAATCCACCGATCACAACAATGGCAAGCGGCCGCTGGATTTCCGAACCGGGACCGCTGGAAAACAGCAAGGGCACCAGCCCGAAAGCTGCAATGCTCGCCGTCATCAACACCGGACGCAGGCGACGCCTGGCGCCTTCCACAACAAGATTACCGATCGAATAACCAAGCGCTTTCAACTGGTTGAAATAGGTCACCATAACGACACCATTCAACACTGCGATACCCAGCAGGGCAATGAAACCCACCGAAGCCGGTACCGACAGATACTCTCCGGTCAACCAGAGCCCGACGATACCGCCAATCATGGCGAACGGCACATTGGTCAACACCAGCACGGCCTGGCGTACGGAACCAAAGGTACTGAACAGCAGCAGGAAGATCAGGACGACTGCAACCGGGACAACCACGGACAAACGCTGCGCTGCCCGCTGCTGGTTCTCAAACTCGCCGCCCCACTCGTAGTAATAGCCGGTCGGTAATTGCACCTGTGCAGCAACACGTTGCCTGGCTTCTTCGACGAAACCGACCAGATCACGTCCACCGACGTTGGCCACGACCACCGCCATGCGATTACCACGTTCACGCTGTATGGCGACTGGACCTTCGGTACGTTCCTTTGTGACCAAGGATGACAATGGCACGGCCTGTCCGTCTTCCAGGGTCAGTTGCAATGCACCAAACACAGCGGCCGAACCACGCAGGGAGTCCGGGCCGCGGATCACCAACGGCGTACGTCGAGCACCCTCATATACGGTACCCGCCTGTATGCCTTCCACCTGTGCGCGCAGACTGTCTTCCAGCGCCTCGACGTCCAGACCCAGGCGCCCGGCCGCCAGCCGATCGACCTTCAACTGAAGGTACTGTGCACCCTCGTTACGCGGTGTATACACATCCTCGGCGCCGTCGATCTGTTCAACGACCGCGACGATCGCCTCAGCGGTCCGATTCAGCGCATCCTGATCGCTACCAAACACCTTAATCGCCAGATCGCCGCGCACGCCGGTCAGCATTTCGTCAACACGCATCTGAATCGGCTGCGTAAAGGCATAGTCCACGCCCGGAAAGTTCTTCAGCACGGTACGAATCGCATCGACCAGCTCGTCCTTGCTGGCCACGCGCCATTCGTCGCGGGGTTTTAGCACCAGGAAGGAATCCGTCTGGTTCAGGCCCATGGGATCCAGACCCAGTTCGTCCGATCCTGTCCTGGCAACAATCCCGGTGACCTCCGGCACCTGTTCCATGATAGCGCGCTGAACACGCTGATCCAGGTCGATCGACTTGTCGAGATTAATGGAAGGCAGTTTTTCCAGTTGCACGATCAGATCACCCTCGTCCATCGTCGGCATGAACGCCTTACCAACCTGGGTGTAGAGTGCACCGGCCATAATCAACAGCGCCAGAGCGACGCCGACCACGGTGCGGGTGTGACGCAAACTCCAGTCCAGCACGGGCAGATAAAACCCGGAAAGCTTGCGCATCAGCCACGGCTCCTCGTGGCTGGCCTTGCGCAGCAAATAAGACGAAATGACCGGAATCACGGTGAGCGACAGTGCCAGCGAGGCGCTCAATGCAAACACGATCGTCAACGCCACCGGCACGAACAACTTGCCCTCCAGGCCCTGCAGGGTAAGCAGCGGCAGGAAAACAATAATGATAATAAGGATACCTGAGGTAACCGGTACCGCCACTTCCTTTACCGAGCGGTAAATAAGATGCAGTCGCGGCAGCTTGCCGCGCCCCTGATGCTGCGCCAGTGAGGAGACCACATTCTCTACCACCACCACTGCGGCATCGACGAGCATACCAATCGCGATAGCCAGCCCGCCCAATGACATGAGGTTGGCTGACAGGCCGAAGCTATACATCAGGATGAAGGTCACCAGTGCAGCCAGCGGCAGAATCACCGCGACGGTCAGTGCAGACCGCAGGTCACCGAGGAACAATACCAGCAGAATGAACACCAGCACGATAGCCTCGGCCAGTGCTTTGGAGACTGTGCCCACGGCACGATCCACCAGCGTTCCGCGGTCATAGAATACCCGGGTCTCGACACCCTCCGGCAGGCTGGATGCAAGCTCTTCCAGCTTGCTGCGCACACCCTGCACCACCTCACGCGCATTCGCACCACGCAGGCCGAGCACCAGCGCTTCGACCACCTCACCGGTACCATTCTGGGTCACTGCGCCATAACGGGTCAGCGCGCCAAACCGTACCTCGGCCACGTCGCCGACGCGCACCGGTTGTACCGCATCCGGCTTGATAACAATCGATGCGGCATCTTCCAGACTGACGATACTGCCTTCGGTGCGCACCAGCAGCACCTCTTCACCATCATCCAGACGACCTGCACCATCATTACGGTTGTTGTTCTCCAGCGCCATACGCAACTGCTCAAGACTGATGCCGCGTGCATTCAAACGCGCATTGTCCGGCACCACCTCGAAGGTTCTGACTTCACCACCGAGGGCGTTGACATCCGCCACACCGGTGACCGTGCGCAACGCCGGGCGGATGACCCAATCGAGCAAATCCCGACGCTCCATGTTATTCAGATCACCGCCCTCAATGGTGAACATGAACATTTCACCCAACGGTGTGGTCATGGGCGCAATGCCGCCGCTGATGTCTGTCGGCAGATCACCCCAGATCGCGTTCAGGCGTTCACTGACCTGCTGGCGCGCCCAGTAGATGTCCGTACCTTCCTGAAAGTCGACGGTGATATCAGTAAGCGCATACTTGGACACCGAACGCAGCATGGTCTGACGCGGGATACCCAGCATTTCCACCTCAACTGGTGCCGTGATGCGAGTCTCCACCTCACCCGGCGTCATCCCTGGCGCCTTGACGATAATCTTCACCTGGGTCGTCGAAACATCGGGAAAGGCATCGATGGGGGTATTCGTGAATGCATACCAGCCGCCGCCGATCAGAAGCAACACGCCAAGCATGACGAGCAGGCGCTGGGTCAGCGCAAATTGAATCACGCGCGCCAACATTATTCGGCGCCTCCGGCCCATGCGGCCTTAAGCGCTGCGGTACCACTGATAACGACGCTGTCACCGGATTCCAGACTGGCGCGCACAACGACTACCGCACGCTCGCGCGACAGGATCTGCACAGCCAACAACTCGAAACCATTGGCCCGCTGTACAAACACCTGGTCCTGGCTGTCCATGCGCACGACAGCCTGCGCAGGCACCACAAAAGCACCATCGCCTGCACCCTGACTGATCTGTGCCTCGACAAACTGCCCCGGGCGCAGACGCTCAACGCCTTCACGCACCTCGGCCCTGACAAGCACACCCTGATCGGTACCATGTACCATTCGTCCCACCGTAATGACCTCAGCGTCAAGCCCTCCCTCTGCAATGCGCACCAAACTGCCAGGGGCGATCGTCCCCAGGGCGTTCAAAGGCACGTGCACCTCGATCCATAAGGGGGAAAGCTGGCCGACACGGTACAGCGGATCGGATACCGCAAGGCGCTGGCCTGCAGTCGCAATCTGTTCGAGCACGACCCCTGAAAGGGGCGATTTCACTTCAAGCACAGCGCTTAACGTTTTATCGCGAACCAGGTCCTTGAGCGTGCTCTCCGACATGCCTGCCAGCAGCAGGGATTGTCGATCCCGCTCCTCTGCAGTGGACAGTTCGCGAAAAGCAGACTGGGACTCCAGCAGACGACGTCTGGCGACGATGCCCTCTGTATACAGCTTTTTATCCCTGGCCAGAGTCTCGCCCGCCAGCGCACGACGCGTATGACTCTCCAGATAAGCCGCCTGCAGTTCCAGCAGGCCCTGGCTACGCACACGTGCCAGCGTCTGCCCTTGCTCGACGGTCTCACCTTCAGCAACCAGCAAGGCCTCAACGACACCTTCAAGCGGCGCGCTCAGCACACGCAACTGGGCGTTCGGCACCTGAACCTTGGCCGGATAGGGCTTGCTCAGGGCCTCGGTCGCAAGTTGAACCAGGACAGTCTCAATGCCGAAGGCAGCGCGCTGCTGTGCGTCCAGTGTCAGCGTTTGCGCGTGTAAGGCACTGTTCGCCACTAACAGGCCTGCAATTATGATCATTTTCATTGCGGTATCACTCCCAGGGATTGGTTCAGTCGTGCAATCGCCTGTCCGACTTCCAGCTGGCGAATCTGTTGATCATGGCGGGCGTCAATGGCATCGGCCTGCACCTGCAACAGGCTGACCAGATCGGTCTCCCCGAGTTCGAATGCGCGACGACTTATGCTGAGGCTGGCCTCGGCCAGCTCCTGCCGACGCTGCGCGCGTTGCTGTGCATCGGTAGTGCGCTGATATTCCAGTGTTGCAATGTCCAGTGCTTCAGTCAGTTCATGGTGGCGGTGTTCACGCTCAATCTGTGCCTCGGTCAGCGCGGTCCCTGCCTTTGCCGATGCAGGCGCCGCATGCGCGACACTGCCTAAGGGGATGCTGACCTCGACGCCAACCGCGGAATCGTAGCCGGCACCGGATTGCTCCTTGAAGGACT
>Ga0316189_10007088_pt1 | contig 10643 bp, 13 predicted proteins | sample LowCovwburrow_MG_FD_204930 | JGI IMG/M metagenome (GOLD analysis project Ga0316189, IMG submission 204930) | Coastal sediment microbial communities from Maine, United States - Lowes Cove worm burrow | ecosystem: Environmental > Aquatic > Marine > Coastal > Sediment | place: USA: Maine... | reverse complement strand
CTATCTTCGACAACCGCATCGCTGAGACTGTCGTAACGGACAAAACCGCCTAACCAGAACTCACCGAAACGTTTGCTGTAGGTGAAGCTGCCGCGTACGCCGCTAAAGCCACCGTCAGCATCGTAGGCAGGACGGTCGACCAGGACTTCGTCGGCGTTGACTCGGTAGTAATAGTCGTGGAATTCTCCAGTGGCATAGATCGGCCCGAAGGCGGCGCGGAGTTTCCATTCGTATAAGCGTCGAGCCGGTTTACGCCAGACCAGACGCGGTTGAAAAACCTGACCGATGTGTTCGAAATCAGAATTTAAAGTGAACGCCAGTCTTAGCGGTAACTCAATCCACCATTGGCCCTCACCATGGGTCAGGCGATAGTCCAGTGATGGTCCAATTTCGAGGGTGGCATCGAGTTCCGCCATGCCGACGCGTTCGGGATTATCATCGTCTACCGGCAGTGTGCCGTTGCCACTGATAGAGACTACCAGATCTTTGGAGTCGAAAAAAATACCCTGGACGCCTTCGTCGACCTTGAGTTGTTCGCCGCGGTATTTGATATAGGGCAGCGGGAAGATCAGCGTGCTCGAATGCCTTGAGCCACGATAGTCGGGTATGTTGAGAGCGCCGAGCGAGACACCGAGTTCCAGTTTTGGCAGCTTGTGGTCGTCGGCAAAAACAGGCGGTACCGCGAGCAGCAGTATCAGACTAGTTAGCAGTCGTTTCATCTTTTGGCGCGGCGAGCAGGCCGTAGTAGTGGCTTTCGTGGAAGTAATATTGCAGACCGAGATCGGGCCGAGCGAGGATGATCTTCGGTGTTATCGCCATCTGGTAGAATTCGATTTCGCCACCATTATCAAGCACGGCGATAATTTTCTGCATGGGTGTTTGCCCGGGTTGATAGGGTTTGACCTGTGCGGCTTCGAGCGTTTGCCAGTGTTTAATGATTTCATCCGCGTTTTTATCAAATACGGTCGAACCGATTTTTAAACGTGCCAGTGGTAGCGCGCGCGGTAACAGGCGTCGATCAATCAAGCCGGGAATACCCTGAGCGAGCAGGGGCAGATACCTGTCTTCCAGCAGGAATACGGTATCGTTGTTTTGCAGATAACGTCTTTCGCCAATATTGTTGGTGGCACCGAACAGGAACTGACTTTGATTGAGCGTGAGTACCGCCGTAGGGATTTGTAGACCCAGAGTTGACAGATCAATTTCATCGCTCGGCAGGCGCGAGTCGGTTTCGGCATTGACGATGCCGATAATGCGTTCTACCGCAATATTGTTGGCCTGCCAGAGCACGGGAGATTCGATTAGCCAGCTGCCTTCGGTTTTGCTGAGCTGGATGGTTTCGTCGGCGGTCTGAATACGTACCTGTTTGATGTCCTGGGGTTTCAGCGTACTGATGCTGTTTTCGGGTTGATAGCCGGTTTGTACGTTGAAGCGGTTGCCAATAAAGGTGAAGACGACGATTAGCAATATCAACACATAGTTGATTAGCCAGCGCCTGGAAATCATGGGTGATTTTTTTGCCATTTAACGTTTGCGCCGCTTCAGCCAGATGCGTAATCCAAGGCCAGATAATAGGGCTGGCAATACCAGTAGAAAAGTTAAGCTGATGACGATCTGTTGATTCTTCGATAATTCAAGCTGCGTGTCCGGGGCCGGGCGCGGGTTGATGGAGATTAAATTGTCGTCGTGGCTTAACCAGTTGATGAGGTTGACGCCGATATCAAGATTAGCGCCGTTGCCATAATAGCTATTGGAAATAAAATCGGCGTCACCAACAATACCGATGCGCTGGGTGATGGTTTCGCCGGATTCACGCGCCCGGCTGGATGACAGTGTCAGCCCGAGTGTCAGTGGGCCATTCAATTCGTCGTCGTCATCACCGTGACGAATCTGGCCTTTCATTTCGCCAGTCTCGTTCCAGCTGGCGTCGCTACTCATCAGTATGTTATGCGTTTGCCAGATTTCTTCGTCGGCAAAAACTTCGACTGCCTGCGCCTGCGGGAAGAGTGACAGGGCATCGACGTTCTCGGTGATTGCATGTCGTGGATAGTCGGATACCAGGGCAAAATCGACCCTCTTCAAACCGAGCAATTGGCTGTTGGGCTCGACAATAATGCCGGGCAAAAATTCGACTGCGAGCAAATCCATGAGGCGTTCCAGGCCATCGGTAGTTTGTTCCGGGTCGGCTAGCCAGAGCAAATTGCCACCATTCTCCAGGTAAGTCCTCAGCAGGTCGACTTCTCCGGGCAGCATCGGCACCTTCGGGCTGGCCAGAACCAGCACATCGGTATTTTGCGGGATACTATTGGTTTGTGTCAGGTTGATGGTTTCGACCGTATAGCCCATCCCCGCGAGTTGCCCGGCAAAGCTGCTGTAATCGTGATTGGCCTCGCTGTAGGGGCTGCGCTCTCCGTGGCCTTGCAGAAACACGAGCCAGCGTTCGCCCTGACGCATTAAACGCTGGATGGCATTGGTAATGTTGGCTTCGGTAATCTGACTGACCTTCTCGCTGCGGCCTTCAAACTCGATCAGGCTTTCGCCATCAAAACGAATATCATGTCGGGTCAGCAAATCCGGGTATAAATCCGGGTTCAGGCTTTCGAACTGAATCGTCGGCTGATAGCGAATATAGCGTTGAAACAGGCGCTCGAAAGCATCGCGATTCTGGTTATTCGGCGAGACAAACAGGGTGATCTTGAGCGGCCGGTCCAGTGATTGAACCAGGCGTTGCGTTTCATCCGAGAGGCTGTTGCGCTCGTTGCTGCTAAGATCGATGCGGATCGAATAAAGCTGACTCAACCAGGCCAGCAAAGCAATGGTGATAAGGAAGAAAACCAGAAACAGCCCGGACTGCAGGCGGATTTGTCGGCGGACGCCAGCATCGATAATCATAGCAGTCGCTCCCGGTCGAGCTGACGCACCGTCAAAACCAGAAAGGTGATGATCAACAACAGGTAGTAGGCGATGTCGCTGGTGTCAAAAACACCCTGGAGCAAATTCTGGTGGTGTCTTAACAGTGACAGATAGGCAACCACGGTTTGGCCATCACCAATGGTGTCGCCGAGCCAGTCAATCATCCACAGCATCAGCAGGGCGCCGAACGTGGCGACTGCGGCGATCGTCTGGTTTTCGGTCAGGCTGGATAAATACAAACCGATGGCGGCAAAAGAACCAAGCAACAATAGCATCGACAGGTAAATCGAAAATAGTTTGCCAAAATCGAGTGAGGTGCCGAGATAAAGTGATAGCGGCATCGCCATGAGCAGGCTGACCAGAACCATGACGAAAAAGAATAGACCGAAAAACTTACCCAGCACGATATCCGTCATGGTCAGCGGCGATGAAATCAGCAGGCTTAAGCTGCGGTTGCGTTTTTCCTCGGCAATACTACGCATGGTGATCAGTGGCATGATCATGAGCAGGATGATGGCGCTGATTTGAAACAACGGCGCAATCACAATATCGGTGACACCGGGTGTATTTTTTAACTGCAATAATTGCGGCTGCAGCAGGTAAAAATTATCAAGCTGGGCGAGGAACATATAACCCAGCAAAGTTTGCAGCACCGCGAGAATCACCCAGGCCAGCGGTGACAGAAACATGGTTTTGAATTCCTGTCGGGCAATGACAAAAATCATGATTCAACCACCGCTGCTGTTTCTGTCGGCTGATGTTGCGTCAGCTCGATAAACAGGTCTTCGAGTGATTGCTGATCGGGTGTGAGTTCGTACAGGCCCCAGTCCTGTTCAACCGATTTTTTAACCAGGGCTTCGGCAGGCGAATTGATATCGAAAAATAAATGATAGCGATGCTCGTCTTTTTGTTCGACATGACTGACATGTTCAAGCTGTTGCAATGTTTCTATCGTCGGAGGATTTTTTAAAGCGACACAAATACTTCTTTCATTACCCCGATTTAATACTTCAATCGACGCATTGTAAATCAGTTCGCCCTGGCGAATAATTTGTACCCGGTCACAGGTCGCCTGTACCTCGGAAAGAATATGGGTGGAAAGAATAACGCTACGTTCTTTGCCCAGATTTTTAATCAAACTGCGAATTTCACGAATCTGAATCGGGTCGAGGCCAACCGTCGGCTCATCGAGAATCACCACGGGTGGATTATGAATAATGGCCTGAGCGATGCCGACGCGTTGCTGATAACCCTTCGATAGATTGCCGATTAAACGATCACCAACCTCGCTCAGTCCGCAGCTTTGTTTGGCCTGTAACATCGCCTGTGGGATTCCCTGACGAGTGATGCGTCGTAATTGGGCGCAGTATTTCAGATACTCATCGACACTGGCATCGCGATAAACCGGTGGATGTTCGGGCAGATAACCGATTTGCTGTTTGGCGTCACGCGGCGATTCGAGGATATCAAAACCATTGATGCTGACCTGGCCTTCGCTCGGGGCCAGATTGCCGGTGATAATCTGCATAGTAGTCGATTTTCCCGCACCATTTGGCCCGAGAAAACCCAGCACTTCGCCAGCCTCGAGGGTAAAACTCAGGTGGTTGATGGCGCGATGGTTCTGGTAAAAACGCGAAAGATTTTCAACCTTGATTAGCGCTGTTGATTCCATATGCCTGTCGATTTTAAAAGCTGCTTAATGATACTGATATGAGGGGGATATTAAAGGGATTATTAAGTCGTAGGGGCGTCCTTCATGGGCGCCCATGAAGGACGCCCCTACCAAACAATGTTAATCCAGAAATCTGGCGGCACTTTAGTGGTTAACACCCATAAAAAAAGCCGGCAAAAGCCGGCTTCTTCATATGACTGTCAGGATAGCTTATTTGATCTTAGCTTCCTTATATTCGACATGCTTACGTACGACAGGATCGTATTTTTTCATAACCATCTTATCGGGGGTGTTCTTCTTGTTCTTGTCAGTGGTATAAAAGTGGCCAGTGCCAGCAGTCGAAACCAGTTTGATTAAATCTCTCATTATCTCTCTCCTAGCACTTTTCGCCGCGTTTACGCATGTCTGCGATGACTACGTCGATGCCGTTTTTGTCGATGATGCGCATACCTTTGGTGGACACGCGGAGTTTAACCCAACGGTTTTCTGATTCTACCCAGAATTTATGTGTATGCAGATTTGGCAGAAAGCGGCGACGCGTTCTGTTGTTGGCGTGTGAAACATTGTTTCCGGAAACAGGCTTTTTACCTGTAACTTGGCATACCCGGGACATGTTAGGCTCCGTAATTAATAGCGAGATTGCTTTGAGGGCGCGAACTCTACCAGAACGACTATGAGGTTTCAAGCGCCTTAGCAGCCATTTTTACAGGTTTTTCAGGGCTTTGGCGTTTCCATTTATCTAGCTCGCGAGCTAAGATGGCGGTCGTCAATTTTGCCACGGGTATGGTCCTGATGGACATAGTATTTATTCGCGATTTACAGGTAGAAACCGTTATCGGTATTTATGACTGGGAACGTAAGATCAAACAACTTATCAGCATTGATGTCGATATGGCCACGGATATTCAAAAAGCGGCTAATAGCGACAATATCGATGATACTTTGAGCTACAAAACCGTCGCCAAGCGGTTGATCGAGTTTATCGAAGCCAGTGAATACGAACTGGTCGAATCTCTGGCAGAGAAAATTTGCGCCATCGTGCGTGAGGAATTCAACGTGCCCTGGGTGCGTTTGACCTTGCATAAACCCGGTGCGGTTAGTGGTTCGCGCTCTGTCGGGGTCATCATCGAGAGAGGGCAGAAACCCGCATGAGTACTACCGTTTACGTTAGCCTGGGTAGTAATGTCGAACCGCAGATTAATATTCAAAAAGCCGTGGCTGCCATGCGAGAGGTTTTTGGCGAGCTGCAACTGTCTCCTGTTTACGAATCGGCTGCGGTCGGTTTTGAGGGCGACGACTTTCTTAACCTGGTGGTTGCTTTTGAAACCGAAGCGTCAATACATGATGTGGTTGCGCGCTCACGATTTATCGAAGACGAGCTCGGGCGGGATCGCAGTCAGTCCAAATTCTCGCCGCGTCCTATCGATCTGGATATTCTGCTGTTTGGTGATCTGGTGATGAATGCGCCGGGCATTCAGATTCCGCGCGGCGATATTGTCAAGCAGGCCTTTGTGCTGAAACCATTACAGGATCTGGCGGGGGATGTATTACATCCGCAAAACGGCCGGAGCTATGCCGATCTCTGGCTTGAGATGTCTGCGCAGGCACCCAGCATCGAGCGTGTTGATCTGGATCTCGATTAGCCCAGTATCCGCTTTAACTGTTCGACCAATTGCTGGCATTCCTCTGTGCTACCAACTGTAATACGCAAACAATTATCGATACGCGCCGATTTGAAGTAGCGTACCAGAATACCCGCCTGTTTTAGTGCTTCGTAAATTTCCACGGCCGGTTTTGTTGCGTGTTCGGCAAAGACGAAATTACTGCTTGACGGGTAAACCCTGAAGTTCAATGCCGCCAGCGACTGACTGAGAGTCGTTCTGCTGGCGATGATCTTTTCGTTACATTGTTGAAAATAATCCTCGTCCTTAACCGAAGCGACCGCAGCTGCCGAAGCCAGCCGATCGATCGGGTAAGAATTGAACGAATTTTTCACTCGATTTAACGCTTCGATTAAATCCGCATGACCAAGCGCATAGCCGAGTCGCAGCCCAGCCAAACTACGCGACTTGGAAAAGGTTCGGGTGACGAGCAGGTTGTCGTATTCGTCAATCAGTGAATCGGCCGATTCGGCGCCGAAATCGACATAGGCTTCGTCGATAATGACGACGGAGTCACTTTGCTCAAGCAGGCTGCGGATGGCGTTTAGCGGCAGGGCGATACCGGTGGGTGCATTTGGATTGGGCAGAATGATGCCGCCATTTGTTCTGTTGTAGTCGGCGCAGTTGATCTGAAAGTTATCGTCGAGCGGGATTTTTTCAAACTCGATATCGTATAGCTGGCAGTAAACCGGATAAAAGCTGTAGCTGATATCCGGGTATAACAGCGGCTTCTGGCGTTTGAAGAAAGCCATGAAACCATGCGCGAGGACCTCGTCAGAGCCGTTGCCGACAAATACCTGACTGGCTACCAGGCCATGATGTTGTGCCAGTGTCTTGCGCAAGACTACGGACTCCGGATCGGGATACAGTCGCAGGTCTTCAATCGAGTAAGCTCGCAGCACCTCTGAAACATTGGGCGACGGCGGGTAGGGGCTTTCGTTGGTGTTCAGCTTGATATATTGCTGATCCTGCGGTTGCTCGCCGGGGACATAAGGATCGAGACGGTGGACGAGGTCGGTCCAGTATTGGCTCATAATATAATGCTCAAAAGTTCTGTAACAGGCGACCGCCATCGACGCGAATGACTTCGCCGGTGACATAGTCGTTGGTGATTAAAAACATCACCGTTTTAGCGATTGCTTCGGGATCTCCGGTGCGTTGCAGCGGGATTTGCGCCAGTATTTTCTGTTGTGCTTCCTGGCCTGCGGCATCACTTTGTTCGGGCCAGAGAATTGCTCCGGGGGCGATGCCGTTGACGCGCACTTCGGGTGCGAGTTCCAGCGCCAGGGATTTCACCAGCATTTGACTAGCTGATTTGGCGGCACAATAAAGACTGTGATTTCGCAGGGGTGTCGAGGCGTAGATATCTAGCATGTTGATAATAATGCCATCGTTTTTACGCAAAGCCGGGTAGCAGGCCTGCGATAGAAATAGCGGTGCCTTAAAATTACTGTCTAAGATGTCATCCCAGTGTTGCTGGTTGATTTCTCCGATAGGCGTCGGGTAAAAACTGGAGGCATTATTGACGAGTATGTCGAGGCCGCCGAAAGCGTCGGTGGCTTCGGTGGTCAAACTGGATAACCGTGCAATATCGCCGAGATCAGCCTGGAGCGCGATAGCACTATCGCTGCGCTGCGAATTCAGGCTCTGCGTCAGTGCTTTCGCCGCGGTCTCGGAATGGCGATAATGGATTATGAGATTGGCGCCGTTTTCATGTAAAGTGCAGGCAATTTTTGCACCAATACGATTCGCGGAACCTGTAATCAGGGCGGATTTTCCGGCAAGTAACATTAGACGTGGAGAGCTTTAAAAAAAGAATGTCATCATATCATTCTCAGGAACAGGCGCTAGCGCAATTACCGAAACCATCTGCGGCGGAAATGTCGCATAGCGCTGCTTTAATCGATGTCATCGTCGATAAAATTCAGCGAGCCGGGGGTGTCATCCCATTTAGCGACTATATGGATTATTTGCTCTATGCGCCGGGTCTGGGTTATTACAGCGCGGGTTTAAGCAAGTTTGGCGAGACGGGTGATTTTGTCACCGCACCGGAGGTTTCGGCGTTATTCGGTCGTACCCTGGCGAGGCAATGCCAGCGACTTTTTGATCAGGGGTGTCAGGCCCGGGTGCTGGAATTCGGTGCCGGTAGTGGAAAACTTTGCGAGCAAATTCTGACCAGTCTCGAAGGCCCGATTGATTATTATATTCTTGAGCTGAGTGCCGATTTACGCGAGCGTCAGCAAGCCTGTCTGCGCCAGAATCTGGACTTTGAAAGCTTTGACCGCATTAGCTGGCTCGATCGTCTACCGAACAATTTCAGTGGTGTAGTGCTGGCGAATGAAGTGCTGGATGCGATGCCCGTCAGCCTGGTTAGAAAATCTGAACGCTGGCGTGAGCTGGGTGTTGGTTTCGATGGTGAGCGTTTTTGCTGGAAGGACTACGCATGCGCTGGTGACGCGATCGAAGCGATTCAGGCGATTGAAGCGGAGTGCGGGGTTTTGCCGTCTGATTATCAAACCGAAGTGAATTTAAACTATGCGCCCTGGCTAAAAGCACTTGGCGAACATTGTCATCAGGTTGCGGTTTTGTTGATTGATTATGGCTACGAACGGGCGTTGTATTATCATCCCGAGCGCCACCGGGGTACCTTGCTTTGTCACTACCATCACCGTGCGCACGATGACGCTCTGGTGTTGCCGGGTTTGCAGGATGTCACTGCCTCGGTCGATTTTGACGCGGTAGCCGATGCGGCTATCGCTGCCGATTTCGAGATCGAAGGCCTGACCACTCAGGCGCAGTTTCTGTTGCAAAACGGATTGCTGGAGGATAACTATAGCGCTATTAGTGGCGATACCATCGCGGAGATCGGTATTGCGCAACAGATCAAAACGCTGACATTACCCAGTGAAATGGGCGAACGGTTTAAAGTACTGGCTTTGTCGAAAAACCTCGAACTTGACCTGCCTGCATTTGCCTCCAGGAGATAATGCCAGTGGATTTATTGCAGATTATTCTTCTCGCCATTGTTCAGGGTTTAACCGAATTTTTGCCGATTTCGAGTTCGGCCCATCTCATTCTGGTACCACTGGTGTTGAAATGGCCGGATCAGGGGCTGGCGTTTGATGTCGCCGTGCATGTTGGCTCGCTGGTTGCGGTATTGTTTTACTTTCGTCGGGAGGTCGGCAAAATGCTGGTGGCCTGGACGCAAAGTCTGGCTGGCGGCGAGCCGTCGAATGATAGTCAACTGGCCTGGTGGATAATCCTGGGCACGATTCCAGCGGTCATCATCGGTTTTGCCTTTAAAGGTTTTATCGAAACTGAACTTCGTTCACCCTGGGTGATAGCCGCGACCACGATTGTTTTTGGTCTGTTGCTCTGGTACGCGGATCGCTTACCGACAAAATCAAGAAGCGAATATTCCCTTGGTCTTAAAGACGTTTTAATTATTGGGTTTTTTCAGGCCATAGCGCTGATTCCCGGCACCTCGCGCTCGGGTATTACGATTACCGCCGGTTTGTTGCTGGGGATGAGTCGTCGCGCCGCTGCGCGTTTTTCGTTTCTATTATCGATGCCGATTATCGTCGCCAGTGGTGCCTTGCAGACGCTGGATTTATTGCAATCATCGCTGCCAATCGACTGGCTAGCATTGATTCTGGCGATTGTGCTTTCAGCCATTAGCGCGGGATTGTGCATCCATTATTTTCTCAAGCTCATCGATGGTATCGGCATGTTGCCATTCGTGATCTACCGGCTATTGCTCGGTGTGCTGTTGATCGTGTTGTTGATTTAAAGCATGACCCGTGTGTCTTCTCAGGTTGAGTGGCGATTGAAACGCCTGTGGTATGGTTGCGGTATTGCAATGTTATTAATGGTTGCCATCGTTTCTCTGGTCCCGGTTCCAGTTTCGGCCGAGATGACCAATGACAAACTCGGGCATGTGATTCTTTATTTCTTTCTATCGGGTTGGTTTAGCCTGATCGTTCCCCGTCCCGGGTTATTGTGGCGAGTGTTTTTATTATTGATAGCCTATGGCGCTTTAATGGAGCTGTTGCAGGGTATGACAGCTTATCGCAGCCTTGAATTTGCCGATGGCATAGCCAATAGCGTTGGCGTCGGCATCGGATTGTTAGTCCACTTTTCGCCTTTGCGCGGTTTGTTGATTCGACTCGATGCCCGGCTTGATGGTCTGAAACGCTAAACCTTATTGGCGTTGATAATTTTCAGGCGTAGTGCCGTGATGGCTTCGCCAAAGTCCTTGCCGGTCAGCCCGCGTTTTTTAATTTCGGATAAATCGGCATTGATGAGCCTATCCGCGAGACCTTCGAGGTACTCGGCCTGCGGGTAGGCGACATTCTCAAAGTTGGTGCGTCCACGAACATCGGCGAGGCAGGCATTGA
>Ga0316189_10007087_pt1 | contig 10644 bp, 5 predicted proteins | sample LowCovwburrow_MG_FD_204930 | JGI IMG/M metagenome (GOLD analysis project Ga0316189, IMG submission 204930) | Coastal sediment microbial communities from Maine, United States - Lowes Cove worm burrow | ecosystem: Environmental > Aquatic > Marine > Coastal > Sediment | place: USA: Maine... | reverse complement strand
TGGATCGGATGGGTTACCGGACATGCTATGAACACTCTCCGGCTGGGCGTCTGTTGCGAGTTGTCAGTCCCGAGGGTCGGATTGTCGAAAACCACTACGACGACGGGGGACAAAGAGTGTTCACCGTCGATCAGGATGGCGAACGGGTCGAGGCTGTCAAGGTCCCGGACTTGGTCAAACCGCCGGAACTTCTGCAGGTTTGGATAGCTGCCGCCCCAGCCTTGCCGTTAGCTCACAGTCAGTGGGCGTTCGCTTCGTTGGAACAGCCTCACCTTCGGAGTCGGGCGCACCATTCGCCGGAGTTGCCTTCAGCCGTTTCCGTTCAGGCGAACCCGATGGGCCTTGTCGGAGTGGCCACCGATCCGGCTGGGATCAGGACCGAACTCACCCATGATCACAATGGGCGGATCGTTAGAGCCGAAACTGGATCAAGTGTCTATTCGGTGGCCTATGACTCGTGGGGCACAACGCTGCAGTTCGCCGGCCCCGAGGGGCTGAACAGCCGGGCCGATGTCTCCCAAGCCGGGCGGATCGAGGCCCTCAATTTCAGTCGCCGTGATCATCAACTGAGGTTCATCTATTCACCGGGCGGCATGCCGCAGGAAATCGTTGAGGGCGACCAAACTCTGTGGCGGCAATGCTTCAGCCGGACGACAGCCGACAACGGCGACCTAACGATGCAGCTGCGGGTCGAGTCCGCTGTGGGGGAGACAGTTGTCGACCTTGATCAACGTGGCCTGATCACCGGGGTGAAGGGCCCGACAGGCCGGGTAACCCGATACGAGCGGGATGGGGACGGGCTGGTTCGTTCTCAGGTCATGCCGGATGGAACCGTAGTCAACTACGACCGCACCGCGGCGGGGCGTCTGGCAGCCACGATCCACCCCAAAACTGGGCGGGTAGTGCACCCTGGGCTGCCGGTTATGACCTATGACGACCAAGGCCGGGTTCTCCTCGACACCGACGGGCGGCGGTTTCGTTATGACCAGGCCGGTCGCTTGATCGAGTCGCGGTCGGTCGACGGTGTCGGGCAGAGGTTTCACTACAGCGATCGTGGGCTGCTGGAATCTGAGCAAACGTTCGGTGAACAGCCCGTTTGCGGCCCTGGCGCCGGTGAGCTCGAACGTGGCTACACCTACAATCGCGCCGGCCAGTTGGAGGAAATGCGGCAGAATGATCTGGTCACCGGCTACCACTACGATTCAACCGGACGGCGAACCGCGGCGATCGGCAATGATGGTTCGGAAACGCGGTACCACTGGAACGGGTTGGATCAACTGGTTTTCCTGGAGCGTTTCAAATCCGACGGGAGCTCTACCAGCCGGACGTTCACCTACTCCGGTTTGGGTCACGTGATCGACATCGATGGGATCTCCATCGACTGGTCTCTTGATCACTTCAATCGGCCGATCGGAATCGGGAACCAGAGCTACCTGCGGGCCGACTACCTGATTTTCCCCGTGGAGCCGCCAAAGAGGTGCGCCGGGGTGTCTGACGGCTTCTGGACCGACGGATTGACTGATGACCCTTGGGGCGACGATGGGCTTCATGGCATTCGGTTGGGCTATCGCAATGAGTTGGCTGTTGACGAGTTGTTGTTTGTCGGCAACCGGATCTATGAGCCCCGAGCCCGATGTTTCTTGACTCCAGACCCACTACCTCCGATGTTGGGTCAGTTGGCCTTCGCCGGACCATATGTGTATTGTCGGAATGATCCGGTCAATCTTGTTGATCCATCCGGTAACCGTCCGCTGACTCACGCCGAATTTCTTGATACTAGAGACCGGCTGGCCCGTTCTTCGTTTGACTACTACGGATCGCTTGTGGCCGACGTCGGGCTGACTGCGTTCGAAGCCCGCTTTGTGCTGCCGTACAAACTTGGGACCACAGCAGTGGCGCTGGCTGCAGTGGGAACAGCCACCGGAATGGCGTTTGCATCGGAATGGTTGATTGCAGAGAGCACCTGGACCGCCAACCAAATGGCCCGGACTTTGCTGACGGCGGCACCACTAGGGGTATTGGGTTACGGCGACCGACTTCTTGGCGAGCAGCAGCGTGATCCCGTTCGGCTACGCACAGAGCCGTGGAACCACGCTTTGGGTAGTGCACTTCAGGAGCTGCCAAGTGAACTGGTGATAGTGGCCGAGCGATTCATGGGTGAAAGCGATGCCTATGACCGAGGGACACTTGTCGATTCGGGAGAGGTCACTGTCGTCGGCTACTACCTCGCCGAAGGAAACAACAGCCACGAACGGGGGCGGCACAGCCTTGTCAACTGGCTGGAGGCAACCGCCGATCCCACCAAGATACGGACCGATCAGTTCATGGTTGCCGAACACAGCGGGGGAGCGGTAACGGTGGTGTTGGCCGGGGTGACCGATCTGTCGAAGCCCGGTGCCGGTTTGAACCAGATCGATCGAACTTCACGTGATCTAGATGTGACGGCAACCCGATCGGTGGCCAGTGCATCGATCGACGACAACATCTACGCAACCCAAGTGGCGCAGATCCTGCTGGACCGATACCCGCGAGGAACCAGGCTGCATCTCATGGGACACAGTCTCGGGGCCGATACCGCCGGCGACTTGGCCGCCGCCGAATCGATCCAGGACCACTTTGATCTCACTAATGTCTCGGCTGTGGCCTACTACTCCCAGCCTCAGTTGCCCTTCATCACCAATTCAGCCACCAATGTATTGGTACTCCAAAACGATTTCGATGCGGCGGTTCGGCTTGAAGAGGCCGGCGTCAAACCATTCATTGGTTACGGTGATCATCAAGAACCGGCGGATAATGCCACCCTGGAGCGGGCGTCAATGGGTGGCGAGGGACTTGGTCACCACCAGAACAACTATATCGACTACCTGGAAACCGCCGGCTCTCAGCCGCTGGCCGATTACTTGGTCGAACTGGACAAAAACGGTTTCACCGAGACAGCCGAGCTGATCTCGATCGACCTGAGCCTGGCTGATGAATGAGGCTGGGTAAGCGCAAAAAGGCGGGCTGAGATGATGTCTGTTTCGCTGTAGATGTAGTGTGGCCGTCGTGACCTCGAAATCAACCGACGCCAACACTGATGAGCTCTTTGTGGATCTGCAGGCCGAGGTGGGGAGCATCGGCAGCCCCGACACCGCACGTGATCCGGTCAATATCGCGACCATCCGTAACTGGTGTGACGCTATTGGCGAAGCAAATCCTGTCTTTACCGATCCTGAAACAGCCGAGGCTAGTGTCCACACAGGGTTGGTGGCGCCTCCGGCCATGCTGAATGTGTGGACTATGTATGGGCTGCATCTCGGAGCGGAAAGGCCCCGGGATCCGAACGAACCTCGGGTCGGTGCCTATGAAAAGCTTGATCAAGCCGGTTACAGCTCGGTAGTAGCGACCAACTCCGACCTGTATTTCAACCGGTATCTCAAGCCAGGAGACTTGGTCATCGGTACAACCAAACTGCTTGAGGTGTCGGAACGAAAGACCACCAGGCTCGGCACGGGTTATTTCGTCACCACTGAATCAACCTATGTTGATCAAAACGGTGACACCGTTGGTTCGATGCGGTTCCGCATCTTGAAATACCGGTCACCGTCATCAGCTGATGCGGCCGAGAGCGGCAATGGAGACGGGGCGGACTCGAATGGTTCGGCCGATCCAGCGTCAAAGCCACGGCCGAGACCAAAGTTCAACCAGGATCAGGCCTGGTTCTGGGAAGGACTGCGCCAAGGCGAGCTTCGGATCCAGCGATTTACCGATGATGGAACGCTGATCCACCCGCCGGCCAACGCCAATCCCGGCACCGGCCACATGGACTACGACTGGATCGTTGCCAGCGGTGAAGCCACGTTGTATAGCTACACAGTTGTTCATCACCCGCAGATTCCTTCTTTCGACTATCCCAACATCGTGGGGCTTGTCGAGTTGGCTGAAGGGGTGCGGATCGTATCCAACATCGTCGGGGTCACACCGAAGCAGTTGGAGGTCGGGATGCCTCTTGAACTGTGCTTCACCGACACCCACGACGATGTCACATTGCATCAATTCCGCCCGGCCCGCCAGGTGCGAAACGAGTCGACGTTGACGGTTGATCAAGTGGCTGTCGGCGACCAGTTGCCCTTAGGGCCTGTGCCCATCGATCCACTACTGATTGTGTCGGCGGCTATTGCCACCCGAGACTTCCAGCCGGTTCACCACAACTATCACCTGGCCCGATCGCGGGGTACCCCCGACATCTTCATGAACATCCTCACCACCAGCGGAATCGTTACCCGTTGGCTTGGTGACTGGGCCGGCAACGATGTCGTGTTCAAGAATCTGAAGATCGGATTGGGGGCACCTAACTTCCCTGGCGATCTGATGACCCTGTCGGGCACGGTTACCGAGGTTGGTGACCACGGGCGGATAGCGGTTGGGTTCATTGGCCGCAATGAGCTTGGGGCGCACGTGACAGGCACTGCTGAAATGGTGCTGCCGGTTGTCGATGGGAACGCAGATGAATCGAAAGGTGGCCGCTGACATGATCAAATACGGGGGCGAAACAGCCATTGTTGGTATCGGGGCCACCGAGTTTTCGAAGAACTCCGGTCGCACGCCGATGCAGCTGGCCACCGAAGCCTGCTTGACGGCGTGCGCCGACGCCGGACTCGACTCTTCCGAGGTCGATGGCATGGTGGTGTTCAGTGCCGAGAAGAACACCGAGATTGAAGTAGCCCGCAATTTGGGCGTGAAAGAGCTTACGCACTTCGGAATGGTGAATCATGGAGGTGGAGCCGCCTGCGGTGTGGTGGCTCAAGCCGCAATGGCCCTGTATTCGGGAGCTGCCCGCTACGTGCTGGTGTATCGGGCGTTTAACGAACGTTCGTGGCATCGTTTTGGTCAGGGAGTTCAAGGTCAGCACGAGAGCCCCGAGGCTTTCGACGTTAGTTTCAGTTGGACGACCCCTTTTGGATTGGTGACGCCGGCCCAGTGGGTTGCGATGTTCGCCGCCCGCTATATGCATACCTACGGTGCCACCACCGAAGACTTCGGCCGAGTGGCCGTGGCCGATCGTCGACACGCGGCAACCAATCCGGCGGCTTTCTTCTACGAGCGCCCGATAACCCTTGAAGACCACCAAAACAGTCGGTGGATCGCCGAACCGCTACGTCTGCTTGACTGCTGTCAGGAAAGCGACGGCGGACAAGCCCTGCTTCTGACAACGATGGACAGGGCCAAAGATCTGCAAACCACACCGGTTGTGGTTGCGGCCGGGGCCCAAGGGGTTGCGGCCGATCAGCACATGATGCGCTCCTATTACCGCAACGACATTACCGGTCTGCCCGAGATGGGTGTAGTGGCTCGCCAGTTATGGCAGGGATCCGGCTTGACCCCGGCCGACATTCAGACCGCAATAATCTATGACCATTTCACACCTCTGGTTCTTCCTCAGCTGGAAGAGTTCGGTTTCTGCGGGCCAGGTGAGGCCAAGGATTTCATTGCCGACCAAAACATCGAGATAGGTGGCGGTCTTCCAATCAACACCAACGGCGGACAGCTGGGCGAAGCCTACATTCACGGCATGAACGGTGTGGCCGAGGCCGTCCGCCAGGTTCGCGGAACCGCGGTCAATCAGGTTGATGGGGTAGAGAATGTTCTTGTTACCGCCGGTACTGCGGTCCCGACAAGCGGACTGATCCTCAGCACATCTCGCTAGGAGACTCTTAACGGGGAACCAGGTTGAATGTGGCGGAGCGAATCCCGTTGACGAAGGCGGTCGGCAGTCCCACTGGTTCTGAGGCCAAAGTCAGTTCCGATACACGAGACACCAACTCTTCGAAGAAAATCTTCAATTCGAGCCGGGCCAATGATGCCCCGAGGCAGAAATGGGTGCCGAACCCGAACGACAAGTGGGGGTTCGGGTCTCGTGTGACGTCGAAGGTATGGGGATCGCTAAAGTAGTTCGGGTCTCGATTGGCCGAGGTATAGAGCAACATCACCGACTGGTCGGGCTCGATTGTGGCGTCGCCGATTTGAAACGGTTCGGTTGCTGTACGGCACATGTTGTAGACGGGCGTGACCCACCGAACGAACTCTTCGATCGCCACGTCGAGATCGCTACCGTCGACAAGTCTTTGCCACTGGTCCGGGCGACGGGCCAGCTCAACCAACGTCCAACCGATGACTGACCGGGTTGTCTCGGCGCCACCGTCCAGAAGCAGCAAACAGTCGCTGATGATCTGGTCGACCCCGAAGGGCTCCCCGTCCCGCAAGCCATCTTGTTCGGCCTGAACCCATTGGCTCATCACATCGGTGGCCGGGTTCTTCTTCCGCTCTTCATACAGCTCGGCGCAGGCACCGGCGAACTCGAAAGCGGCTTCAATCCCGTCTTGGTCGAAGTAGCGGGGGCCGCCACCAAGAGCAATCGTGCGTTGTGACCAGTCGGCCAAGCTGGGCCAAAGCTCATCAGGGAAGCCGAGAAGGTGGCCAATCATCATGGCCGGTAGGGGAGCGGCTAGGGTCGAGATGGCTTCGACCGGCTCGCCGGTGGCCAAGGCATCGTCAAGCAGTTTGGTTACTGCTCCACGGATATGGGGTTCCCATTCCTGCACGGCTCGGAGTGTGAACCGCCGTGACACGAGCACCCGGCGAACGGTGTGTTGTGGATCGTCGATACCGATGATCGAAGGGTCGGCCGGGATGTTCGGCCGGTAGCCCGACTCTTGGCCCGAGTTGACAAAGATCGACTTCTGCTTTTCGATCTCTACGATGTCGTCGTAACGGCTGATACCCCACAACCCATTGGTTTCATCCCAGTAAGCCGGAGCGTTCTCACGCAACCACCCATAGTTCTCTACTGGGTTGGCGTAGAAGTCGGCGTCACAAAGATCGAATTTCATTGAGTCTCCTCACGATGATCTGATTTCGGGAAGGTCTCCCATGCCTACCGCTGACGCAGGCCAGTTGGCGGGTGGAAGCCCAAGCGGGCTGGTGCCCACCGGAGCGCCGTACCACAATCGGTGCTTGCGACGAACGAACAACCACCGATTGTCGAAATACTCATAGCTGTCTTCGTATTCGATTGTCTGGGCAATAAATTCATCACCCAACGCAAGCTCGGCCCGGGTGCCGACGACGCCGGTTGCCGCTTGGGCTGAGGTGAGGTCGATGATGTGATTGGTGACGTGCAGAATCGTCATTCCAAGTGGTGCAAGCTGAGCTTTGAAGTTAGCTCGAAGTGCGTTGCGGCCGCTCTCGGACCGACCGACTTTGACATGTGGCACAAACAGCTGAACCAGGTCATCAAGACGGTGGTGGCTCATCGCCACCGCATAGCGAGATGCAAGTTGGCGGATTTCTTCACAGGCGACCAGCCAGGCGACTGGATCGTTATCCCTGAGTGTCATGAGACAACACTAGTAGAATTGGCGGAGTTGTTGGGGTTCGCTTGGAATCAAACGCCGGTAGGGCTGGAAGGAGAGAAGGACTCGATGGAGATAGGTGACTCACCGGCCGAAGCCGAATTCCGGGCACAGGCTCGATCATGGCTTCACGAGCACGGCACGCCACGGTCATTGGAGGCTCCAGACTCGGACTCAACCACCGATGCCGCCGAGGACCCGGTCGACCTTGCCCAACATGTAGCTGCGGCACAAGCTTGGCAGGCCAAACTCCACCAGCACGGCTGGGCCGGTCTTGCCATCCCCGTTGACTACGGCGGCCGCGGGGCCACCCCGATCCAAGCCGCCATTTTTTATGAGGAGATGGCGAATGTGGCCGAGACGATCGGCCCGTTGACGGTTGCGCTAGGCATGGTGGCACCCACCTTGATTGCTCATGGAAATATCGACCAGAAACGTCATATCGCCCCCATCCTTCGGGGTGAAGAGTTATGGTGCCAGCTGTTCTCCGAACCCGGCGCCGGTTCCGATTTGGCCTCGTTGGCCACGCGGGCCGTTAGCGATGGCGACAACTGGATTGTGAATGGTCAGAAAGTATGGACCTCGCTCGGTCAGTTCGCCCGATACGGCATTCTTCTGGCCCGAACCGACATCGAGGCTCCCAAACATCAAGGGATCACCTACTTCATCGTCGACATGACCGACCCCGGTATCGAAATTCGACCTTTGCGTCAGATCACCGGGCAAGCTCACTTCAACGAGGTTTTTCTGAACGATGTTGTGGTTCCTCACGCCAACGTTGTGGGCGAGGTTGGTGATGGATGGTCGGTGGCTCGAACTACCCTGACTTCGGAACGAGCAGCGATCAGCGGCAGCGGTGCTGCATGGAGTGCCGAGCGGCTTGTCGAAGCGGCGCTCAAAACCGGTCGCTCGAAAGATCCAAATATCAGGCAGGCCCTAGCCAAGGCCTACACCCGGCAGGTCATTCTGAAAATACTTGGCTACCGCCTTCGGACAGCGCTTTCCCACCAACGTATGCCTGGTCGGGAGGCACTGGTGATGAAGCTGGCCTATGCCAACCATTGGGTCGACACCACCAGCACTGCCCTTGAAATCTTCGGCGTTCAGGCCACCACAGCCCCTGAGTATGGGCCGGCCAATCATTGGTATCAGCTCTTTCTAAACCAGTACGCCATCCGCTTGGGGGGCGGGACCGACGAGGTCCAGCGCAACATCATCGCCGAGATGGGTTTAGGGCTTCCCCGCGAGCCGTCGTTAGGCAAGGGTGTTCCGTGGAAAAACTTACCCCGATGACGGCGGATGGGGAGTGCTAAGGCTTGGGGATTCGGATGAGAGGGATTCGGCGGCTGATTCCCGCCTGATAGTCGATGTAGAATGGCCGATCGGCGGTTAGCTGGGCCCAGATCTCTTCATACTCCGGGGTTTGCAGCACCTCGGCGTCACTATCCCAGACCTCGTCTTGTTCCCTGACAGTCACCGTTGGATTGGCGTTCTTGTCAGCCAGGTTGTGGTACCACGCAGGGTTGCGGTCGGCACCGGCAAAGCTGGCCACGATGACCCGGTTACCTGAGCCGTCAAGCCAGTATGGAACCGGTGTCTTGTGTACGTTCCCCGACTTGCGGCCGATAGTAGTGACGAGCACGACCTTCATCCCGGCTGTGACCCAAACGGCATCATCGTTCGAGCTTTCCAATGCCTCGACATGCATTGGGGTTATGGCAAGGATTTCTTCATGGCTCGGTGTCTCGAAAGGCTCGTTTCTTTGCGACTCGATCATTTCCTTACGCTAGTACCTGTGGTAGGTGACCTAATAGCCAGCGACGTAATTTAGAGCGTGATATGTGACCCGTATCACTGGGTAGATTCGATTCCTACCTTCGGCGCCTTATCAACGCCGTCGGAGGTAGGATCTGGCTCGGAGCTTCGACCTGGTTTAAGCACGAACCAGATTCGGGGAATTGATTATACGGCGCGGAATGTTTGGAGTTATCGACATGACGATGCGTGAGATAACCCGACTCGGCGACTACCGCTTGGTCCACATGGTGGGTGATGATGGTCCCGGGACCGTCTGGGAAGCTCGATCGGTTACCACCATGGAAACGGTGGCGGTCCGTTTGATTGGCGGTGAGTTGGCCAACAACGATGCCGTCGTGGCTCGGTTCCTTCGAGACGGTCGAGTTCTGCAGCCACTTCGGCATTCGAATATCGCCACTGTTCACGACCTCATAGTTGGTGAAGGCCACCTTGGGATCGTCACCGACTTTGTCGAGGGCAAGAGCCTGCGGGAGCGGCTGGGCACCTCGAACCTCACCGCGGTCGAAGCCGTGTCAATCGGACAGCAGGTTGCATCGGGGATCAGCGCTTTGCATCGTGGTGGAGTTGTCCACCGCTATCTTCAACCGGCCAATATCTTTGTTGATTTCGCCGATTCTTCCGCCTGGCCGTCGGTGAAGATTGTTGATTTCGCTGTTGCCCGGCTGCTGGGTCAAGAGGCGGAACGTGAGTCGGTCAGCGGTGCTGGTGCGTTCTATCAGGCTCCGGAATCAAGCGATGGGAGGGCGGCTCGGTCCCCGGCTGATATCTATTCGCTGGGTATTGTCTTGTTGGAAATGCTTGTCGGGCGAATGCCGTTTGAGTCGTCTTCCGCGGCGGGTGAGGCTCGCACCCCTGTAGAACAACTCGCTCCGGCTCTGGGTGGTGTACCCTCTGAGTTGGCTGATCTGGTGGATCGGATGCTCAACGTGGAGCCTGATGACCGCCCTGTTGCCTCCCAGGTCTTTTCGGCTCTGCAGGAGGTACTGCCACAGCTTTCGTCGGATCAGGAGGCATACGTGATCGAGAATCGGCACGAAACTGAACCAACACAGGCAATGAGCCCGGTTGTGGTGCCCGACGCTTCATCGGTTCCTATTCACCCACCACCTCTGCCAGGCCAACCCAACCCGGGATCGTCGGTTCCGGATGACACCACCCACCCCTATGGGGGGCAGCAGGCCTACGGTGCGCCCTACAATACGGTTCCGGTGCACGACCCGGGGATTGGCGACCAGACACAGACTTACGGCGAAGCTAGCGCTTATGGCGGTGGGCATATCTCGGGGCCACTTCCCGCCGGGCCGGGCCAGCCAGCCTCCGGTGGTCCAGGGGCTGGAAAGAGCGGCCCAACGATGGGGCAAACGATCGCTTTGCTGGCCGCAGTGGTGCTCATGGTGGGGCTTGGACTGGTCTTGATCTTGGGTTCCGGCGGTTC
>Ga0316189_10007086_pt1 | contig 10644 bp, 8 predicted proteins | sample LowCovwburrow_MG_FD_204930 | JGI IMG/M metagenome (GOLD analysis project Ga0316189, IMG submission 204930) | Coastal sediment microbial communities from Maine, United States - Lowes Cove worm burrow | ecosystem: Environmental > Aquatic > Marine > Coastal > Sediment | place: USA: Maine... | reverse complement strand
TTCCATATAGTGATCCACAAAATGGGCATTTTGTTCTGGATCCAAGACTTCCAATAATGCCGAGGCCGGGTCGCCACGGAAATCTTGTGCCATTTTATCAATTTCATCTAATAAAAATAATGGATTCCTCACCCCTGCTTTGGTAATATTTTGAATGACTTTACCTGGCATTGATCCAATATAGGTTCGGCGGTGACCGCGGATTTCAGCTTCATCGCGTACGCCACCCAATGCCATTCTAATGTATTTCCTATTGGTCGCATGGGCGATAGATTGCGCTACCGATGTTTTACCCACACCTGGCGGTCCGACTAGACACAAGATCGGCCCTTTCGCCTTTTTAACCCGTTGCTGTACGGCTAAATATTCAAGGATCCGCTCTTTGACTTTTTCCAAGCCATAGTGATCTTCATCCAATATTTTCTCAGCTTTGTCTAAGTTTTTATGGACACGTGAACGTTTTTTCCAAGGCAGATCGGTCAGCCATTCTATATAGTTTCTGACCACCGTAGCTTCAGCTGACATCGGTGACATCATTTTGAGTTTCTTAAGCTCAGCTTCAGCTTTAGTCTTAGCTTCTGCCGACATGCCGGCCTTAGTGATTCTATCTGTCAACTCTTCAAGCTCATTGGCTGAATCATCAAATTCACCTAACTCTTTTTGTACCGCCTTCATTTGTTCATTAAGGTAGTACTCACGTTGGCTTTTTTCCATTTGCTTTTTAACGCGACTACGAATCCTTTTTTCAATGTGCTGAATATCAATTTCGGACTCAAGAAATACCATCAAGCGTTCAATACGCTCACTAATATCACCCATTTCTAACAATAACTGCTTATTTTCTAGTTTTAATGTCATATGGGCGGCAACGGTATCTGCCATGCGGCTGGCTTCTTCAATACCAGATAATGAAGCAATGACTTCGGGTGGGATCTTTTTATTTAATTTGACGTACTGCTCAAATTGACTCAGTAATGAACGCATCAATACTTCACGCTCTCTATCTTCTGGCTCATCACTGACAAGCTCTACCGCATCGGCCTGTAAGTAATCGCCATCATTGTCAAATCTGGTTACTTTTGCTCGTGAAACACCTTCAACAAGGACTTTCACCGTACCATCGGGTAGCTTTAATAACTGTAAAATATTCGCTAAGGTACCAATTTCATATAAATTGCTAGCATCAGGTTGTTCTTCCGTTGAATCTTTTTGGGCAATCAACAAAACCTGCTTGTTTTCATCAGTCGAGGCTTCTAACGATTTTATTGATCGCTCACGGCCAACGAATAAAGGGATCACCATATAGGGGTAAACAACGACATCCCTCAACGGTAAGACAGGGATCTCAATCAACGGACTCGGCGCGTTTGTTTTTGTTTCTTTATCCATTTTTAGACCTCTGCAACTTGATGATATGCCTTCACAGCACAACTATTTCTCATATACGAATATATGGGGATGAAATAAGAAATATACAAGCGAAACGATAGAAAATATCGACGCCAAGTGATTCTTTTAAACTGTCAGAAAAATGCAGCTTAAATTAACTGTTATCACTCACTGCCAAATCTGCCGTTTGGTCTTGATAAATAAGTATTGGTGCATTTTCACCATTAACGACATTTTCGTCGATAACCACTTTTGATACATTTTCTGTTGATGGTAAATCGAACATAGTATCTAAAAGTACATTCTCAATAATTGATCGTAGGCCACGTGCCCCTGTTTTACGTTCCATCGCTTTTTTAGCGATAGCGCGTAGTGCATCTTCTCTAAACTCAATGGTCGCCTCTTCCATCTCAAACATTTTTTGATACTGTTTAGTTAATGAGTTCTTTGGCTCTGTCAAAATTTGGACTAAGGCATCCTCATCAAGTTCCATTAATGTGGCCACAACAGGTAGACGGCCGACAAACTCAGGAATCAGGCCAAATTGGATTAAGTCTTCTGGTTCGACTGTTTTTAACACATCTGATACTGCGCGCTCGGTATCAACACTTTGTACTTCGGCAGAGAAACCGATTCCCCCTTTACGAGAACGGTTTCGTATCACCTTATCTAAGCCTGAGAAAGCACCACCACAAATAAATAAGATCTTGCTGGTATCAACTTGTAGAAATTCTTGTTGTGGATGTTTTCTACCGCCTTGTGGAGGAATAGAGGCTGTTGTGCCTTCAATTAATTTCAGTAATGCTTGTTGAACACCTTCACCAGAAACATCTCTTGTAATAGAAGGGTTATCTGATTTACGAGAAATCTTGTCTATCTCATCAATGTATACGATGCCGGTTTCTGCTTTTTCAACATCATAATCACATTTCTGTAGTAACTTTTGGATAATATTCTCAACGTCTTCACCGACATAGCCAGCTTCTGTCAGGGTCGTTGCATCTGCCATGGTAAAAGGCACATTCAGTTGGCGCGCCAAGGTCTCAGCCAATAGCGTTTTACCACTCCCCGTAGGGCCAATCACTAAGATATTACTTTTAGACAGCTCAACATCATCTGTCTTTTTACCAAAGCGAAGGCGTTTGTAATGGTTATAAACCGCAACAGATAAAACACGCTTGGCCTTTTCTTGACCAATAACATAATTATCCAGTGCCTCATTGATTTCACGAGGCGTCGGGAGACGTTCTTCTTTCTGCTCAGGGGTAACTTCTAACAGTTCTTCACGAATAATGTCATTACATAAATCAACACATTCGTCACAGACAAAAACGGATGGGCCGGCAATCAGTTTTTTAACTTCATGCTGACTCTTACCACAGAAAGAACAGTAAAGTAATTTATCGTCGTTGTTATTGTCGTCACTCATTTTCATACATCCCTAGCAGTCAAACTTTATATCGGCCGATTATTTAGTTTCTTCAGGCCGATTGCTTAGTACTGAGTCAATTAAACCATATTCTAGGGCTTGTTCACCATTCATAAAGTTATCACGGTCCGTATCTTTTTGAATTTTATCAATATCTTGTCCAGTATGGTGAGCCAAAATTCCATTTAAGCGCTCGCGAATCGTCAAAATTTCTTGTGCGTGAATCTCAATATCTGAAGCTTGGCCTTGGAAGCCGCCTAGTGGTTGATGCACCATGACACGTGAATTAGGCAGACTATGCCGCTTCCCGGGCGCACCCCCAGCTAATAAAACAGCACCCATGCTCGCTGCCTGACCAATGCACAATGTGCTCACATTCGGTTTGATAAATTGCATGGTATCGTAAATCGCCATGCCGGCTGTTACGGCGCCGCCTGGCGAATTGATATAGAGATGAATATCCTTATCTGGATTCTCTGACTCTAAAAATAATAACTGCGCTACCACCAAATTAGCCATATGGTCTTCGACTTGGCCTACTAAGAATATGACGCGTTCTTTTAATAATCGTGAATAAATATCGTATGAACGTTCACCTCGTGAGGTTTGCTCTACAACCATCGGCACGAGTGCATTGTCTATATTGGGCATACTGTTATCAAAGATAGCGTTATTCATATTATTCTCATCATATTTAGTTTTAAAAACAAAATAGCCCGTACCCAATCGAATGAGTACGGGCTATCATCTGTTTATTGATGCGATGGCTTAGGCAGCGTTAGAGTTCATGACTTCACTAAATGTCGACGCTTTTTCTTCGACTTTAACTTGTTCAATTATCCATTCAACAACCAAATCCTCAACCACCATCATTTGAACTTCTGATAGCTTTTGTGGATCATTCATATAATAACTCACCACATCTTCTGGATCTTCATAACTGCTGGCCATCAGGTCAACAACTTCTTTAACCTTGGCCTCATCTGCTTGAATCTCATTGTCGGTAATAATCTTACCAATTAATAAGCTCAATGCAACACGTTGTTTGGCTGAATCCTTAAAACCCTCTGTCGTGAAAGGAATACCTTCAATATTCACGCCTTGCTGTTGTAAGTTGTTTTTTGCTTGTTCCATCAGGTGCTCGGCTTCACGTTCAACCGGTGCTTCTGGTAAGTTGACTTCATTTTTCTCCGTCAACATATCCATCACTGTTTTCTTGTTTTTTTGTTTTAAGGCATTCTCGAGCTCACGGCCCATATTAGCGCGAACTTCTTTCTTCAGTGCCGCTAATCCCCCTTCCACACCACATAAGGCAGCAAACTCTTTATCTAATTTGGGTAGTTTTTTCTTCGCTACTGATTTAACCGTAACCGCAAACTCAGCTGTTTTTCCTGCGAGCTGTTCAGCTTGGTAATCATCAGGAAACGTGACGGTAACCGTTGTTTCTTGACCTGCTTTTTTGCCTTCTAACTGTGTTTCAAATCCAGGTAGCATCTGGCCTGAACCAATTACAATTGCAACATCTGTACCCGTGCCACCTTGGAAGGCTTCACCGTCTATAGTGCCTACAAAATCAACCGTAATTTGTTCATCTTGTTTGACGCCACGCTTAATAGGATCCCAGCTAGCACGCTGTTCCCGTAAAGTTTCTAGCATCGCATCAACGTCATCGTCTAGAACTTCGGCAGAGACTTTTTCGATGCGCGCGCCTTTCAAGTTAATTTTCTTAATTTCAGGAAACACTTCATAAGTCATCGTGTAAACCAAAGCGCCGTCTTTTTCATTCATCTCTTCGATAGAAGGTCGGCTTGCTGGGTTGATTTTCTCTTGTGTGAAGGCTTCTTGCATGCTGCTTTGAACAAGATTGTCGATAACATCACGACGTGCCGTTCCGCCATGCATTTGATCAACCATTTTCATCGGTACTTTACCCGGACGAAAACCAGCTGCTTTTATAGTCGGTTGAATCGCTTTTAAACGTTCTTGTATCGTCTGCTCAATATTGGCCTCTTCCACTGTCACCGTCATCCGGCGACTAAGCTCGCTGACATTTTCTACAGTAACTTGCATTCTTTACCTCAAAACTGGGAGTTGAAATAAAGGCGACGTTATTCATCGCCGTTCATTTCGAAATGGTACGAGAGGAGAGACTCGAACTCTCACAGGTTACCCCACTAGAACCTAAATCTAGCGCGTCTACCAATTCCGCCACTCTCGCATAACTGTTTTCAGGATTCACCCTGAAGAAAGTCGGCTATTATAAACGGGTCTATACTAGAAAACTAGCCTCGCAGATGGAAAAATAGTCTGCTTGGCTACGCTGACAAGCGAAGGCCTTGAAATGCAATGAGATCTTTAAATACTATTATCATGTTCTCACTGAACAACTACTTGATCTTTTCGTTAGCAACACCATGTGGTACATGCCCCGTTGCCACATGCTCTCTTGCTGAATCACAATGGCCTTGTTGATCGTCAAAAAAGATATCTGCTCCGAAAGACTTTAGAAAAGGACCTTTATCCATTCCCCCTAAGAAAATTGCCTCATCAATACGTATATCCCAAGCCCGCAGCGTTCTAATAACGCGCTCATGCGCTGGTGCAGAGCGTGCTGTAACAAGTGCCGTTCTCAATGGAGAGTTATCTTCCGGGAATTGATTTTGAAGATAATTAAGTGCTTTTAGAAACTCTTTGAATGGTCCGCCGCTGAGTGGATCTTTTGCCGCGTGCTGCTCATTATCAGTAAAGGCTTGTAATCCCTGCTCTTTATATATGCGTTCTGATTCATCGGAAAACAAAACCGCATCACCATCAAAAGCCATACGAAGCTGTTCTCTGTGGCTATTCTGATTGGCTTTAGACGGCAATATTGTCGCGGCAGCAACACCATTTTCTAAGGCTTTACGGACATCCTCAGGGCTAGTCGATAGAAACAAATTAGCGCCAAAGGGGTCAACATAGCGGTATGGGCTAGTACCGGATGTAAAGACGGCTCTACTAATGGCCAGTTGATGATGTTGGATAGAGTTAAAAACACGTAGCCCGGTATCTGCACTATTTCGAGAAAGTAAAATAATTTCAACATTAGCATTTTTATCCGCCGTGCCTTCGTTTAACGCCAGCAGTTTGCGAACAAGTGTGAAGGCGCCACCGGGTTCCAAAGGCACATCTTCATTGGCGATTTGGTACTCGCAATAAGCTTGTGTACCTTCCTCCTCGTAAATACGGTGACTTTCATCTAAATCGAATAATGCGCGAGATGAAATCGCAACAACAAGTCGTTTGTCAGCCAATTAAATTTCCTCGCCTACTTCAGTTCTTTTATCAGTTTTACGTGCAACTCTCTTTATTCTCTCCCAAGCCTGCTGCAATGGCGCTACCATCAAGGGGCCAGACTCAATGCTTTTCATATCTTTTGATAGCGAATTCAACACAGATACTTGATCAGGCTTTCCTTTCGGGAAACTGGCTTCTGCACTAAAAATAATTCGATAGTGAATAGGCACATTGGGTACTAATGACATTAAGGCCTGACGCGTGGTATGAATGTGTTGTAATGGGTTTGCAAATTTATAACTGCGACCGTCGACAATCTGAGTCCATTGATTAATGTTTTCAGCACCAAAAATATGACCATTAATAGAGGATATCTCTAATAATAATAAACCTTGGTCCATCAGAATCAAATGCTCAATTTCAAGCATACCGCCAACACCATCAGGGATAATGATGTTTTTCATTTCAGCCCGAGAGAGTGGTTTTAACACTTTTTTTATCCGGTATCGGCTGCGTCTGCGATATTTAGCTATCAAGATTAACAGTAACAATATTGATGCAACGACAATAACGCCAACCGTTAGAATGTTGATAATATCAATATGTACAGCCACAATAGCAATACTCCAAAATAGTAACGAATAGTTAGAGTATACGGTGTTTATTGGCGCGATAATATGTTGGAAACACCGAACTAGCTTGATTCCCCTAACTGACTATCCACAACTGGGTCCTCATGTATTATCACTTCTGCATCATCGAATAAGCCCGCAATATCGCGTTCAACTTTATCTGCAATAGTGTGTGCAACGGCCAGCGTTAGTGTCGCTTCTAATTCTAAGTGTAATTGTACAAAGACACGTGTACCCGATCGTCGTGTTCTCAAATCATGGTAGCCCAGTGTATTAGGATCTAATGACACGATGTTCGCTATTTTCTCGCGATCTTCATCAGCAATTTCATGATCCATCAGTAGATCAATCGCTTCTCTGACAATTTGCCAAGCACTATATAAGATGAATAGTGCGATGCCAATACCAAAAATGGCATCAAAATAGCCCCAGCCATAAAATGTTAAAAATAGCGCAACAATGACACTACCATTGACCAATAAGTCTGATTTGTAATGGAGCGCGTCTGCTTTAATTGCTGTTGATCCCGTTTGTTTGACAACGTAGTTCTGGAAAGACAGCAATATTAATGTCGCCACCATAGAAAACAACATGACCCCTACACCCACTTCTAGTCCTGATGTCATCTCCCGTGGGTTGACAATACGGCCTATCGCTTGAAGTAATAAAAACCCAGCCGAGCCGGCAATAAACATCGCTTGTCCTATGCCTGACAAGGCTTCCGCCTTACCATGACCAAAGCGGTGTTCGTCATCTGCAGGCTCCAAGGCATGCCTAACCGCGATAAGATTCAACCCCGAGGCCAAGACATCTAGGCTAGAATCTAATAATGTCGCTAAAATACTGACCGAATCCGTGACAAACCAAGCGAAAACTTTAGCAATAATTAATATTATTGCAGTTGTTACTGAAGCATAGGTTGCCCAGCGCATCAGATTAGCTGCATTGGAGTGTTGAGGTCGCATCATCAGGACGGTATAGTAATTAAAAGTATAATAATCTTAACAAGGTTCTCTTTTTGATCCTAATCACAATACAGGTAAATTTATGTCTGCCATCACGGTAAGCACGGCACCCTTCGATGATCAAAAACCGGGCACGTCTGGTTTAAGAAAAAAGGTCACCGTTTTTCAACAAGCCCACTATTTAGAAAATTTTGTGCAATCGACATTCGATGCGCTTGATGACAAGAAGGCTACAACTTTAGTTGTCGGTGGTGATGGACGTTTTTACAATCAGGACGCTATTCAAATTATTTTAAAGATGGCCGCTGCCAATGGTTTTGCAAAAGTGATTGTCGGTCAAGCTGGCCTGTTATCAACGCCAGCGGCCTCTTGCCTGATTCGTAAAAACAATGCTTTTGGCGGCATTATTTTATCTGCTAGCCACAATCCTGCCGGACCAAACGGCGATTTTGGAATTAAATACAATGTTAGCAATGGCGGCCCTGCCCCTGAAGGCATCACCGATGCTATTTTTGCCAATACTACAACGATTAAGCAATATCATATTGTGGAATCCGAAGACATCAATTTAGATCACCTTGGACAACAAAAGATAGCGGATATGGTGGTAGATGTCGTTGATGCAGTCGATGACTATGCGGCATTAATGGCTAGCCTATTTGATTTTGACGCCATTAAACAACTTATCGCGACGCCCGGCTTCAGCCTTTGCTTTGATGCCATGCATGCTATTACAGGACCTTATGGCAAGATAATATTAGAGAATCAACTGGGTGCAGCTGAAGGGACTGTCATTAATGGCATACCCCTTACTGACTTTGGTAATGGCCATCCTGACCCAAACTTAACCTACGCAAAAGAATTAGTCGACAAGCTGTATGCTGATAAAGGTCCAGACTTTGGTGCTGCATCAGATGGCGATGGCGACCGTAATATGATTTTGGGCCATCAGTTTTTTGTGACGCCCTCTGATAGTCTAGCCATCATTGCAGCCAATGCCCACCTTATTCCTGCTTATAAAAATGGACTCAGTGGCATCGCACGCTCAATGCCGACAAGCCAAGCCCCAGACAGAGTTGCTGAAGCACTCGGTATTCCTTGCCATGAAACCCCAACGGGCTGGAAATTTTTTGGTAATTTATTAGATGCTGATCAAGCCACATTGTGCGGTGAAGAAAGTTTTGGTACGGGCTCAAACCATATCCGAGAAAAGGATGGTTTGTGGGCAGTATTATGTTGGTTAAATATTTTAGCTGAACGCCGTCAATCAGTTACAGAAATAGTCCATGCCCACTGGCAAAAGTTCGGCCGGAATTATTACACTCGACATGATTATGAAGCAGTACCTAGTGATATCGCTAAAGTATTAATGTCGGATTTAGAAGCTCAATTCCCCTCTCTTCTTGGCCAGTCTTTAGCCGGGAGAACGGTCAGTTATGCTGATAACTTTAGTTACACCGATCCTGTCGATAATAGTGTGTCGAAAGGTCAAGGCCTTCGAATCGGGTTTGACGATGGCGCACGACTTATTTTTCGCCTGTCCGGTACCGGCACTGAAGGTGCCACACTGCGCGTCTATTTAGAAAGTTATCAATCAGATCCCACTAAATTATTTGATGACCCCCAAACTGCGTTAGCTGACCTCATTGCTTTAGCTGACAGTTTGGCCGGCATCACTAGCAGAACTAAAAGAACAAGCCCAACCGTTATTACCTAATATCCTATCGTCTGTTGAGATCCATTTTTATGCAAACATTGATTCTTGGTTCTAGCTCGCCGTTTCGAGCTGAGCTGCTTGGCAAGTTAAATTTACCTTTTGACACGGTATCACCCGATATTGATGAGACGCCGCTTCCAAATGAACCTGCTACAGATTTAGTTAAACGTTTAGCAGAACAAAAGGCAGCGACCATCGCTGTGCAACATCCAAATGCCTTAATTATTGGCTCCGATCAAGTGGCACTATTGAATGATGAAATTATAGGTAAGCCAGGCAATCATAAAACGGCAATGGCACAATTACAGGCTGCATCAGGTCAAACCGTGCAGTTTTTAACCGGCCTTGCCCTGCTCAATAGTCAAACCGGACAACTGCAATCCGTTGTAGAACCTTTTGAAGTTAGATTCAAGACCTTATCTGACCGACAAATTGAGTTCTATTTAAAAATGGAACAACCTTACCAATGTGCGGGTAGCTTTAAATCTGAAGGCTTTGGCATTAGTTTATTTCGACAATTACATGGCAATGATCCCAATAGTTTGATTGGCTTGCCCTTAATACAACTCATTACCTTGTTAAACAATGAAGGCATTGATGTGCTACAAGCCCATTGATACCCATAACGACCTTTATACTCAGCCATTATGCCTATTGATACTCGCTTAGATGCTATTAACGCTTGGTTAGCCACACTCTATGATGCTAACAGCCTAGCCATAGTCCCTGCATCCAGTGATGCCAGTTTTAGACGTTATTTTCGTGTCATTGTTGATGAACGCAGTATGATTGTAATGGATGCACCACCACAATATGAAGATACCGGCCCCTTTATTAAAGTAGCTCAATTTTTAGCACAACATGACCTTCATGTGCCAGAAATCATTGCCCACGATAAACAAAATGGTTTTTTGTTACTAACTGATCTTGGCTCACAACCTTATCTTAATCAGCTCAATAGCCAATCTGCTGATGCACTTTATACCGCCGCTATCGATGCCTTGGTAAAAATTCAACACTGTGACCCACAATCGATCGTTTTGCCTGTTTATGATCGGGCTTTATTACAACAAGAACTCGATTTGTTTCCTGACTGGTTCCTCGATCAGCATTTGTCTCTTGCAATTCCTAGCACCCTGCAAAGCCAGTTTGAACTCCTAATTGAAAATGCACTTGAGCAACCCCAAGTAATCGTTCACCGAGATTTTCATTCGCGTAATTTAATGTATAGCGCTG
>Ga0316189_10007085_pt1 | contig 10646 bp, 11 predicted proteins | sample LowCovwburrow_MG_FD_204930 | JGI IMG/M metagenome (GOLD analysis project Ga0316189, IMG submission 204930) | Coastal sediment microbial communities from Maine, United States - Lowes Cove worm burrow | ecosystem: Environmental > Aquatic > Marine > Coastal > Sediment | place: USA: Maine... | reverse complement strand
GGCTTTGGGACGGGAGGCCGAGTGCGGGCCTCGGGGCGTACCCATCCGATACGGCGAGCTCATCGGGTCGCTGAAGGGCAAAGCAGAGCGTCAATCGAGGGTCGCGTGTGGGCGACAGCGCCCGTGAGCGTATAGGCGATCCGATGCGCAGATGCTCGCCGCATCTCCCCACGTGGCAAACCTGCGGTGGCTCTCGGTCATCGACAACCATCTGGGCATCGCCGCGGCCGAAGCCCTTGCCGGATCCAGCAACCTCTCGAACCTCAAGTACGCAGAGTTCGGCGGCAACCCGTTTGACCCCGCCGAGCAAGAGGGCATCGACAGCGGCATCGTGGTCGCGAACTGGCTGTCGGATGAAGGCGAGGCGCTCGAGGCCCGGTTTGGCCATCTCGCTTGGCTCCACCGCGACCCCCCAATCCACCGGTTCGAGCGCCCCTACTCGAACGCGGCGCCCTAGACGTAGGCGTACAAGAAGTTCTTGAGCGCAGCGTCGGTGCTCTCGGCGACGGTCTGCAGATCGACCAAGTCCTTGTAGCCGTTGTTTGCGTTGCGGCCCTCGACGATCTTGACCGCGAGCTCCGCTTTGCCGACGACGGCCAAGATCTCAGCGTAGGTCATCGTGTTGACGTTCTTGTTGGGGAAATCGACGAAGTACTTGTTCGCCGCTGCCGTGTTCACGCCACAAACGATGAAGCCATCGGGCACGGCAGACACAGGCAGCGTGGCGTGGAAGGACCACATGATAAACGCGGGGGAACCGTCTGCCGGTTTTGTTGCCCTGGTCCAGTCTCCGATGGTGTACGTCGGGTAGTTGTTCGCGGCCGCGCCCACAACCCGCACCAGCCCGTCTGCGGTCTCGAGCGCAACCAGACGACCGTCATCGCCAAGGACCTCTTTGAACGTGAGGTGATGGGCGAACGAGTACGGCTGTCCGACCGTCTTGGTCTCTTGCCCGTTCGGGATCACGAGCCTGTCGTACGCTTTGGACGGCACCAGCGGCTTGACGTGATCGGTAAACTCGTCCGAGAACGTCCAGTGGCCGCTGTCTAAGCGGCTGCTCTTTTTCCACTTGTCGCGGATCGCGTCCTTGTCGTTGTGGGCCGACAGCGTGACGTTGACCTTGGTCGCTTCGTCGTTGTTGGCGATGGTCTTGAGGACGGCACCGAGCCCCATCCGCAGCTTGCCATCCAGCGGCAACAAGTGAGCCTCAGACACGACCCCAACATCGGCGCGCTTGCCCGGTTTGAGCCTCGCGCCGGTCTCGGGGTGAGCCAGGAACGTCAAGTTCCGCGGATTGTCGAAAATCGGCATGAGCCCGCTGCGCCCAAACCAATCCAGAACGCAGCTATTGTTGCGTGCCTTTTCGGCCGCGTTGAGACCAACGCCACCACCCGCCGTCACGCAGATCCGCTCGTTCGCCTTCCAGCTGACCTCGTCCCGGATGGCGTCGACGCCATTGAGCGTCCGTCGCCCCAGCCAAGTCGGGTCCTTGGTCCAAAGTTCGGGCGGCAGCCACGGCGGCGTCCGGGCGTCCTTGATCTCGGGGGTATCGCCGTCGCCCGGCTTGCCGACTCTGGGGCGCCCCGGTCCGGTACAGATGTCGATGGCGGCCGCGTAGACGAGCTTGATCTTCTTCGTCTTCGGGTTCACGACGCAGAGCCGATAAGGCGCCTCCTCAGCGGGATACTTCGGCCACTTGGTCTCGAGCATCTCCTTGACGACTTTCAAGACTTCGGCGCCTTGGATTTCCTCACCGATCTTCGCGTCGGGAGCCTGGTCATCCGCGGTGCGCGCTTGCACGAGCGCGACCCATTCGTCTCTGGACTCCACGCCCGCGAAGCCGTCTTTGAGCGCGGCGTACTCATCATCCACGCAGCCTCCGAAGTGCTGCGAGTCGAGGCCGCCGTCCACGGTTTTTTCCGGGCCCGCCGCCGAAGGCTGGTTGGTAAACCCGGGCAGGCTCAGCAGGTGGTTGGGCTGCCCGAGGCCGTGCTTGAGATACTTCGGCCACGGATTGGGAAAACCCAGATGCAGCACCTTCAACGCCGCCAGACGTGCCTTGCCCCACTCGGACGCGCGTAGCGTGCGGTGATTGACGACCGCCATTGGGCCCCTGCCAACGATGACGTAGTAAACGGGCGGCAGCTGAACGTTGACGTTGTTGGCGTCCTCCAGCCTGACCGGAGCCTTGCGAACCAGCGGCTTCTTGGGCGGCGGCTTGTTGCGCAGCAGAGGGGTCGATTGTTCGTCGACGCTGTCGGTGCCACAGCAGCAAGTCATGGCTGGTCCCTCCGCGTGAGGTCGCTGAGTCGGGTGAAGCGCTGAAGCATGTTGAGGGTCTCCGCGTGCAGCGACTGCGCGCGTGTGGCTGGGTCTTCGCTGCTCAACGACCGCAGTTTTGCCGCCACCCACGGATGGAACGGGTCGCGATCGATTGCGTGACCGAGCAAGAACATGAGGCCAAGGTACAGCGCCGTCCCGGGGGCGCTCGCCAAGCCGTAGTGCTGCGCACACGTGCGCGCGGTTCGAACGAGCTGAATCACCGTGGCCTCGTTGAGAACATCGAACTTGCGACGGTGAACGTGGCGCAGAAGGTTCGTCAGTCCTTCGTCGGTGTCGTCATAGTCGGCCGCGAGTTTTTCGTAGGTCCTGGAGCTCACCCACGCCAGAGCGCGGCGGTAGTACTCCCCCTGCGCGCCGACCACGGGCTGCATCCTGCGGCTCGTTTCCTCCAAGAGCCGCGCCATCGTCTCGCCGCGGCTGAGTTCCGCGCTGTTGGCCAGCAGTTCGGCGGCCCAGGGCAGCTGTACGTCTTGGTCGAAGTGACTGCCCAAAAAGCCCATCAGCCCCACGTACGGCGCGACCTCAACCGGGTCTTCAAAGCCATGGTGCGCCGCCCGGTCGATCCCGATGTCGATAGCGCCCCGTGTCACAGGATCGGTCAGAACGACGCAGTGATGGGGATACGACCGCCACAGGTGGCCCAGGACGTGCTCCCGAAGCTCGGTGCGGGCGGCCTCGTCGGTCCCGTCGCTCACAGCGGGCGCCATCACTTCGTCGCCTCGTAGGCCTTGGACAGCGCACCAAGGGTCGCCTCGTCGGCCTCGCCCGTCTCTTCCAGCGCTTGATCGTGCTGAAACTCCTTGAGGGAGGCGACGGTCTGCTCGTCCAGATCACCGTCAAGACTCGGCTCGTAGCCCAGGTTGGCCAGGCGCGCTTGCATGCCGTCGACGTCCTCCACCGGGTTGAGCGCCCGCGGCGTGACGTCGTACACCCGCTCGTCGTCTTCCCCAGGCTCCACGGTGAGCATCGCCCTCTTGGTGTCGGGCGGAACAAAAATTTCCAGCCCACCGTCGGCATCCGTCGTTCCGGTGACCTCCTCGCCATCGTATTCCAGGACGTACGGCAGGCTCGCCAGCGGCTCGTCGAACTCGAGCAACCGGAGCTTCAGCGTGGCGGGCACGCCCTTTCGGCGAAAGGTGTGCATCGAGCCGCTGGCGATGCTGGTCTCCTCTTGTCCCAACTCCGGAATGTGCACGACATCGCCGGGCCGCAAGACAAACGGGCGTCGCGGGCAGCCTTGAGCTCCGCATTCTCGGGCAACGCCCAAAGCGTCTCCCAAAAGAACCCATGCTTGAACGCAATACTCGACAGGCACTCGCCCTGCGTCACGGTGTACTTCTTTGCCGACGCCAAATCGAACCTGCTCGCCGCTGCAATCGCAGCAGGCCTAGGGTAACAGTCAGCACGGGCTCCCGCGGAGGCCCGTAGCGGTCCGACCCAGCAAGCGTGCTGCGGAAGCGTCGCGCCAGACGCCCCGCCGGGAACAGCGTCCGCTACGCGGGGTACCCCCCTGAGCGGCAACGCGGCGCGTAGCGCGGGTCCCCCCGGCTGGACGCTGTTACGCAGATCGGGCTATAAAGCGCTTTGGTGTTCTCCCGCCTTCTAGCGCGCGTGCTCGTGGCCATGATGGTCCTGTGGGTCACGCCGCTTGGCTCCCTTTGGGTCGACGATGCCAAGGCTGCGAACCCGGCAGAAGCCGCGGGCGCCTTGGACGAAACCGACGTCGAAGAAAAAGAGCAGCAGGACGACACCGACGACGACGACACCGATGGCGGTCTGCATCGCACGACACCCACCGACGCGGCAGCAGCGCTGAGCTGCCCACGGTCGGACTTTGATTTTGCGTGCGACGAAGACCACGTCCAGAGCGTGTTTCGCCCGCCCCGGGCCTAAGGACGACATCGAGGCTGGCCCAGCCAGTTTGTGACCCGACAGAGGCCGACCGCGATCCCGCGGGGTGCCTGCGGGTTGTGCCAAGCATCCAAAGACGGAATCGTCCGCGTGTCCGAGAACACTCCGACCCCAACCAACGAAACGACTTCGACCTCCAGCGGGGAGATCCTCAAAAACCTCTTAGCAGGGCTCACGGTGAGCTTTGTGGCGATCAGCTTGGGGGCCGCGTTTGGCATCCTCTCTGAGCGCGGGGCATTTGTAGGGATCCTCTCCGCTGGCGTCATCGCCCTGATCACGGCGCTGTTTGGCGGCACCAGGATCCAGTGCTCGGGGCCCACCGCACCGATGACCGCCGTCATCGTGGGGGTGGTCGTCGTCGCGGGCGCAGATCTGCAGGACAAGTTTCCGGGCGTCGTCCCGGATCACTTCGTGAACATGGTGCTCATCGTCACGGGTGTGCTGCTGCTGGTCGCGGCTGCACTCAAACTCGGACGGTTCATCACCCTCGTGCCCAAGGTCGTGATCTCGGGGTTTATGAACGGCATCGCGGTCCTCATCTGGCTGGACCAAGTGAAGAAGCTGTTCGGACTCGGCGGCAAGACGGCCATCGATGGGGAGCTGATGACAAACGTCGCGGTCGCGGGGATCACCCTCCTGGCCATCTTCGTGTTCCCCAAGCTACTCAAGCCGTACCCAAAGCTCGGCTTTCTGCCGGGCACGCTGATAGCGATCATCATCATCACCGTCGGTGTCCACGCGATGGGACTCTCCATCGAGTTTGTGACGCTCGAGACCTCCGTCGGCTCACTCTCAGATCTCACCGACCTGGTCCGCGCTCAGGTGCCGACATCGTGGAGCCTCGGACTCGTTCTGTTCGCCGCGCCCTTCGCGTTTCAGCTCGCGATGCTCTGCTACCTCGACACCCTGCTGACATCTCTGGTTGTGGACCAGAAGGTCAAAGAGATGCTCGGCAAAGAGGATCCCACCAAGCCGAACAAAGAGCTTGCGGCGCAGGGCATCGCCAACGCCGTCGTCGCGCTGTTTGGCGGGATCCCCGGAGCGCAGGCCACAATCCGCTCGGTCCTGATTCTCAACGAGAAAGCCACCCTGCGCCTGGCGGGCGTGATGGTGGGTGTGTTTGTCCTGATCGAGATGTTGATCTTCCAGGACTACATCAGCTTGATCCCGCAGGCGGTGTTTGTCGGCGTGTTGCTCAAGGTTGGCTACGACGTGTTCGATTGGGAGCCGCTGGCGGTCTGGATCAAAAAGCAGATGCATCGCAAGCCGTTGGAAGACGTGACTTCGACCTACGGAATCGTCGAGCTCGCCCACGTCGACCTCGCGTTCATCCTTGGCGTCACCGTGGTCACCATCATCATTGACCTCAATACGGCGGTCATCTCCTTCACCATCCTTTTCTACGTGATTCGGAAGTTCTCTCCGATCCCCGACCTGCCTCCTGCACTTCGGACCGCAGGCACACACGAGGACTGAGGGCATGGCCAGTACGTCCAACGCCGAATCCACGACGACGCCCGACGACGATCGGGAGGCGATCGTCCGCCAGGTCACCGAAGCCGCCGAGCCCATCGCCAAGTTCTGGCCGATGCGCACGTTTGTGCACCACAACCCGCTGCACGGGTTCGAGCACATGCCCTTCGACGATGCCATTCGCGCCGCCAAGGCGCTGTTTGGTGGGCTGGGGTATCTGCCCAACGAGGAGTACCGGCAGCTGTACCAAGACGGGCGCATCACGGACGACGCCGTCGACAAGGCGTTTGTGCGCGAGGGGCCCACACTCGAGGGCGCGGGCACCGTGACCGTCGGCGCCAAGGACGTCACGCCCGCGGACGTGTGGCGGCTGCACCTTCTGTACGGCTTTGGCCGCCTCGAGCCGACCTTGCTGCCGTGGACGATAGCCGCGGGGGGAGCCCTCACCGAGCTGCAGGCGGATCTGCCCGCAGACGCCAAGCGTCGCCTGAGCGAGCGCCCCGCCGAGCCCTGGCTCAACGCGCTGTGGGCTGCCGCGCTTCACGTTCGCGGGATTGGGTATCCGCAGTCGGAGGACGACGAGCCCCTCCCCAATCACGAAGCGTGGGCAAACCAAGCGGAGCCCGCCGAGCCCCCTGCCCCCGGACTGCCGCCGCACCGCACGGTTTCCGACTGGCTCGACGCGATGACGGGCGGAGCGCTCGTCGGATCGATCGACGACCAGATGATCAAGTGGGTGTCCGGGTTCGTGGACGAAGGCATGGCCGGCTGGGCGATGCCCGAGCGAGAACGTGGCTTCTACGCGTCGTGGCGCGAGCTGGCCCAGCACGACCTGTCCGGCAGATTCCTCGGGATCAAGCGATTTGCCGACAAGGTCCGCGCGCTACCCGAAGCCGCGGAGGACGCCATCGCCAGCGCGCTTCGCCAGCTGGAAATCCCACCCGACCGCTGGGTCGAGTACCTCGCGCGTCAGCTGGCGCATCTGCCTGGGTGGACGGGTTTTGTGCGATGGCGGGGCAAGAACCCCGAGTACCCGACCCAGGCCGAGCACCCCATCGATCCCGCGCAGTACCTGGCCGTTCGCCTGTTCTACGAGGTCGAGCTCGCCGAGGCGCTGTGCCGACGGACATGGAGCATCGCAGGCACCGTCCCCGCACTGGAGAGCCATTGGGCGGAGCGTGTCGAACAATACGACGCGCTGGTCCACGCGCACGGCTCTCCCGACGCTCCCGCCAAGGCCGACCCCAACACAACCGCGGTGTGCGGCGACGCCTGGCGCCTGTTTCGACTCGCTCAGTTCCTGGAGCTTGCCCCCGCCGAGCTGCGGGCGCTCGATCCGGCCGCGGCGCGCACGCTCTTGCAGTGGCTCGACGCGTTCCCCGAGGACGAGCACGGGCCCGTGTTTCTCGAAGCCTACGAAGATGGGTATCGCGAAGACACCGTCAGCGCCCTCAAGGCCCACGCGGGCACCGTGCCCAAGTCCGAAGCACGCCCCTTGGCGCAGTTGGCGTTTTGCATCGACGTACGGTCTGAGCCCTTCCGACGCCACGTCGAATCGGCGGGCGCGTACGAGACCTTTGGATTTGCTGGGTTCTTCGGGGTCGCGATCGATCACCAAGAGTTCGACTCGGACGGCCGCGTCGCGCTGTGCCCAGTGATTCTTGCGCCCGCCCATGCATCCACAGAGGCGCCGCGAGCCAACCAGCCCGCCGAGCTCCAACACTATGCGTCGGGGTCACGGTGGGCCGACCTGGGTCGCGAGATGTTCAATCATCTCAAGGCAAACCCGGTAACCTCGTTGATCCTGGTCGACATGCTCGGCCTGTTCACCGGACTCGGGGTGCTCGGCAAGACCGTCATTCCGCGAGCGTTCAAGCGACTCAACGGATGGGTCGACGAACGGTTTTCCGGCGTCGTCGACACGGAGATTTCGGTCGCCCGCATCGATGACGCCACCGCACCGACTGCGGAGGCGAAAGCGAACTTCGTCGAGGGTGCGCTGCGTACGATGGGGCTGACGGCAAACTTCGCCCGTTTCATCGTCTCGTGCGGACACGGGAGCGTCGCGGACAACAACCCTTACTTTGGCGCGCTCGACTGCGGGGCGTGCGGCGGCAACCCGGGCGACCCCAACGGTCGTGTGTTCGCCGCGATGGCGAACAACCCCGAGGTCCGCAAGATCCTGAACGAGCGCGGGCTACCCATCCCCGACGACACCTGGTTCCTCGGGGGCAAACACAACACCACCACCGACGCGGTGACGTTTTACGACGTCGCCGATGTGCCCGAGAGCCACGCCGAGGACCTGCGCACGCTGATCGCCGACTTGGGCACAGCGAGGAACAACCAAGCGCTCGAACGCTGCGCACGCACGCCAGGCGCCCCGAGCGGCATCACCCCCGAGGCCGCCGGCCTGCACGTCGAGGACCGCAGTGCCGATTGGGCCAACCCGCGACCCGAGTGGGGCTTGGCGGGCAACGCCGGGTTCATCTGCGGCCGACGCACGATGACCAAAGGTCTCGACCTGGGAGGGCGGGTGTTCCTCCAGTCCTACGATCCCATCCCGGACACCGACGGAGGCATCCTCGAGCAGATCATGATGTCCGCGCTCGTCGTGGGCGAGTGGATCAACATGGAGCACTATTTCTCGGCGGTCGATGTCTGGGCTTACGGGAGCGGGAGCAAGGTCATCCACAACGTCGTGTCGGGCGTCGGGCTCATGCTCGGCGCGCAGAGTGACCTTCAAACCGGCCTCCCGTTGCAGACGGTGAACGACGGCGCCATCCACTATCACGAGCCCGTTCGCTTGCTCGCGATCATCGAGGCGCCGCCCGACAGAATCTCCGCGGCCATCGGGAACAACGAGCTCCTTCAGGATCTGTTTCACAACGGGTGGATGAACCTGGTGGCGATGGACCCCGAGACCTCTGAGGTCAGTCGCTACCGCCGTGACGCCACCTGGGAGGCGATGCAATGATCGCGCGCACTGCAGCGCTGTTCGTGGTGTGGATGCTCGTCTCTGCGAGCCTCGACACCGCGCACCTTGTGGCGGGTCTCGCGGCCGCGCTCGGCGTGGCTTGGGTCAATCGAGGCAGCCGCAGTCCGGGTGCACGGCCCTTTCCCGTGCTCGGCGTCATTGCCTATCTCCCGTGGCTGTTGGTCCGCATCATGTCCAGTGGCATCCAGCTCTCTCGCATCATCCTGGATCCCCGATTGCCTATCGCGCCCGCATTCATCCGGCACCGCACCGAGCTCTCTGACGAGGCGGCCATCGTTCTGCTCGGCAGCTCGATCACCCTGACCCCGGGGACGGTCACGGTCGACGTCATCGACGATGAGCTCATCGTCCACGCCATCGACGGATCCGCTGCAGACGATCTGACCAGCGGCAAGTTCGAGGCCAAGCTCAGCGCCATCTTTGGCAAAAAGGAGACCAGTTCGTGAGCCCGTTCTTGCTATCGGTCATGGTGGCCATCGTCGCGCTCGTCGGGGTGTACCTGTACCGCGTGCTGCGCGGGCCCACGGTCTTTGACCGTGTCCTGGGGCTCAACGGTGTCGCGACCAAGGCGATCATCCTCTTGGTGCTCATCGGCACGGTCTACGGCCGCGTCGATATGTTCGTGGATATCGCAACGGGCTACGCGCTGCTCAACCTGGTCGGCGCGCTGGCGATCGCGAAGTATCTCGAGGGACGGTGGGAGGTCTAGATGATTGCGGTTGGAATGGTCCTCATCGTTATCGGCCTCTTCTTCCTGGTCGTGGCCGCGGTTGGCATGGTGCGGCTCCCCGACGTGTATTCACGCTCGCACGCGCTGTCGATCACCGACTCGCTCGGCGCCCTGTTCCTGCTCGTCGGCCTCGCCGTGTACCAGGGGCTCAACATGACCTCGCTGCGGATCTTTGGGGTGCTCGTGCTCATCTACCTGCTCAATCCAGTGACAGCCCACGCAACCGTGCGCGCCGCGTACCGAGCCGGGGTCAAGCCCTGGAACGGAGGGGGTGACAAGTCATGAGTCTGTGGTTCGAAGTCCTGTTCTTCGTACTCCTGGTCGTCACCGCGGGCGGGGCCATCGTGGTCAAAGACCTCCTCAGTGCGGTGCTCATCCTGGGGTCGTACAGCCTCCTGCTCGCAGTCGTTTGGGCCTGGCTGGGCGCGGTGGATGTGGCATTTGTGGAGGCGGTTGTCGGCGCGGGGCTGGCCACCGTGTTCTTCCTGATCACGCTGTTCGGCACCGCGACCAAGGACACACTCATTGCGCGGCGTCGCCCTCCATGGGGCGCCCTGCTCGGGTTGCCCATCTTGGGCGCGCTGCTGCTGCTGGCCGCGGGCGACCTTCCCGCCTATGGAGATCCAGCCGCTCCCGCGAGCGTGCACGTCTCCACCACCTATCTGCAGCAGAGCCTGACCGATTCGCAAACACCCAACGTGGTCACGTCCATTCTCATGGACTACCGCGCGATCGATACGCTCATCGAGACGGTGGTGATCTTCACCGCGGGCCTCGCCTGTTTCTTGCTGCTCAGGGGGGTCCGCCATGATCGACGCGCATGACAGTGTCATCGTTCGGCTGCTGAGCCAGCTCCTGGTCCCGCTGATCCAGATCTACGCGCTGTACATTCTCCTGTTCGGCCAGCAGGGGCCGGGCGGTGGGTTTGTGGGCGGCGTCATGCTGGGCACAAGCCTCATTCTCTCTGTGCTCGTGTTCGGCCCGGACTCGCCCGTCAGCGCCGCTGCGCGGAACGTGCAGCATGGCGACGGCCTGGGCCTGCTGGTCTTTGTCGGTGTCGGAGGCCTGTGCCTCATCGGCGGCGGCAACTTCCTCGATTACTCCGGCTTGCACGTTCCCGGCCTCGAGCCCTCGTCACGCCGTTACCTCGGGATCTTGCTCGCCCAGGTGGGGGTCGCAATGGACATCGCC
>Ga0316189_10007084_pt1 | contig 10648 bp, 5 predicted proteins | sample LowCovwburrow_MG_FD_204930 | JGI IMG/M metagenome (GOLD analysis project Ga0316189, IMG submission 204930) | Coastal sediment microbial communities from Maine, United States - Lowes Cove worm burrow | ecosystem: Environmental > Aquatic > Marine > Coastal > Sediment | place: USA: Maine... | reverse complement strand
CTTTAAAAAGTTTAGTTTTTAATTGAAAGAAAAGTTAAGGATTAATGTCAGCGTTCAAATTTTATTTTTATCAAATAACAAACTCTAAATAAATATTGTGAATTCACTATTTTATAACTAAATAAGCATACCTACTTTAGATTGTTTATGCAAAACCTTTAAAGTGTAAACTAAGTTAGCTATAATTAAATTCAATGGCTTAATTTTTTGTTTAGTTCTAATTGATTTAAAAACTAAGATAAATCATTAAGTAGGTTGACATAATTTATAAAACAAATAATTTACTGATATAGATATACCCCGAATAGGTGGTGTTTAACTATATAGTACGCAAAAGTTAGTATAAAGAAAAACTCCTATTTCTACATGCTAATCTTTCAGTTTAAAACTGATTTTTTCATTTGCTGTTTTGTCATTATGAACTATTTTTATACAAAACTTTGCTGGCTAGTAGAAGTATTCTAAAAAGTTTTAAATAGTTTAAATACGGTATTACATAACATTGTCCCTTAAATAAAATTGTTGTATTGATTTAGATAAGATTGTAGCTGATACCCATGACTTTTGTCATATAATGTTTTCAAACAAAATTCTATATTCGAGTGTAAATAGTGTCTATGTCCAATTGTTGTAAACCAATTGATTGTCTTTAGATATGAATCCAACAAACAAACTTTTAACAATAAAATTGACCCATACTTTAGTCTGGTTATTTTTTGTAGTCGTGATTTTTTATATTTTATATTCTGGGATTTTCGACAAAATTACTGCTTATACTTGGATTGGCATAGGATTGATCATCTTGGAGGGAATAGTTCTTTTAGTTTTCAAAATGTTTTGCCCATTGACACTTATGGCAAGAAAATATTCAAATTCCCAAAAAGACAATTTCGATATTTTTCTACCTAATTGGTTAGCTAAAAATAACAAGTTAATTTTTACAACAATTTATTTGGTTGGACTTGTGATAGTTTTGATACGAACTTTTTAAAAAATAATACTGTATAAAAAATAGTGTGTGACAATGAGAATAATATTTTTAATAGTCGTTTTACTGCACGGACTAATTCATTTGCTTGGATTTGTAAAAGCCTTTGGTTTTAAGGAAGTAAAAGAGTTAACACTTCCTATTTCCAAGCCCCTCGGAACGGTATGGATAATTGCGACTGCATTATTCCTTATTTATGGCATTCTATACTTTATCAATACCAAACAGTCTTGGCTCGTAGGGATTATTGCTGTAATCCTTTCCCAAATATTAATCTTTTACTTTTGGAAAGACGCCAAGTTTGGCACGATTCCTAATTTGTTAATTCTGATTATTGCCTTGGTGAGTTTGGGTTCGTATTTATTGCACAGTGAGTTTACAAGTAGTGTTAAAAATGATTTTTCAAAAAACAATACGCTTTCTACAGACATTTTAACTGAAAACGACGTTGCTCATTTACCTTTGATTGTGCAGAAGTATCTTTATTATACCAAATCAATAGGGCAACCGAAGGTAAAGAGTTTCAGGGCGGAATTTACAGGCGGTATGAGTTCTAAGCCCGAAGACAAGTATATGAAGTTACAATCTGTTCAATATAACTTTTACGAGAATCCGTCGCGCTATTTTTATATGACTACAAATAAAATGGGTTTGCCGGCAACAGGATTACATCTATACCAAAACGCAACTGCGACATTTGAAGTCAAACTTTTGAATTGGTTTAAGGTTGTGGATGCCAAGGGAGACAAAATGAATCAGGCAGAAACGGTTACACTGTTAAACGATATGTGTTTTATTGCCCCTGCAACATTAATAGACAGCAGGATAACTTGGAAAGCGATAAACGATACTTCGGTAAAAGCTATATTTAAAAATGGAAGTATCAGCATAAGTGCTATGCTCTATTTTAATGGAAAAGGTGAACTTGTAAATTTCATTAGTAACGACCGCTACGACACAGATGGCAAAAAATACGTCAGTTATCCTTGGTCAACACCAGTCGAGGACTACAGAATGATAAACGGATATTTATTACCAAGCAAGGCAACGTTAATTTATAAGAAACCAGAAGGAGACTTTACATATGGTAAATTAGAATACAAAAGTGTTAAGTATAATTTGACCAGTATTGAAGATTAAAAAATATGACAAAATTATCAAGACTATTTATAATCTGAAAAAGAATGCCTACAACTAACAAAGAGCTGAGTTAAAAATCATGTTAAAATTCCATTGACCCAACCCAAATCCAAACCAACTTCCAATGCCCCACTATTTACATACTTATGCAATGATTGATTTAACTTTGTGAAATAATAGTGAAAAATTAGACAAAAATTAATGAACCCAACTGAAAACAAAAAACCTTCAAACTAAAAAGGTAGAAGGCCCTACATGGTAGAGCGAACAGAAAAAATATCAAACCAAATAACCGTTGATTTAGAAAAATTTGATTTAATATTAAATGCAAAAACTAATAGTAATCTTTGAAATATTCTTTTTAAAAAATGTAAAAGAATACTTTATTAAATTTGCCATTAAATAATCTGTTCATGTTAAAACAATTCGTCTTAATAATTTTCATATCATTTTTATCTTGTAATTCTGGAAATTTAGAAATCCTTGTCGACTTACCCAAAAGGCTTAATGAAGTTTCTGGAAATGAAACAATTACAGCCTCAGATTTAATTTGGATGATAAATGACAGTGGTAATTCAACAAAACTTTACGGCGTAAACGAAAAAGGAAAAATTATTAAGGAATTAAAAATTAATGCAAAAAACAATGATTGGGAAGATATTACTTCAGATAAAGAAGGCAATCTTTATATTGGCGATTTTGGTAATAATGAAAACAAAAGAAAAAATCTATCAATTTTGAAAATCCTTAAAGAATCACTCAACAATTCAAGGAAAATTGACGTTGAGCGTATTTCGTTTAAATATGAAAATCAACAAATATTTCCACCAAAAAAGAAAGACCTGTATTTTGATTGTGAAGCTTTTTTTCATTATCGCGATAGCTTATTTCTATTTACTAAAAGTCGTGTAAAAGGCAATTTCGGAAAAACTAACCTTTACAAAATACCGGCAAAGCAAGGTAATTATACAGCTAAATTAGTTTCTAGCTTCAATACTTGCCCCGAAATTGATTGTTGGATTACTGGGGCTGATATTTGCAATGATGGTAAAAAAGTAGCATTACTTACTTCTAAATCTGTTTATCTCTTTACAGATTTTAAAAACTCTGACTTTTTCAACGGAACTGTTACAGGCTTTCCTTTAAATCACATCTCTCAAAAAGAAGGTATTTGCTTTAAAAATGACTCAACCATATACATCACCGATGAGAAAGCTCATGGTAGCGATGGGTTTTTGTATAAATTTAAACTAAATTAAAACCCTAAGCCAAGTTTAAAAGCCAATCGTAAACCATCGTTACTATGAAAAGCTGACAGATTGAACGTCATCATATTGGCTGCATTAGCAAAAACACCTCCACCTACTGATGTATTCCAAATTCTAGATGTATCATTGTCAAGCCAAACGCGTCCATAATCAAAACCTCCGTAAACACCAAAATTTAAGGGCAATAAACCCGTTTTAATTTTGCGTAAATTTAAACGTAAATCTGTACTTTGAACAAACGCCTTTTCACCTGTAAAACGCTGATTCCTATAACCTCTTAATCCATTATCAGCTCCAATATTAGCGGCTTGATAAAATTCATAACCATCACCAAAATTAATATGCCCCAATAGATTCGTTGCAAAAACCAGTTGACCACTTGGTACCAACTTATAATCAAATCCTAATTTTGGAATGATGTAAGTGAAGTTATTCGAATTATCAACATTCGATTTATATCCTATTTGCAAACTTGTTTTCATTCCTAAAGTTGGAAATGCCTTATTGTCATAATTTTCATAAGTATACAAAATCTCACCTCCAATAAAACTATTACCTACATCAACATTATTACCTATAAACTGATTGATAAAACGATCCTGCGTCTCTTCAACTTCATTTGTTTCATACGATACCCCTACTTTAAAACTAGCTCCCATTTGTCCTCTCCAAATTAAAGCTGGTGACACTTTAAACAATCTTATTTTCACACGGTTATAATCTAAATCGTCATCAAGTCCGTCATTTTCATCAGCTTCAGGATTTGGGGTTTCATTTCCATATCCAAAAAAGTTTATAGCATAATTAGGACTTGTAAAGTTAACACCAATGGCCAAATTCATGTTGCCCACAACGTTTGCAAACTCACCTTTGTAACCTAATTCAAAGCCATTAGTGGCAAAATAATAGGATGCATTAAAAGTGTGTTGTGAGGTAAAGGGATTCCTTTCAAAGCCATAATTTCTGTATGTGTTTACTATTCCTATTTTTAGCCCATCATCTGGATTTGCACCAATAGCAGGAATGAATTGATTAGAACTGTTCTTTAATTTTTTATAATCATAAACATTTGTTTCGTAATCATCAGTAAGTTTTTTGCTTCCTTCATTGGTTACAAACTCACTCTTTTTAGATTTAAAATCATATATTTTTACTTTCTTACCATTGACAATATTATAAGTATCTTTATTCTGCCCTCCTATCAAACGTATTTTAATAAGATGATTTCCTTCACCTGAAATTTTAAATACATCATCATCATCCAATCCATAAATCCAGATTTCTTTCGTGACTCTTGAATCATAAACTTTTTCATGGAATACATCGGCTTTCTCTCCTTTTTTTATTCTGAATGCAGACACTTTAGTTTTTCCATTTTTCATGCGCATAATTTCAAACCAATCATCTTTATTAGTTCCTTTAATTACCGCATATTTATTAATATGATTATAATAAGCATCTGAAATTTTTTGAATATTATTTCGTCTACTTATCAACTTTTGCTTGATGTTTTTAATGGTTTCATCTGTAACTTCTTTAGGGAAATTTAAAAAAGCCTTATCGATAACCTCATCTGTTACGTTTTTTATGATAACATCAACCTGTTCATTCCAAACAGCTCTATCTGATTGATTTATTAAAGCCATGTCAAGTGGATAGGGCTCTAAATTAAACCATTTCACGCTTTTTATATCATCATCATAACTCTGCATTAAACGTAATGCAGGCACAACTGTTGTAGCAAAACCTAACAAAGCACCATCACCCATAATAGAAAAGGCTTGATCCCTATCTCTTGGTACTGGTCGAAAAATTTTTTTACCATTCACTTTAAACTCTGCCCAACGCCATTGGTCTTCATGTCTGTCCCAATCGCCAATAAGCATATCAAATAATCGTGCTCTTATATAAGCGGGTTGATCTAAAGCAAAATCTTCATCTTTATTAAGCTTGTTCAATAGGTCGTCGGTACTTATCAATGTATTTGAAAACCCAAAACTTGCCTGATTACCATGTCCAGAATCTGCGCGTTCTTCAATCATATAAAGCTCATCACCAAAATCATCATTGAACTGCCCAAGTGCTTTTTGTTTAGGCACAAAATACAACCTCGGATTGGAGTGATAGATTCCAACCGCATCAGACAATGTTCCAATAGTAAAAGGTGCATAGGGATGTGCTCCAGTAAACACATCCATTAATAAACTCTCTGTGTAAGTATTGTTAAACTGACCTTCAACATATTGATCTTTAAACGCTACGGCTTGCAAATATTGAACAGCACTTTTTCTAAGCGCTCGCATCACATATTCCCTTCCCTTATTATCCACCAAACGCAATGAACGTGATTGATGCCCACCTCCCATCCTAATGGGGGCAAGACCTCCAAACAAAGTGTCAAGATTAGCTGTTGGCGCTTTTACTTTTGTGCTAAAATATTTTCGGTACCGTTCTCCCCAAAGCATCTTATACAACTTACCCTTTTTGGTTTCTTTAACGCTGTAAATAGAAGCCATTTTATCTTTTAGAAATGAGGAGTCATAAGTGTTTCTTGATTCTACTTTTATGTCTTCTGTAAGTACTTGTGTTTCAAATACAACTTTTTGGTCATCTGCTGAATAAAACCGAACTAATGATGAACCATCCTTAAAAACATCCAATCGCGCAAATCCTGGACTAGCATACGAAAACTTACCACCTCCAACATTCCTAGTCGGTTTTAATTTAGAACCAGAACCACTTATGATTTGAGGTAAATTATCTTGAACTATATATTGTAAATTATGGTCATGACCAGATACAAAAATAGTTTTGTCATTCTGTTGTGATAGGGTAATAATACGTTTTCTAAATTCATTGTAACGCTTATTTTGTATATCAACAGTCGTTAAACCACTTGTTTTTCTAATCACATTTTTTAAAGTCCCTAAAACAGGTAACGGCAACATGCTACTCTTAAATGAAAATTGTCCACCATGGCTTCCATTGGTATACATAGGATGGTGTACCGCTATCAAAGTTGTCTTTCCTCTCGCTTTTTTTATCTCACTTTCCAACTCGTCAAAAAACTTAACTCTGGTTTTTATTTCACAATCATCATTTATGGTTGGATGGTTATCCCAATTAGTTAAATACCATTCTGAATCAACTATAATTAAAACAATATCATCTGAAACATCTACTTTTTCAATAGGGCATCCATTTTCTGGTAAAAAAGTGTTTTTACCTAAGGCATCTTCAATATATTTCTCCTGACGTTTTAAACCCTTTAGTCCGTCAGCATACCAATCATGATTTCCGGGAATAAAAATAGTTTCTCCTTTAAACTTTTTTACGGCTTGTGTTTGGACATGTAATTGATGTTCAGCAAAACCCCTTTCTTCTTCATCCTTTTTCGGCAACCCTTTTGGGTAAATATTATCACCTAAAAATATAGCTGTACTTTGTTTTGAAGCTTTTTCTAATTCCGATTTAAAAAACTTTAATGCACTCGTCTCACTTCCAAAAGGTGAATTTCCTGCATCACCTATTAAATAAAAAGAATGGATAATCGTTTTATTATTTGGAAAGTTTTCGGCATTATTTACGTCTAAATATTGCGGTTTAAAAGTTGCACATGCAGTAACTAAAAAAGTAACCAAAATTAAAATGACACAATGCCTAAAACTCATATTAATAGATTAATTGCTATTTTAGTAAAAATAATATTTTAAATGAATGAATTGCTTTCAACAGTCGAAAAATATGTCTCTTCCTTACTAAGAAACGAGTTACCACATACCTTCACGTATCATAATTTAAATCATACACAGCGTGTTATTAAATACACTAAGGAGATTATTGAAGGAGAGAACGTTAGTGACTTGGATGCAGAAAACTTACTTATAGCAGCATGGTTTCACGACACGGGTTATATAAAAAGAACAGATGAGCATGAAGAAAACAGTGTTAATATTGCTTCTGAGTTTTTAAAAAACCAAGGTTTAGATACCGAAAGAATAGACGTTATTTCAAATATAATTTTGGCAACCAAAATGGGTTGTGAACCTAAAAATTTACTCGAACAGATAATTCGTGATGCTGATTGCGCACATTTTGGAACTAAAAATTTTATTGAAATAAGCGAGCTTTTGAGATACGAATGGGAAACCGTTTGCAACAAAGCATTTAGTGACAGTGAATGGACACAAGAGAACATTTCCTTTTTAACAAAAAACCATCATTTCTATACAAACCATGCTTTAGAAAATTGGCAAAACGGGAAAGAAAAAAATCTGGCCACCTTATTTAAAACGATAAAAAAGCAGAAAAAAGAAGATAAAAAAGTTAAGATAAAAAAGGATAAGGCAAAAACTCCCGAACGTGGCATTGAAACCATGTTTAGAGTAACCCTTAAAAACCATATTACTTTAAGCAATATTGCCGACACAAAGGCTAATATTTTACTGTCTGTAAATGCTATTATAGTGTCTTTAGTACTTTCTAATTTAATACCGAAGCTAGATAACCCCTCTAATCACTATTTAATTTATCCAACAGTCATTTTTACACTTTTTACGGTAACAGCTATGATTTTGTCTGTTTTAGCAACGAGACCGAATGTAACCAGTGGAAAATTCACTAAAGAAGATGTTGCCAATAAAAAAGTGAATTTATTGTTTTTTGGAAATTTTCATAAAATGAGTCTTAAAGATTTTGAATGGGCTATGGGAGAAATGATGCAAGACAGAGACTATTTATACTCTTCTATGAAAAAGGACTTATATTTTCTGGGGTTGGTCTTAGATAGAAAATATAAAATATTACGAATCACCTATACTATTTTTATGATTGGCATTATTGTGAGCGTCATTGCGTTTGCAGTTGCATTTCAATATTCAGTTGGAGTTTAACAATTTTTAATCTTTAATCTCTTTCATTAAATCCTCGTAGGTATAAAACTCTTTATCTTCAGAATTTTTGTGATATAAAATACTCACTCTAATGGCTTTTAGACCAGTAACAGCCTGTAGGTCTTGCAACTCTACAATTTCAACATCGGTATCTAAATATTTTTTAGACTGCAAAAATTTAATATATCTTAAATATTCTATTTCGTCTTGCTTTTGAGAATAGACAATAGATATTTTTCCCTTATCTGTGACTCGTTTATTGGTTCCTTTTATATAAGCCTTGTCAACTCGCTTTTTTACAATTTCGTAGCGCGCATTATAAGTGCCATCTACGTCAAACTGTTTTTCATCCATTCTAAAACTGATGGATAAAGGCTGATTAAATACCAAAATCATTGAAGCTACATCTAACTGAATTGGAAAATCTGGCTGCATTTGATAATAAGCATTTTCCATTTCACACATAACCTGCAATTGCCACAACCTAAGATTATATAAATAAATGGGGTTAAAACTAACTTCTTTAGTAATAGACTCACCAATATACATATTATGTTCTACACCATCGGTTTTATATCGTTCAAAATAGTGCGGATACATCTCTTGAGCTTCTTCTTGTTTCTTATCCAAAAGCGACGCCATTTCCTTATTAATCAAAGAAATTGTATCATCATATTTTTTTCTATTTTGATAAACAACCTTTAACTCGTTTTCAATGCCTCTTTCATATGATTCTATTAAAGGTTTTAAGTCGTTCAAAGTAATTAGATGTTCTAGCACTAACTTAATATCGTTTTGAAGAAAATCTGTTATTTGTTGCTCGCTATCAACTTGAAATTGATTTTTCAAATTCTCTAAATAGTCATTTATTTGAAACATATATTGACTATAGATGTGAAGATTTTCAACTTTCAAAGCCTCTTGTAAAATAGATTTAAGTGTATTTAGTTGTAACGATAAATCTTGTTTTGTGGCCCAATTTCTTGCTTCTGAAGACCCTTTTATATCTATTTGACCATATAACGGATAAATATCTTTAAATGCTATTTTACGAAAGGACGGATTATTCCCTTGAAGTTGCTCCTTGATAAAACTCCTCGCTTCTAAAGCAAATTTCCAATAGACGCTTGGATGAATTGAAGTACATTCTTGCTGAATAACAGCCTCTATTAAATGTTCTTCTTCCTTTTTAGACCGTAAAACCGAAGCAACAATAAACGGCATCACTCCCACTAATTTAGTAGCATTTATGCTGTTAAGCATTTTTGGTTTATCTGAAACCAATTCTAAAACTCCCAATAACTCATTATTATTAGCTATTGGTGCTAAAATAACACTCTTTATACCTTGTTCTTTGAATGCTACAAGTTGCGGTGCTTTTCCTTTAGACAATTCGTAATATTTATCGACATCTGAAACTGTATAAAACTTATTATCTACTAATAACTTCTTATAGGAGCCATCACATAAAATAGTATGACAATCATTAACTTCTTTATCGTTCAACAAAAAACTTCTAAGTCCTGCTCCATATACTTTCTCAAAGCAGTTTTCTTGTTTATTATAAGCTGAAAACCCAACTTTTAAGTCTTTGATTCCTAAAAGAGATTGGAATATTTCATGAAAATCGTCCATAAAACGGTCATCTGACTTTCCTTTTCCCTCTGAAATTAAAGCTGATTTAATATTTGAAATAGATTGATCGTCAGTAACATCAAAAATATTCGATATTACAAACCCCTTAAAAAGATAACTTTCGGGAGGAAATTTTTCTTTCCAAAGTTCTATGTTATGAAAATTATCAAGTAGTTCATCATAATCATCTTGGGTAATTGGAATTGCCTTTTCGGTAGGAATTATTTCAGCAAAATCAGCATTATACACTATTTTATAATAATGCATTACGCCTTCTTTATCCGGGATTTCGTAATAAAAAGGACGTTTAAAATTAATATTATAGCCATAGCAAAAGTTTAGCACGATATTACACCCAATAATGTAAAAATCGTCTTCTGGCATATTTTTAATCTTTAACTCAAATCCTTCACCAGCTTCGTCTATAAGAGACTTAAAACGTTCGGACAAATTGAAAATCGTATCTTGAAACGGAACAGAAGCTGCCTTAATTTCATTTTTTGTCAAAATAGGGTTAAACGAATCTTGCAAGATAATTTCAATGCCATGCTTATAAGTTTCAAGAATACTTGGGTCTGAAAAACCTTCTCTAAGGATTGGAATATCAGATGCTATCTGTAATATATGTTTTGCTTTGTTAGCCGAAAATTTATCACTAGAATCAACAAGTTTCTCATACTGCTCTAATAATTTATTAAAACTTATTTTAAAAGAGATTGGAAACT
>Ga0316189_10007083_pt1 | contig 10648 bp, 8 predicted proteins | sample LowCovwburrow_MG_FD_204930 | JGI IMG/M metagenome (GOLD analysis project Ga0316189, IMG submission 204930) | Coastal sediment microbial communities from Maine, United States - Lowes Cove worm burrow | ecosystem: Environmental > Aquatic > Marine > Coastal > Sediment | place: USA: Maine... | reverse complement strand
TCGACGGCCTGATCGAGACGCCCTGCGTCGAGGAGGCGCCCGCCTGTCTGGAGGGTGCAGAGCATGCCAGCCGCCGAGATCGCGCGGACAACGTCGAGCCACGCGGCGTGGAGATAGGCCTCGCCGCCGATGAGGGTGATCTCGCGGGTCCCGAGCGCAGCGAGCTGGGCGACCACGTCAAGGCACTCGTCGAGCCCAAGCTCCTTCGCCCGGGGGCGACCTGCCCGCGACCCACAGTGTGCGCAGCGCTGGTCGCAGGCGAGGGTCAGCTCCCAGACGACATAGACAGGGCGCGCGGCCTCCCAATCTTCGACGCTCGGGAGGCGCGTGCTTGCGTCGCGCTCGGACATATTGGCCTCAGGCTCCGGCCTTCGCGATGGCTTCCTCGAGCTCGGCGAAGACCGCCTTGACCTCGGCGAGGTGAGCGTCGGCGAGCCTGGCTCGCCCCCTACGGCCCCCCCGAAGATCGAGCTCGGCGAGCGCACCACGGACGACCTCAGCTTCGAGCTTCATCTCTTCGAGGTCTCCCCGCACCATCGCCTCGCGCATTGGCACGCCGTAGCGCATAGCGATGGTGCCCGCGGGATCAGCCTCGAAGAGCTTGGCCTCGAACAACGGGATCACCCAGGAGTCGCCGCTCCTGCGCCGATGGACGATGTACCAAAGGTCAGCCTTCGGGTACTCGATGAGGTTGGCGGACTCGCGCTCGAAGGCTTCGCTGGACATCACGTGCAGCACCCGGCCGTGATTCGCAGGATCCTCGGTTCGCATGCGCACCGTCTGCACATTGATGGTTCGGGGCGCTATCCTCGTGCAGCCCTCCCTGTCGCCCCACGGGTTGAGGCTGCAGTTGTTGGGATCGATGACGAGGGTACCCTGCCCAGAACCATGGCGGATCTCGAGCCGCAGCGTCACCCCGTGGGGGCCCCCTGGGACGTACAAAGAGGCGAGTTCGAGCTCGATGAGCCCCCGGTCGTTATTCTGCTCTTCGTGATTGGACATCATGGCCGCTCGACAGTAGAGAGCCCGCGATGAATGTACGAGCGCACGAAGAGCGCTCTTCGCTACCATGTGCCGCAGCCCGTGCGCGCAATGTCCCGAGCGAGCGGAAGATCGCGTATTAGGAAGTGTGGGTCAGCTCGCCGACGGGGGGAGTGTCGCGCAGGCTGGACATGTCCACGGCTGTGGTCATGTTGGCGAACGATGCTTTCGCGCCTGGGGTATGCGCGAGCGTTCGCATCTTGAGGCAGCAGTCCGAGCGTCGGTCGAGCAGCCCGGGGCTCTCGTGAGCGGTGGCGGCAGGGTTTGTCGGCGCGCACTCAGGCGAATATCCACAGCAGCCGATTTCCACTCATCGGCAGCGACTCCGCCCTTGCCGCCCATCTGCGGCGCGCCTCCGCTCGAGCCGATGGGCGCTAGTCGACGGTTCTCCGCGCCTGCGCCTCTGCGGCGAAGAGAACAATGCAGCGACAGAGGTCCGTGCTCGTCACTAATCCCTTGAGCCGCCCTCCCTCTCCGACGACCGGCAGCGCGTGCATTCGACTATCGCTGAGGAGCTCCGCTGCGCGGGCGATCGTGTCGGTGTTGCGCAGGGTGACGAGGTCGCGACTCATCAGCCCTCGGATCGGGTATCGCTCGTCGAGAAAGACGTCGAGATAGCGGCCGCTGACGCCGAAATCACCGTAATGCAGGTGGAGGAGGTCGCTCGCGCTGAGGAGCCCGACCAGGACCCCCCGATGGACCACCGGGACGTGGTGAAAGCCGTGCTCCTTCATCAGAAGGCGCACTTTGCTGGTCGGCTCGTCCATGTCGACCGAGTAGACCGGTACGCTCATGATTCGGGCTACGGGATCGTCGAATCGCACAGTGTCATTCTACAATGAGCGCGGATTTCGAACCAGAATCGCGCGCCGCTCTGCGGAGAACCGCTGCGGCAGAGACCTGAGCCGCTCGAGGTGAGCGTCGACCCCTTCCCTCCGAGGGGGCCCGACGATTGCTGCGCGAGTGCACACGGGACCTCTGCCACGGCCTCCTAGGGGCCGAGCGAGCCCCACGTGTCGTCGGCGACGGACCCTCCGGGATCGGTCATCCGCGCCTCCTCGGCGCTCACGTCCTCGCTAGCCCTCTCCGACCAAACGCGGGTAGGAGGCACACCCTGGACGCGCTCAGGACAGGGACGCGGGCCGACCAAGACGACGACGCTCGTCCCGAGAACCAGGCCGAGGAGCGCGAGCAAGAGCCCCTGCGCCCAGCGGTCGGCGCGACGCAAGGGCTTTCCAGGAAGACCGACCACGCTCCTACAATAGAAGAGGTCAGGGCCGAGATCCAGGGCGCGAGCGCCTGCGACCGCGCCCCCCTGCGACCGCGCACCCGCGCAGGTCACATGAAGACGGAGGGATCGGCGCGCCGGCCTGCGCTATCCTCCGCCGGCATGCGCTTCTTTGAGCTGATCCACGGGGTGTACTTCGACGATCTGGACGCCTTCCAGATCCTCCACAACGCCCGCTATCTGCTCCTCTTCGAGCACACGATCGGCGCCTTCTGGCGGCATCTGGGCTGGGCTGGACACCTCGACTTCAACGCCGACAACGACCAGCATCACCTCGTCCGCGCCAACCACCTCGAGTACCTCAAGCCGGTGGACGGGACCGGTCAGGTCCGCGTGAGGATCTGGGTCGAGCAGATGGGCACGACCTCGGCTAGCTTTGGCTTTCGCGTCCTACCGATGGACGAGGACATCGACTACGCCCGCGGCGAGCGAGTGATCGTCCGCGTCCACCCAGAGACGCGCAAGCCGACGCCATGGAGCGACGAGTTCCGGTCGAAGCTGGCGGCCTATCGCCGCGACCTCGACCCGCCGGAGCGCTGAGCTCCGACGGACGAGGACGGCAGATCGCAGGAGCCCCCAAGCAGCCCGAGGCAGAAGTCCTCCCGTCCCCTCGTCGACGATCGCGGCGAGAGCGCTCGGACCTTCGTCACGCTGCTAAAACTCGAAGCCGCAGCAGGTGAGCGCCTTTACGTAGAGCGCGTTGGGGTCCAGTTCGTCGACGCAGACGTCGTTGGTGCAGGATCCGACCTCCTCGTCGTCGAGGAGGCAGCGGCAGGAGTCTCCCGCACAATCCAGCTCCATGCTGCCCTCGCCGCAGTCCTGGACGATCCCGCAGCTCTCAGCGTCACCACCGATGCCGACCGTGCACTCCTCACCGCCGACGTCGCAGACCTCGATCATGAGGTCTAGCTCGGTCTCGCAGAACGTATCGGACTCGAAGTCTTCACAGCTCGCGACAGCGACGCAGCTGTTGAAGTCGATGACGGCGGCCTCGCACTCCGCGCTGGGCTCTTCCGGGGTCGTCTCGGCGATGCAATCGGCGACGCACTCCTCCATCGACTCGTACTCGCCGGCGAGGCAGACATAGACGACCTCGCAGGCGTCCTCGCAGCTCTCGACGATATCGTCCCCCTCCCCTCCCGTGCTCCCGGTCGTCCCGGTCGTGCTCACCTCGCCGGTCGTGGTCGGGTCTTCGCCGGTCGTCGCCCCGGTCGTCGACGTGTTGCCCTCCGTGTCGCCGCCGACGTCGGTGTCGGACCCCGAGTCACCGCCGGTCGAGCTCTCGCCGCCGCTGGTCGAGCCGGTGGCGCTCTCGCTCGTCGTGTCGCCCTCGCTCTCACTGTCGCCGATGGTGTCTTTGTCGATCCCAGTACAGGCGACCAAGCCGAGGCTCAGCGCCACGCAGAGTGTCGTACGGAGTGTGTGGATGAAGTTCGCGCGGATCATGATGGTAGCTTCAAGGTCGTGATGTAGGGCTGAGCGGCCCGCAGCGGGCCGAGCCGAGATCGGCTCGGAGCTCAGCGTCAGAGGGGTAGTCGCGGCGGCCAGCCTCCGGTTCACGGAAATGTTGAGGTCGACGAAGATTCCTCCAACTCCGTCGCCTTTGCCCTCCGAGGACGTCCTAGGGCCTATCGAGGGCGCGGCCCCCCTCTGGAGGGCAGCCTCGCCCGCGAGGGGCAGGCTGCGGGGCCGCTCAAGAGAGGAGCACGGAGCTCACCGGAACACCTCGGACAACGCAGCTGACGCGAAGCAACCAGAGGACCGAGCGACTCGGAGTCGCCTGATGTCCCAGAATCGACGCGATGATCGCCGCGCCGTCGTAGGGGGCACCCGTCGCAACTTCGCGCTGCTGCTGCCGGGAGTATGCAACGCGAGGAGTGCGTGCGGCGCAGGCCGCTACTCGGGCCAGAAGTCTCCGAAGAGGGTGCTCAAGTAGGTGCGCCCGTGCGCCGTATTCAAACGTCTTCGTAGACCTCTCTCGGTAATGTGAGTGATTCGTACGAGCGCATCGAGTACGTTCGGATCGTTGCGGGCGGACGAGACACTCATGTACGCGAGCTTCTCGGCCTCTTCAGCCTCATCGTCTGCATCCGGCCACCGTCGGGCAAAGACGTTGCGAACACGGACGCGACCGTCGGCCTTGTTGAGGTGACGCCGAACCCAGCCTATGGAGAGGCCAGTAAGCCTGGTCAAGGAGTCGAGCGCATCGTCATCTTGACGTGCAGAGGCAGCGGTCCAGCCAGAGAGCTCTTCCGCGGTGTAGGACCCCCCACTCCCTTCGTCGCCATCATCGTCATCGCCCTCAGGCTCCTCTTCGCCCTCGAACTCCTCTTCGCCCTCAGACTCCTCTTCGCTCGGCCACTCATCGGCGAAGATCGTGCGCAAGCGGTAGCGGCCATCCATCTCCAGGAGACGGCTCCGGACACGCCTCTCGGAGAGCTTCGTGACGTCGACGAGGGCTGCGATCGCACGCGGATCATGACGAGCGGAGGCCGTGGTCCGCGAACCGAGCTCCTCGAGGTTGAACTCCTCGCCCTTCGCATCCTCCGAAGTATCGTCGTCGACGGGCCACTGGTCTCGGAAGAGGTTCCTCAGACGAACGCGTCCGTCAGCTGCTCTGAGCTTGCGACGGATCCCATCTCTCCTGAGGCCGATGCACCGAGCCAAGGCGTCAAAGACCTCCTCATCGTCGCGAGCAGAGGCAGTCGTCATGTCGGCGAGCTGCCGCGCTGAGTAGTCGACCTCAACATAGTCGTCGTCCTCTTCAGGCTCATCAGGCCAGGAGTCGACGAATACACTGTGAACTCGCCGACGCCCATCCGCCTTTCTCAGCCGCCGCTGGACGTCACTCCGCACAAGCGTGGTGAGCTGAGCGATAGCGGTGATCGCCGCATCATCATCGCGCGCAGATGCAGCCGTTCGAGCGCCAAGCTCGGCAAGCTCTACGTCCGCGTCGACGCTATCGTCCTCGGGCCACCGCGCCCAGAAGACGTTCCGCAGACGTACACTGCCGTGCACGCTGGTTAGATGGCGTTTGACCCAGCCTCGACTCAGACCCGTGATCTGCATGAGCGAGGCGAGCGTGCTCTCATCATCACGTGCCGAGGCGGCGGTCCTGCCCGCCAGCTCCTGCGCCGTGTAGACCTTCGCATCGCCCCCAATACCTAGGTCCTCGACGTCCTCGACGTCCTCGACGTCCTCGACGTCCTCGACGTCCTCGACGTCCTCGACGTCCTCGACGTCCTCGACGTCCTCGACGTCTTCGCGGGGCCAGTTCTCCGCGAATACATTCTTGAGACGCATACGCCCATCAGCGCTGGCTAGCGCCCGCACGACACGACGATGAGAAAGAGCCGTAAGCTCCACAAGCGAGCGAATTGCGTCTGCCTCAGCGCGAGCCGCGGCGACCGTCCAGGTCGCGAGTTCCTCCGCGTCATAGGACACCTCTGCTGAGGTCGGAGGTTGCTCTACCTTCGGCCGAGTGTTCGCGCTCCGGCTGCTGCGGTTGGGGCGAAGACTGCCGCCCTCTCCCCGAGATGCAAGTGCAAGGCGCTGAAGCGTGAAGCGCCCCTCCTTCTCGCTCTCGTTGGGGAAGAGCGTCGGGTCCACGTGCCACCGCTCAACGTCCGTGAAATAGCGCAAGGGGAGAATACGCGCCTCGGCCCCCTCGATTCGCCCGAAGTACACCAGCTTATGCCGGTCAGTCCGTTGGTACGCTGCACCAGCCGCCAGGTGGAGCGCGTGTGTCGTCGAATTACAGACGCTCTGTGCGCTCTGCTCGTGGAGATGCCCGCGAAGAATGAGGTCGATCTCGCTTTGCAGCTTTTGCTCGATGAGGCTGCGTTCGGCGCTATGAAGGAAGCTGAAGGGATGATGTTGAAGCGAGAAGGTGAGATCCTTGTCGAGCGCCCGAAGCGTCTCTAGGGCATTAGAGACGCACCTCCGACCGATCCACAGCTTCTCGTGGTCCTCCTCTCCACGACAGAACAGCGCCGTGTTGATCGGGAGGACAGCGATCTTGAGACCATTGATCTCGATCAGCTCGACAGGTCCGCAGGTCGTGTTGGTCGGAAACGTGCGAATTCCCGCGAAATACTCGTCGTACCAGGTCTTGTAGCTCTCGAATCGCTCGAAGTGATGCTGCCGCTGCCCTGGATTGAAGTAGGCATCCGACTCTCCGCGATCGCTCAGGGTCCGCACGAAGAAGCCGCGATCTCGCTCAACGTCGTGGTTTCCCGGCACTACGAACACGAACTTGCGCTCGATCTCGACGGCCTCACAGAGGTTGTCAAGAAGCCGCGTCGCCCCTGCATAGCCTCGTGTGCGGCCGTGGGAGATGATGTCTCCTGTCACGAAGATTGCGTCGAACGTCCGCCCAGAGCGCGCATCTTCGCGCACTCGAGCGATGAGCTGACGAAGGACGACATCACGATCGTAGTTATCGTCGTCTTGGAGGTGAAGATCCGAGACGTGCAGCCAGCTGAAGCTCATGGGCGCTCGACTGTAGATCAGCAACAAGCCGAGGTGTAGGGGTAATCCAAGGCGAGGCGCACAAGGCGCACCCACAACACGACACGACACGACACGACACGAGAAGTCGACAAACACCGACGCTGCGTCGGCGCACCCCCTCGGGCTCACGCTCCCCACCCCTGAACGCAGAAATCCCCACGCACCCGACGGTCCGTGGGGACTCCACTCCTCGTCCTTTGACCTCGATCAGTTGGCGACGAGCACCCGCGAGCCGCGGGCGGGGACCATCACCGACGGTCCGTCGACCTGATCGCCGGAGAGCTCGTCCGTGTAGGAGCCCCCGGGTAGACCGCCGACCGACTTTGCGCTGTCGCTGCGGTTGAGGACGACGAAGACCGACTCGCCGCCGCCGCTCATCTCAAAGGCCATGGTGTCGGCGTCGGCGCTGAGGCCCTTGCGTACGCCGCGGCGGGTCGCCGGATATTCGGCGCGGAGCTCGAGGAGCCGAGCGACATGGTCAAAGAGATAGTCCTGGCCGCCGGAGTAGCCGTCCCACTGCATGAAGCGGCGGTTGTCCGGATCCCCCGCGCCCGGGAGGCCGATCTCATCACCGTAATAGATGAGCGGCGCCCCCGGGGTGGTCAGGAGGAGCGTGAAGCCGGCGGCCATCCGCTCAAAGGCGGACATCCCGGCGGGGAGCCCCGGCTTGCCCTCCCAGGCCTTGTCCTTGCCGCCGTCCCAGGGGCTGCCCCATAGCGGGTTGTCCTCGGCGAGGTGGATCACCCGCGGGATGTCGTGGTTGCCGATAAAGGTGCTCATCACCCCCGACCCGTAGAAGTTGTCGTTGTCGTTCATGAAGCCCTCGAGGTCGCTCATCGTCCCCTGGCGCATGATCAGGTTCTCGGCGACCTTCATCCGCAGCGGGAAGTCAAACTGACCGTCGAGCATCGTCGGCTTGACGTAGTATTTGATGAGGTCGCGATCCCCTGTATAGGTCTCGCCGACCATGTAGAAGTGCTCCATCGTCGCCGGCTCGATCTCCGCGTTTACCCGGGCGCGGAGGTCGAGCATCCACTGGTCCTCGATATGCTTGACCGCGTCGAGGCGGAAGCCGTCGATCCCGGTCTGCTCGATCCACCAGATCGCGTTGTTGACGGAGAAGTCGCGGGCCGCCTTGTTGGTGAAGTTGAAGTCGGGGAGGTAGCCGGTGAACCAGCACTTCTTGGCGTCGGCGTCCCAGTCGCAGCCATCGCCGCAGATGCAATTGCCGCCCTGCCCGTTGTCGTTCGCCCAAAACCAGTCGGAGTTGTCCGCGAAGACGGACGACGACGAGTGGACGTGGTTCATCGCGTAGTCGACGATCACCTTGAGGTCGCGCTCGTGAGCCGCGTCGATCAGCGCCTTGAGCTCCTCCATCGTCCCGAAGTGCTCCTCGGTGGTCTCGAAGTTCTGCGGCCAGTAGCCGTGGTAGGCGCTGTACTCGTGGGTATCACCGCCGATGCCGAGACCGCTCTCGTTGGTGTTGTCCATCGGCACCGAGAGCCAGAGGGTGTTGATCCCGAGCTCGTTGAAGTAGTCCTCCTCGATCTTCGCCGTAATCCCGGCCCAGTCGCCGCCCTGCCACTCCGCCTCGAACTCCACGCCGATCGGATCATCGTTGGTCTGGTCGCCGTTGTTGAAGCGATCGACGAAGACGAAGTAGATGACGGAGTCGCGCCAGTCGAAGGTTCCGATGTTGCCGGAGTCGCAGCTCCACAACTCGCAGGTCATCCCCTGGATGACCGAGTTGACCCCGCCAAAGCCGTCGTCGACGGTGTCGGGGTTGTCCGGATCGGCGATCCACATGTCACCGTTGATCCGCAGCTTGTACTGGACCTGCGTGTCCCAGGGGACGTCGATGCTCACCGACCACTGGCGACCGTCGGTCTTCATCGCCCGACCGTTGGTCCAGCCATCGTCCGCGTAATCGCCCATCACGTCGACCGTGCTCTCGCCGCTGTCGGGGAAGGTAAACTCGTAGGCGCAGCGCTTGAGCGCGTCTTCACACATCGGCGGCTCTGGCTCGCCGGTGGTCGCGGTGCCGACGGTCGGATCGGAGTCGCTGCCGGTGGTGGTCCCGGGGCCAGTCCCGGTCCCGGTCCCGGTCCCGGTCCCACCGCCCACGGAGGGATCGTAGGCCATGGTCGAGGTCGGCGGTCCGTCGGTCCCGGTCGCGGTCTCCGACATCAGCGGCGGATCCGTGCAGGCCCCGACGAGGACGTTGAGGAGGGAAAGGCAGGCTAGGGAGGTGAGCGCGCGCGTACGAATCATCAGAGGCTCCATCTCAAGAGGCAAAGGTGTACACCAGGGCGCGGTGTTTCAGGGTGCGGGAGCGCAAGTCGAGCCCGCGGGGATCAGCGCTCGGATCGTCCGGGGACCGATCTCGACGGTCGTCACGCCCCCCGGCAAGAGCACGCTCTCGCCGCTGACAACGTCGACGAAGGTGCCGCTTCGATCCCCCAGATCCAGGGTCGGCATCGCCGACGCGTCGCCGCGGTTGACGAGGACGATCGCGGGCTCAAGGTCGTCCCGAGCACGGACGAAGGCGTAGAGGTCGCCCTCGGCGAGGAGGGTCTCGCGGCCCCCTGCGGTGAGCGCCGGCAGACAACGGCGGAGCTGGGCGATACGCTCGGTTTGCGCCTGGAGGGCGCGCTGAGCGGGGATCAACGCCTCTTCCGGCGGCATGACCCGGCGCGAGTCGGGATCATCGCTGCCCGCGAGCCCAACCTCATCGCCGTAATAAAGGACCGCGAGGCCGGAGAGCGTAAGGTTGAGGCCGAGCGCGAGGCCCTGAAGCTCGTAGGCGGCGACGTCGCTCGGCTGGGCCGGCGGGTTCACCCAGGGATCGGAGCCGCCATCACCGGCGATCTCGGTCATGAAGCGGCTGGTGTCGTGATTGCCGATCATCCGCCCCAACACCGCTCCTGAGCCGGCGATCGCCCCCTCGGTCTGGGCCAGGATCGCGTCGACGGCCTCAAAGCCGGCGCTGCGGTGGGCGAGCACATCGCGCAGGGTCCACATCAGGGGAAAGTCGAAGACCGAGTCGATCCCGTCGGGCCCGAGGTAATAGCGGATCGCCTCGATACCCCAAGCGCCCGGTCCGGTGAACACCTCGCCGAGGAGGAAGTGCGCATCACGCGGGGAGGCGCTCGCGCGGATCCCTGCGGCGATCCGTCGCGTCGCGGCCCGCGGCATCATCGGCACCGCGTCGAGGCGGACCCCGTCGAGGTCGAACGTCTCGGTCCACCAGACTGCGTCCGCGACCACCTTCGCGATCACCGCGGCATCCTTAAGGTAGAGGTCCGGCAAGTAATCGGTAAACCAACAGGTCTGGATGTACTCGCCCCACGAGCAATCCGAGGCGCCGCAGATACATAGAGGATCGCGGCGGTTGATCTTCCCCTCCGCGGCGAGCTCCGCCGCCCAGGGGTTGTCCTCGTAGATGTGGTTGGGGACGATGTCGAGGAGCACCCGAATACCGCGGCTGTGGGCGCTGGCGACGAGGGCGTGCAACGCCTCCTCGCCGCCGAAGGCCGGCTCGACCGCCCGACCCCCGACCACCCAGTAGCCGTGGTAGTTCGTATAGAGGTGGTCATCATCGCGCCCGGAGCGGGCCTCCGAAGGGCCGAGATAGACCGGCGAGAGCCATATCGCGCTGACCCCGAGGCGATCGAGAGTGCCGTCCTCGATCGACGCTTGCACCCCGCCGAGGGTCCCCCCTGCGCGCGCCCCCGGGTTCTCCGGCGGGCTCAGCCAAGCGCCTCCATCACCGCGGTAGCGATCGATGAGCACGTGGTAGAGGGTGCC
>Ga0316189_10007082_pt1 | contig 10650 bp, 7 predicted proteins | sample LowCovwburrow_MG_FD_204930 | JGI IMG/M metagenome (GOLD analysis project Ga0316189, IMG submission 204930) | Coastal sediment microbial communities from Maine, United States - Lowes Cove worm burrow | ecosystem: Environmental > Aquatic > Marine > Coastal > Sediment | place: USA: Maine... | reverse complement strand
ACATGGCAACGCCCGCTGATGAAAATGATTGGCGCTTGATCGAGATAGAGGCCGGCTCTGCGCATATTGAAGCTGTACACGTGGGTGAATTACTACCACAGATGCTCAGCTATGATACCCGTGGCCATGTTAGCTTTACCAAAGGTTGCTATACCGGGCAGGAAGTGGTTGCCCGCCTGCACTATCGCGGCACCGCTAAGCGACAGTTGTGCCAGGCAAGCACCACCGGCACCGCCACCCCCGGCACGCCGCTTATTGCCAAGCATAACCACAGCATCGTGGGACAAGTCGTCAACGCCGCCAGGCTAAATTCAGGGGATTATCGTATGCTGGCGGTGGTCGCCAAAAGCGCCATGGAGGGTGAAGTCCTTCTCGGTGATGCAAACGGCCCCCGGCTCGACATAGAGCCAGTGCCTGACTCCACGCTCTAGATCACTACACAATGTCTAGCTGCCAGTTAATTTGACCGCGTCCGTGCTGCTGCAGGTAGCCGTTTGCCGCAGAGAAATGTCCACAACCCAAAAACCCACGGTGGGCGCTAAGCGGTGAAGGGTGCGGTGCACGCAGCACCAGGTGCCGCTGAGCGTCAATAATTTTGCCTTTAGCCTGGGCATAGGCCCCCCATAGCAAGAACACCACGTGCTCACACTGTTCGTTGACAACCGCAATGGCTCTATCGGTAAATTGCTCCCAGCCCTGCCCCCTGTGCGAAGCGGCCAACCCCGACTGCACGGACAGTACACTGTTAAGCAGCAGGACCCCCTGGTCTGCCCAGGCTTCGAGATTGCCGTGCCCGGGGGGGGTGAACGACAGATCCTGCTGTAACTCTTTGAATATATTCACCAGAGACGGCGGTACCGCTATACCATGGGGCACAGAAAAGCACAGCCCGTGGGCTTGCCCTGGACCGTGGTAAGGATCTTGCCCGAGAATCACAACCCTCACATCGGGCAAAGGAGTGTGTGCAAAGGCATTAAAAATCTGCTGCCCCGGCGGGAAAATCTGCTTTCCGGCTTTTTTCTCCTGCCCCAAGTACTGCCTCAGAGCACGCATATAGTCTTGCTCAAACTCGCCGGATAAGGCTTTTAACCAACTCGCCTCCAACTGCACTTTGCTGTCGTCTACGTCCGTCATTGGCAGTGGCCTGATCGATAAGCAAACATGGAAATTTCCTTTGGGTATTTTTTGATGATTTATGACGGCACATCAACCACCTGTGCTGGTGTTGCTGGGGATGATAGCAAACACTCAAGCCACCGGCGACTTGATGGAATAATTTCCATCCCCGTGTACGCCTGCAGATATTGTTACTGGTGAAGATCGCGCTATACTGCATTTCTTCGATCTTTAGCCAGGAAGGCTGGAGACCCCAGCGACAAGCGAGACAACATGACCGAGGCACAAGCCATTGCCGTTCCCCTCCCCGCCAGCCTGTCGGTAGGTGATATCGAACTTCAGGGTGAAGTCTCTGCACTCATTGAAGGTGGGATTCAACTTTCTTCTATCAGGGTGACCAAACACAAAGTTGAGGGAGGTAAACTGAGTTTTGTCGAGGGTACTCCCGGGCAGCTTGATGTTGACTCACCAAACAGCAACAACAGCAGCGTTGCGGTGACAATTGCCAAGGCCAGCGGCAACACCTTGTCTCTGGCGTTCCAAGACAGCGACAGCGACCAAGTGCGGCAGCTACGCCAAGCACTGAGCAGTGACAACAGCCCGCCCCCTCCATCACCCGCTGGCGCTACTGGCTCCACGCCAGACAACAAGCGAATCCTTGATCAATTCTGCGACCGCAGCCTGGTGCGCCTGGATCAGGAGTTTCAGCTGTATATGGATGCCCTGGTGGGCCACTTGCTTGATCTATCGGCCACCTCCCATATTTCGGCGGGAAACATGGATTATTACGAGGCCATGAACACGGTGAAAAGAGACCGGGAGGATATTTCCAGATCATTTATAACACGTGTGCAGTTATTCTTTGGTGAGTTGCGCGGGACCGCTGATGAGAGTAACGCCACACCAGCAGCTGACGACAGCCTGGGGCTGATTGACCTTCACGAATTCGAAGAGGACCTTGTTGTCGATCGCATGATCAACATTGGTGAAGAATTGCATGAGCTTGCGCTTGAGAGCCTCACCATACGCGTAGCAAGCCTGATAGACCAGGACCCACTGACCATTAAACTGCCCGTGCATGTGGCGCAAATTTCTCGCGCCCTGCAGCATAGCGTGCATAAGCTGGACATCTCTTTTGAGGTCATGCCAGACCTCTTTGACACCTTTATTGCGGTTGTTATTCGCAACCTGGCAGGCTTTTACCAAGACCTCAACAGCTGGCTGTCCAAACAGGGCATTGAACCCGATATCGAGGCCCAAATCACCGAACAGGGCTCACTGCTGAAAAAGGCGCTGACAGTGAAAAAGTCTCGTGAGGGTTCCCGGAAAACGACCGCGCCAGAACCAGAGCACCTGCCAGCGCCAGATAGCGCACAGGCAGGCCACCAGCCAGAAGGTGGTGCATCCGCCACCGATGCCCATGACCCAGGCAGTGAAGGTATGGCTGCGGCAGACCCAGGCAGAGCAATCGACGCCGATACCCTGTATCAATCGGTCATTGATGCACTGAATTTTCGCCGCGAAGCCAACCAATTGGAAGCCGGGGGTGCAGGGACCAACGAATCAACCCGCGGCGCAGTAGACAGCCTGCTACAGGCCGGAACAGGCAAGCAAGCCGGCGGCACTGGGGCAGCGGAAAACCTGGCCAGTACTCAATCGGTGGCAAGCGCCCTGGGGGGCTTGCAGCAAAACGCCCAAATACGCCAGCAACTGCAAGAAACCACCTCGCTCAGAGAACTACTGACCAGTAACCGGGACAACATTGCGGGCCTGCAGGACATAGAAGGCCTGAGTGCAGACAGCCTCAATCAGATCGACCTGGTAGACAATTTATTTGGCAGCATCAAATCACAGCTGGATGTCACCCAGGATCTCAAACCAGCGCTTGGGGACCTGCAGATCCCCCTGGCCAAGCTGGCCCTATTGGACCCCCAGTTTTTCCTTAATCGCGAGCACGCAGGACGTGGTGTCCTGGACAAATTGGCGCAATTGTCGTCTTCAGCCAACTACCCCAACAAAGCCCTGGAAGGCCGGGTTTCAAACATCATTGATGAGATTGTTGAAAAATACGACTCTGACAGCAGCGTGTTCGATCACGCGCTCAAAGATGTCGAAAAACTGGTTGATCAGCAAGAACGCGCCCTTGCTCGAAATCGCGAGCGAGTGGTCAAAACCCAGGAGGGCCAACAAAAACTGGCCGAAGCCAACGAGGCAGTCAATCAGGTCATCCGCTCCCGTATCCGCCCGCCATCCGCACCCAAAGCGCTGGTGGACCTGATCGAAAATGGCTGGCGCGACCTGCTGGTCCTGTCTCACATCAAAGAGGGTGTTACAGGCCACACCTGGAAAGAACATATCAAAACCCTGGACCTGCTGTCCCTGTGGTTGATTGAAAGACAAAAAGGCGACGTGGACGACAGTGTGCTGGTACAGCGCGGTCTGGAAGCCGAACCGTTCATCGACATGCTCAACCAACAGATTTCCGAAGCACTGCCAACTAACGTGGCCCACGAACCGGTACTGGAAACCCTTCGCAATATATTGAAGGGGCGCGAAAGCATTGCCACCACCCGTATTTCACGAACAGATGGGGGGGTGCAACCCAGCGCAGCGGAGGTGAGGCAGAAAATTGAATCCCTGCCAAGATTGCGCCGTTGGGTTCGCCGTGTTGAGCAACTGCCCTTGGGAACCTGGCTCAGTTATCGCGATAAAGAGGGTCACAAGCGACGCATGCAGCTGGCCTGGGTCAGCCCCGACATGGACCGCTTTATTTTTGTCAATGAACGGGGACAAAAAGTAGCAGACCTGACCGGGGTGAAACTGGCTCGCCAACTGAGTAAAGGCGTGCGCCCCCCCGCCCCTGCGGAAAACTTGTCCCTGGTGGACAAGAGCATGTACGATACCCTGGAGCATGTTCAGAAATCTCTCAGCTTTGCAAAAAATCACGACAACCTGACCCGCTTAATCAACCGGCAGACTTTTGAACAACAACTGGCCAAAACGCTCAAACACGCCCAAATTAAGCGTAGCACTCACGCTCTACTGTATCTGGATATAGACCAATTCTCGCTGGTCAACGAGATCTATGACCGGATTGACGGTGACCAGGTACTGGTTGAGTTTGCGCGTTTATTGTCCCAGCTGCATGGCAAGAAGTCTTCCTCTGCGCGGATCCAAGGCGACGAGTTTGCCATTTTGTTGATTGACTGCACCTTGAACCAGGCGATGAAATTCGCCGAGAAGGTGCGCGCTGACATAGAACAAAGCAGCGTCGAGATCGAGGGAGAAAAGATTATTTTCACCGTCTCCATCGGTGTCAACCCCATTGTAGAATACAGCCCAACGGTACCAGTGATCCTCGATGAAGCCCGCCAGGCGGTGTCACAGGCAAAGGCAAAAGGCAGTAATTGTGTTGTAGCATTTAAGGAAGACCAGACCCGTAAAGCAGTCTATAAAAAACAACAAAGTGAAGCCCTTTCCAATATCGAACAAACCCTTGAAACCGACCGATTCGTGTTGCAAGCCCAGCCCATTGTGCAGACCGACATCAAAGGCGAAAGAGGTGACACTAGACACTACGAAATATTACTGGGCCTGAGCAACCCTGACGGCACCCTGACTTCACCCCAGGAATTTATTCTTGCCGCTGAGCGCTTTGGTTACATGACACAGGTTGACCGCTGGGTGGTGCGCGAGACTTTTAGCTGGATAAGCACACTGATGGACGCCCAAAAACAGGTGCCACATCTATCGATTAACCTCTCTGGCAACAGCATAACTGACGACGCTTTCATGGAATACGTGCTGGAGCAGATTTCTGAATTTGGCGTGGGGACAAGCCGACTGGTGTTTGAGATTACTGAAACTGGAACTATTTCCAACATGGTCAAAGCGGCAGACTTTGTACGTGCTTTTCGCAATATTGGCTGCAAATTCTCCATCGATGATTTTGGTACCGGGCTTGCCTCTCACAATTACCTGCGAGAATTACCGGTGGATTATGTAAAAATCGACGGTACCTTTGTCGCCAATATACACAATGATAAAAACGACTATGCGATGGCTAGATCCATTAACGACCTGGCCCACTTTCTTGGGCAGGAAACTATTGCTGAGTGTGTGGAAAATCAAGCCATCGTTGACAAACTGCGGGAAATTGGCGTTGACTATCTTCAGGGTTGGGGGGTTGGAAAACCCAAGCCATTGCCAGATATTGCGCTTGAACTTGCCAATATAGAAAAATAAACACCCACCACCCCGGGGTGTGAGCCACTCCTGGCTCAGCCACAGGCCGGGTGAAACATAAAGATGAGTTTGACCTACATCAACACGCCAGTATCCGCTTATGCTATTTTTGCTGTCGTTTAAATAGATAGCTACCCAGATGTGATGAATGTAATGTCCACCAGCTTAGCCAGGGATAATACCGACGACGAGCAGCTTGCAGCAAAATATGCCTGCCGGGGCCCGCGCTACACATCTTACCCCACCGCCCCCCAATTCAGTGACAGCTTTCCCCTGCAACAGTATTTGCAGGCGCAAAAAAATCAGACTCAGCCAAATCGCGAGCCCTTATCCCTCTATGTTCACGTGCCTTTTTGTAACGATATTTGTTACTACTGTGCCTGCAATAAGGTGGTTACCCGCGAACCGGAAGTGGCCAGAAAATACCTGGACCGTCTGCGCCTTGAGGTGGAAATGCAATCTGCGCTGATTGGCAAAGACCGCCCCATAACCCAAATGCACTGGGGTGGCGGAACACCAACGTATCTGTCAGACGCTGAACTTACCGAGCTGATGCATCATCTGGCCAGCCATTTTAATCTCAGCGATAAAGATTATCGCGAATACTCGGTGGAAATAGATCCACGAACGGTGAAGGATAGCTCCATAGCATTACTCAAAGGGCTGGGCTTCAACCGCATCAGCCTGGGTGTGCAAGATTTTGACCCGCTGGTACAGAAAACCATTAACCGTATTCAACCCTATCAGCAGGTGGCCGAGTTGGTCGCGCTGATTCGTCGCTACAATTTTCGCTCCCTGAGTTTTGACCTGATTTACGGCCTGCCCCATCAGGATCGAACCACCATGGAAGAGACTCTTGGCAAAGTTGTTACCCTGCGCCCCGACCGCGTCTCCTGCTACAACTACGCACACCTGCCCGAGCGCTTTAGCAGCCAGCGATCGATGGATCGTCTTACCTTGCCATCGCCGGAAGAAAAGATTTCCATGCAGGTAATGATCACCAACTATTTCAAAGATGCAGGCTATGTACATATTGGTATGGATCACTATGTGCTGCCCGACGATGAGCTGGCACTGGCGCAAGCTGAGGGTCGCCTGCAACGCAATTTTCAGGGTTACTCCCTGCGTATGGCTGACGATTTACTGGGCCTGGGTGTATCAGCCATCAGCCAGGTAGGTGACTACTACTTGCAAAATGAGCGCACACTACCGGAGTATTACCAACAGCTCGACCAAGGAAGCTTGCCGATCGCTAGGGGCTTTCAAATTAGCGAAGAAGACAAGTTGCGACGCCATATCATCATGTCTTTGATTTCCGAGCTAGAATTGGATTTAACGGAGTGCAACCGTCGCTTTGATATAGACTTCGAGCTGCGATTTAGCGGCGAGCTCAACCAGCTGAAACAACTTGAGCAGGACGGCCTGCTTACCCTACAGCCCGGGAGAATAGCTATTACCGAGCGTGGCAGACCGTTTCTACGCAACATCTGTATGCCATTTGATGCATATTTGGGCAATGTCAATGGAAAGGGCCCCAGCCCAGGGTTTTCAGCCACCATATAGTTCCTATCCCCAAACTCTCTAGCCTGCGACAAGTAGTGATTGGGCTTGTATTTTTCTTCCAAAATCAGCATGATAGTGCCGATCCTCAAGTTGGAAGGAACCCACAATGACGATACACTTGGCCAGCACTCAGGAGGCACAACCCGCCCCCCGCTGTACCCACGATTTTAAGGTCTCCTGTAGCACGTGCCGGCTCAACAGCATCTGTCTGCCATTAGCCTTAAACCATGAGGACGTGGTTGAACTCGACAACATCATTCAGCGCAGCAAGCCCCTGCAAAAAGGCCAACATCTGTACCGCGAGAGTGATAATTTCCAGTCAGTTTTTGCGGTGCGCTCGGGAACGCTGAAAGCTTACCGGACCACAGACGATGGCAGAGAACAGGTGACCGGGTTTTATTTCCCGGGCGAGATTCTCGGCATGGACGGCATCAGCAAGAATTCTCACGCCTCCTCCGCAAAAGCGCTGGAGACATCGGCAATCTGCGAAATACCCTTCAACTCTTTGTCACGCCTCAGTTCTAGCCTGCCACAGCTGCAACACCACTTTTTCCAGTTAATGAGCCGTGAAATTACCGAAGATCAACAGCTGATTACCCTGCTCAGCAAAAATTCAGCTGACGAACGCGTGGCGTCACTGATGTTAAGCATTTCAGCACGTAACGCCCGCCGCCATTTGAGCCCCACTAATTTCCGCCTACCCATGTCACGTGTTGATATTGGCAATTACCTGGGGCTCACTGTGGAAACCGTCAGTCGGGTGTTCAGTCGCATGCAAAAAATGGATATTTTAAAAGTAGACAACAAGGAAATTGAGATTCTTGACCCCGATGGCCTGCACGCCATGGCGAATCTAACTGATCGGTAGTAACAATTGTAACAGTTTTCGGGCTCTTGATTTATGTCAAGGTTATGCACTACCCCTCTAACTATACTGCCCCGCACAACAAGTAGGGAGATCGACAAGCGATGATCAATCACGCCGTTGGGTTGCTCGTGAGCCCCAAGAAACAGTGGCAAACCGTGGCCGCATTACCAGAAGCTTCATTTCGCACGCTGGTGCTGTATCCATGCCTGTTTGCCATTCTGCCTGCAGTTGCCTGGTTTTACGGTACCAGCCAAGTGGGCTGGACAGTTGGTAATTCTGAAGATGCCATTAAACTGACCACATCCAGTGCCCGGGAGATCAGTATTCTGTTCTATCTGGTGATGGTCTGCGCAATAGCCGCCATTGGCTATTTTGTTCACTGGATGTCAGACACCTATGGCGCTGACTCCTCGTTCACCAAAGGTATTGTGATCGCCGGCTTAACCGCAACCCCCTTATATCTAGCAGGGCTGGTTGGATTTTATCCCATTTTATGGCTGGACATGTTGGTTGGCGTGGTGGCAGTCAGTTGGTCGGTATATTTGCTATACCTTGGTATCCCCATTGTGATGGATATTCCCGAGGAGCGAGGATTCCTGTTTTCCAGTGCTGTTGTTGGTGTCAGCATGGTCATTATGATTTGTATTATGGTCGGCTCAGTCATTCTTTGGGAATACGGTGCCGCACCCGCCTTTACCGACTAATTCTGATTTGGGAGCGCCGACAGCGGATATCCGCCAGTCGACATAGCGAATTTACACGGAACTTGATGCGATGAGCGAACTAAATTCTGCACTGGAACACCCCACTTACAACTATAAGGTTATCCGCCAATTTGCTGTCATGACAGTTGTCTGGGGCATTGTGGGGATGCTGGTAGGGGTGCTGATTGCCGCACAACTTGTGTGGCCAGATTTGAGCTTTAACCAACCCTGGCTGGGTTTCGGTCGGCTGCGCCCACTGCATACTAATGCGGTCATTTTTGCCTTTGGCGGTTGCGCGCTCTTTGCCACTTCACTGTATGCGGTGCAGAGAACCTGCCAGGTACGTTTACTATCGGATGGGCTGGCGGCGTTTGTATTTTGGGGTTGGCAGCTGGTTATCCTTTTGGCAGCAATCACCCTGCCCCTTGGCATCACCAGCTCCAAGGAATACGCGGAGCTGGAATGGCCCATCGACATTCTGATCACACTGGTATGGGTGTCCTACGCGGTGCTATTTTTTGGCACAATCATCAAACGTAAGGTTGAGCACATCTATGTGGCAAACTGGTTTTTCGGTGCCTTTATTATCGCCGTTGCCATTCTACATTTACTGAATAGTGCCGCCGTACCGGTGACAATGACCAAATCCTACTCCGCCTACGCCGGCACCGTCGACGCCATGGTGCAGTGGTGGTATGGCCACAACGCAGTGGGATTTTTCCTCACCGCTGGCTTCCTGGGCATGATGTACTATTTTGTGCCGAAACAGGCTGAACGACCAATTTACTCCTACCGCCTGAGCATTGTGCATTTTTGGGCATTGGTGGCGGTGTATATCTGGGCTGGACCCCACCACCTTCACTACACAGCACTGCCGGACTGGGCCCAAAGTTTGGGCATGGTGATGAGTATCATTCTGCTGGCACCTTCTTGGGGAGGCATGATCAACGGCATCATGACGCTGTCAGGTGCCTGGCACAAACTGCGCACCGATCCAATCTTGCGCTTCCTGGTGGTATCACTGTCCTTCTATGGCATGTCAACCTTTGAAGGGCCAATGATGTCCATCAAGACCGTGAATGCACTGTCTCACTACACTGACTGGACCATTGGGCACGTGCACTCCGGAGCGCTGGGTTGGGTAGCAATGATTTCCATTGGTGCCATCTACCACTTGATCCCAATCCTGTTCGGTCGCGAGCGGATGTACAGTACAGAACTGATCAATACCCACTTCTGGATGTCCACTATTGGCACTGTGTTATACATCGCCTCTATGTGGGTCAACGGTATTATGCAAGGTCTGATGTGGCGAGCCTACAACCAGGACGGCACCCTGACCTACACCTTTGTAGAGTCGGTGCAGGCTAGCTACCCGGGATACCTGGTAAGAGTGATTGGCGGCGCCATTTTCCTGGGAGGTATGTTTATTATGGCCTACAACGTCTATATGACTACCCGCAAGCAACCCGAACAAGCCGCCGGCTAGTGTGACCTGAGGATTACAAGCATGAAACATGAAGCTGTGGAAAAAAACATTGGACTGATGATCATTCTGGTCATTCTGGCCCTGAGTTTTGGCACCCTGGTGGAATTGACCCCACTGTTTTTCCTCAAGGAAACTAACGAGCCCATCGCCGGCCTGGAACCTCTTGACGCGGTAGAACTGGAAGGGCGCGATATCTATATTCGCGAGGGCTGCTACAACTGCCACTCACAGATGATTAGACCCCTGCGCGCCGAGACTGAGCGTTACGGTCACTATTCTGTTGCCGGTGAATTTGTCTATGACCACCCGTTTCTGTGGGGCTCAAAAAGAACCGGGCCTGACCTGGCCCGTGTAGGGGAGCGCTACAGTGATGAATGGCATCGAGCGCATATGTACAACCCCCGTGATGTGGTCCCGGAATCCAATATGCCAGCCTACCCCTGGTTGTTTGAAAACGAATTAAACAGTGAAGGTGTCAGTGCGAAAATGCGCGCCCTTCGCCTCGTCGGCGTACCCTACTCAGACCAGGATATTGACGGCGCGGCGGCAGCGGTTGAAGGCAAAACAGAAATCGACGCCCTGGTGGCCTACCTGCAGCAATTGGGCACCCTAATCAAAACGAGACGCTAGCATCACCATGGATATTAACGATTTAAGGGGATTGA
>Ga0316189_10007081_pt1 | contig 10651 bp, 6 predicted proteins | sample LowCovwburrow_MG_FD_204930 | JGI IMG/M metagenome (GOLD analysis project Ga0316189, IMG submission 204930) | Coastal sediment microbial communities from Maine, United States - Lowes Cove worm burrow | ecosystem: Environmental > Aquatic > Marine > Coastal > Sediment | place: USA: Maine... | reverse complement strand
ATGGACATTTTGGAAGGTCTGGTTCAGAATCCCAAAAACAGGCATAAAACTTTATATGATATTTTGGAAGAATATGTACGTGTAGAGCAGGTAGTTTTCTCTGCTGCACAGGCCAAGAATATTTCCAACATAGATGATATGCGCCTGTTGAAGGTGCGATCCAAACCCATAGACCTCAGCCCTGAAGACAAGGCCATTCTCGACGAACATTTACCAGGAGCCCACCTCAAACAATACGAGGGTGCCATGGTAGCCGCCAACCGGGGCATTCTGCATATTCACGACGGGTTTAGCGGCAGTGAGATGCACTCGGAGCCGGATTATAAGCCCCTGCTCATGTTGCTTGGCAGCGGCAAGGTCTCCATAGACTCTACCCAGGCATCTGTAGATAACACGGTTGTCATGACTACCAACCTGGAGGAGATGGCTCAGTTGGAGCATCGTTTAACCTCCTCCAAATTGTTGGATCGAATTGAAAAAATTACGGTCAATTACCTTTTAGACGCCAACTCTGAGATGGACATCCTCAAACGGGATATGGCCATCATGAAGGAAGACTATCAGGTAGATCCCAATTTATTAAAAATTGCATCCTATTATGCGGTGCTCACCCGCCTGCTACCTCCAAACCGGAATAAGTTCCCCGAGAACTGGAGCAGCCGCAAGCAACAGATATACAATCAGATTACCATTGAAAAGAAGCTGTTCATCTACTCCTACCAGGCGGAAGATCCCCTGAACACCATTCAAAAATTGCCTCACTGGCATCCCTTCCGCAACGAAGCCTTAAAACTTAATTTGGATTTAACCGATAGCGAGGCCATCCTGGACCGCTTCGAACGCCACCCCCAATCTATCTCTCTCCACGAGTCCAATCTCTTCACCAACGAGGAGCATACCCTTATCGACGACGAGTTCATGCGTGAATTGTGGCGGGAGCATTTCCCCCATGAAGGGAGATCGGGCATTTCGGTAAGGCAACTTCAGAACATCATGCGCAATACCATCTCCCATTCCGACGGTCATAAAATTCACGTCGGCACCTTCCTCAGCCAATTGAAGCGCATGATCAAAGAAGGCCCTGAAATTCATCACTGGCTTACCATCGATCCAAAATTCAACAAGGATCGCAAGCCGGTGCCTGGCCGTAAAATTGGAACGGTCACTTTAGAAGCGGGCGAGGCCGATTACGGCGATTTCAGAGGTCTGGTGAAGGTAGTGCAAGGCCTTTACTACAAAATTATCGAGCGGGAAATTACTCAATCAACTGTAGATAGAGAGCCGGAAAAAATTGAAGAAGATCTTCGTAGATATTTCCAGTATGTGCTTCTTGCAAATGCTTTGGAGAACAAGGCGTTCGCACATATCATGGTCCCCAGATTCACCTTTATCCATCCCAACACGGGTGAAAAGGTGGACCAGCCTGATCTCAACTACATGTCTTCAATTGAAGATGTCATTGCGCCAGATAGGAATCCGGCCCATTTCCGAAAAGAAATGGCTCAGAAATTCCTGGAAATGCAAAGCTCGGGCGAGGTGGTTATTGAAGAGGGGAAAACGGTAATCAACTCCCGCAATGACAACGTATTATTGTGCTTTCACAATCTGTACACCGAGTTGATGTCTCATCGCCGCAGCGTAGATGGCATTAACGCTGAAATTTTGAGAGACGCGTTCTTCCAGAAGAAAAACAATCCCGACATATACCTCACCTATTCGGTGGAAACCAGGAACCTGGTTGAAACCATTATCGCGAACATGGTGAACCGGTTTCACTACCCAAAATCCATTGCCCTGGACACCATTGTGTTCGCTCTAAGGAAAAAAATAGTAGATTTTTCTCGAATGATTACCTGAGGGAGACAGGAACAAACGTTCCCCCAGGACCAACATTAAAACCACTCCCAATGTCCTTTTTTTTCCAACGAATCCGGTAGAATTGTGGTCCCCTTTCTGCCCGGATCTTCCAGTTAGAACGTCCCCTGCTGGCCACTCATGAATTTTTCTTTCACTTGCCTTTTGACCTCTTCTTACCTTTGTGTAAGAATGGTTAAAAGGAAGGGAAAGTCCCTGCATCCAAGTGTGGAAGGAATCCATTTTGACCTTTGAAATTGTTTTGGTTCTGGCCATTCTGGTGGTCTCGCTGGTACTATTCATTACGGAAAAACTTCCCATGGATGTTGTAGCGCTTATGGTCTTGAGCTGTTTAGCTCTTACCGGTCTTGTTACAACCGAAGAGGCCCTGGCTGGTTTCAGCAATACCGCCGTAGTCACCGTATGGGCCATGTTCATTCTTTCCGATGGGCTGACTAGAACAGGTATCGCCGATTTATTGGGTCGTCAAATTTTGAAAATGGCGGGTAGCGGTGAAACAAGAATTGTAGCGGTGATCATGCTCAGTTCTGGCGGACTTTCTGCGTTTATGAATAATATCGGCGTGGCCGCGCTCATGTTGCCAGTAGTTATGGATATTGCCGCAAAAACAGGTCATGCTCCGTCCCGTCTTCTCATGCCCCTTGCTTATGGTTCCCTACTTGGGGGACTCACCACCCTTATTGGAACACCACCCAATCTCCTGGTCAGCAATTCATTAACAGCGGTCAACCTGGAAGCCTTTTCTCTGTTCGACTTTTTCCCTGTGGGCTTTGGCGTGATGGCAGTGGGCACTTGTTTCGTGGCCTTGTTCGGGCGCAAGCTCTTGCCAGAAAATAATGTGGGGAGTAATAAGGAAAAGCGGAAAAGCGGTAGTTTGCAAGAGCAATATGATCTGGCTGAGCACACTCGCATTATTCGAATTCCCCATGGCTCGCCCCTGGACGGAAAAACACTAAGTGAATGCCGTATCGGATCTGTTTTAGAGCTGAGCGTGGTGGCCGTTATGAGAGGAGATAAGGTGAATGCCTGCCCCGGCGCTGGGGTACATCTCTACTCCGGTGATCACCTCCTGGTTCAAGGACAGTTGGCCCGGTTCAGGGAAGTTAAAGAATGGCGGCGCTTGTTTGCCCACACCGCTGATGCCGATTTAACCCAACTCTACACCAAAAACGTTGGCATGATGGAGTTGTTGGTCTCGCCAGAGGATCGTTCACTGGGCAAAACCCTGTTGGAAATCAATTTTCAGAAGCTACACGGGGTGAAGGTTCTTGCCATTCGCAGGGAATCCGAAATGCGGCGCACCCTGCTTTCCAGCCAGGTGCTTCGGGCCTATGATCGACTTCTGGTTCATGGCAGTCTTGAGAATTTGGAAAAACTTCGCAGGGATGACGCCTTCCTGGAAACGCAGGATGTTCCCATTGAGGAGTTATATTCCCTCTATCACCTTCAGGAGCGCATGTTTCAAGTTACGGTGCCTGGTGGCTCACCTCTGATTGGAGAAACATTAAAAGCCAGTAGGTTGGGAGACGCTTTTGGTTACAGCATACATGGCGTAACTCGTGGGGGCAAGATTATTTCCATTCCCGGTCCCAGCTTTAAAATGGAACAAGGGGATACGCTGCTCATTCAGGGATGGCGCGAGTTCATGGACATCTTATCGGGGTTCAGCGACCTGGAAATTGAAACTGATGAAGACTTTAACATGAGCGCCATGGTTACCCGAAAAGCAGGTATCGCGGAAGTGGTGTTAACGCCCCGGTCAACTCTTGCGGGTCGCACTCCCCGGGAACTTAATTTCCATGAAACATACGGCCTACAACTTCTTGCGGTGTGGCGTGAGGGGAAAATACATCGATCAGACATGCGAAACGCACCCTTCCAGTTTGGTGACGCCTACCTTTTTTATGGGCCATGGAATGCATTGGCCCGCTTGAAATCGGATCATGATTTCATGCTGTTAACCCCGGGAATTGGACGGCCGTTGCGCACTGAAAAAGCGCCCTGGGCCGCCTTGATCATGGCTTTTGTTCTCTTTCCTGTACTCATGGGCTGGCTTTCAATTGCCATCTCCGCGGTGGTGGGCTGCACACTCATGATTCTCACCGGATGTCTTTCAATGAACCAGGCCTACCGTGCCATTAACTGGAAGGCAATTTTCCTGATCGCAGGCATGTTGCCCCTTGGTCTGGCCATGGAAAAAACCGGAGCCGCCAGTTTTCTTGCGGAAGGGGTGATGGGTGCTCTGGGCGATTACGGACCCTGGCCTGTGATTATTGGTCTTTATATTGTAACGGCTCTGGCCACTACCATTATTCCCACTGCTGCGCTGGTGGTGATGATGGCACCCATTGTTATCAAGTCCTGTGCGGATTTGGGGGTTTCTCCTCAAACCGGGATGATGGCCATTGCCATGGCTGCTTCTGCAAGTTTTACCAGTCCCATTTCTCATCCCGCCAACATTCTGGTTATGGGACCGGGCGGATACCGATTTAAAGATTACCTGCGACTGGGCATTCCCCTTGCCATTGTGGTGTTTATTACCGTCTTCCTCATTCTCCCCTTTTTCTGGCCCCTCCATCCGGCGGGCTAGATTTCAGGAACCCAGTGCCTCAAGAGCCTCTATGAGTAAATGAGCACCTGTTGCAGGCCTTTCGGGGAAATTGCCGCCCCATAATTTGGATGCCCGCTCTTTGGCTTCCTTGAGATGTTTGTTAATTTTGAGGAAGGTCTCTTTATGGCCTTTCTTATAGGAAGGAAGGTACTTCTTTAGATGCCGTTGTACAAGGGCTGGAGTTGCGAGTTCTTTTGCTGGAGGGCATTGGGCAAAGTGAAGAAGGAACCATAACTCCATGCAGGGATGGGAAACACAGGCCTCGTAATAGCGCTCTGTCTTTGTTTTATGGAATACAGCCCGTGAAACCTTGGATTTATTTGGGTCATGAGGTTCACAATCGTAAACCAGCCAGATGCGATTGACATCTACACCAGGGGATAAACCATGATCTCTCAGTTCCTTCTTCGCCCGGGCCAGAACCCCTTCGGCACTACCTCCGCCGCCTTCGTACACTTTGATTTCAGCCAGAGAACCTGGTATACGTAGCGCCCTCCTCATTGCCTCAAAATACATCTTCTCCGTAACGCCTTCCCCAACAATCCAGATGACTTCTTTTTCTTTTCTGCCAAGAGACTGTCGATACCTGGGAAATTGCCGTCTCCGATCTCGTTTACCCATGCCATTCAACCTCATCAATGAATGGGATGGCACCATAACGGCCGGTGAGATAACCCTTTTCTACTGCTTCTCCCTTACGGGGCGGTTTGCGATAATCCCAAAGAGATTCCAGGGTAGTGCAACCCTGCCTGCTTTTTGAGGCAAACCAGACCTGGTCTCTGCGGAGATGACCGCCGTTTAGTAAATGGGTCTGGTGGGTTGAAAACACCATCTGAGATGGGTTCTCTTCACTGGAAAGGCCATGGAACACATCCAACAAGGCTCTGGCAAGAAGCGGATGCAGGCTGGCTTCCAGTTCATCTACTACCAAAAGGCCACCGCCCTTCCAGGATTGATACAGAGCCCAAGTCAGCACAAAAAGACGTCTGGTGCCCCATGACTCATCTTCGAAGGGGATTGGGTAGGCCCCGCCGTCTGTTCCTGTATGGATGGCTTCCATTTTGAAGGTACCTATACCACGCATTTTATTGATTACTGCCTGTTTCACTCCTGCCGAGACTCCCGGAAGAACAGCATGGACCTTTTCTTCGTTCAGCGGGGCCAATTCTACTGAAGCATCGTCGATGCCGGTGTCCGTTTTTTGCAAGACTTCCCGGGCAAGTGCGGCGAAAGCCGGTTGTTCATAAAACGCCTGGCGAGCGCCTGCTTCGAATTTTTGAATGCCCTTGCTCATGTCCATGAATATGACGCTGTCTTTTAGCCACCGATAAAGGGGGCCCAGTTGTGGGTGTTTCTCCTGGCCACCAGCCTTTGACAGAAACAACGTGTTGTCGTTGGTGCGCTCTTCTGCTACCTTGCGATAATCTCCATTTAATGCTGAACCTTCCCATGGCTTTTCATCATCAAATTGCCTATGCAGCCAACGCTGGGCTCGGATTTTGGGATAGGCGTAGAGCCATTCTTCATGGACACGCTCTCTATCTACCAGGAAACCATATTGGAAACGCACCCATTTTCCTTCTACTGGCGCAAAAAAGATGAGTTCGAATTGGCTTGGTGATTGCCGACTTTCTGCGCTTAGTTGAAACGGCTCTACAGGAATGAGGTCTGCCTCATCCTGGCGGTGGGAGTCCCCAATAAAATTGATCATGAATTTTATGGCCTTCAAAAGATTACTCTTGCCCGAAGCATTGGGACCATATACGGCCAGGGTCTTTAGGAGATGGCGCGATTTTTTTTCTGGCAGATGGAGGCAATGGTCCATTTTTTCTATATTCTTTCCTGTTCCAGCTAGAAAACTGAGTGTTTGCTCGCTTAGAATGGATCTGAAATTGGAAACACGAAACTCTATGATCACAACCAGCCTCCTCTTACTCTTTTTCTAATATAGTCGCTTGAAAATTGCCTGTCAAGTCATTTTGTGCAAATTTTGTGCATAAAAATAGGTTTAGTGCTGCGGGTGATGTCTGGAGCTTGAAACAGGTCAGCGGTGCTTGCGCCATACTTTTGGCGTTGCACTTCCCAGGGAAAACGTGCCAAAATGACTTCTTTATAATAATGGAGGCATGAATTGATAAAATACTACCCGTTTTTCAGAATATGGGGCATACCGGATGCAAGCCCCTTTTGCGTAAAGCTGGAAACCTGGCTGCGTATGTCCAAGATAGATTATGAGCCTGTATTTCATCCCATGAACATTCAAAAAGCACCCAAGGGCAAGCTGCCTTACATTAAGCATGATGGCCAATTCATGGGCGATTCCAGCCTGATTATTCAATATCTTGTTGAGAAGTTTGGGGACAAACTGGACCAGCATCTTACCTCTGACCAGCGCCGTCACGCCCTGCTGGTTCAGCGAACCCTGGAGGAACATTTATACTGGGTTCTCATCTACAGCCGCTGGATTGATGATCAAAACTGGCCTGTTGTCAAAAAGGCCTTTTTCAAAACCGCTCCCGCCTTGGTCCGAGGTTTGATCGCCAGAAAAGTAAGGGGCGATATTATCAAAAGCGCGAAAGGGCATGGCTTGGGTCGGCATGAAAGTGAGGTTATTTATGCAATGGGAATTCAAGACCTTGAAGCCGTAACCGCTCCTCTTCAAACGCAGCCCTATATGTTGGGAGACCGGGTTTCCTCTTTGGACGCTACGACATTCGGGTTCCTGGCTCAGATCTACTATCCTCCTCTTGATACGCCCTTAAAAACATGGTTCTCTGAGCGGACGTGGTTAATTGATTATTGTGATAAAATAATGCAGGACTGGTTTCCAGAGTTGGGGAAATAATCATCAGGCCAAGGGGTTTTTGCCATGCCATGGCTCCTATTTTCCTATATTTCAGCCGCTTTTTTGATGTCTACCATTTTAGGCGTCATCCTGGTGGTTTTCATACTGGACATCAAAAAAAAGGCACCGCATACCTGGTTGCTTATCGGATATTTTTCCGCATATACCCTCATGAATTTCTGCGGTATGATGTTGCTTTCCCATCCCACCACCACGCTAATCTACGCTTCTGGCATGGTCATTCTATTTTTTCTACTGGCACCACTTTTGTTGCAGTTTGCCTACTACTTTCCCGCCAACATTCATCCCAGGGAATCAAAGGTTATGTTGGTGGGTTCTTGTGCTGTATTTATCCTGGGATCTTGGGTCCTTATTGATTTAAGCAACTTCGATTCATCGGGTTGGCTAATAGGCTTCGACGAATTGAAATGGACCATTGTTCTCCTACTCGTCGCACAAATGTCTCTTTACTTTTGGATTTTTCTTGTCTGGACTCGCAAGATATTGTGGCTGGAGCGTCAATCAAACCAGCCATTCTGGCGCAAGTTGTTGCTGCCTCAAAGTCGTCATGGCAAGGCCATGCTCTATTTTATGTTGTTATTCTCCCTCAGCCTCTTTTTCCCCACTCTGGATGTCATGCAGATAAAAGGTTTTATAACCCAAGAACAGCAATTTTTGATCTTCGTCTTTATAGGCCTCATCATTTTCGCGTTCTTTTTCCTCATCTACATTCATCAGTTTCCTGAGCAATCGCCCCTGATGGCCAAACTTCTGGGGGCATGCCTGCTTCTGGTTCTTCCCGTGCTCATTCATGAAGGTTACCGTTTGGACCAGGTAAATCAGCAGTTATGGCATGAGGCCAGATTGCATGAAACCCGTCTTTACGAAAAACACCTGAAGGACAATTATCCCTGGGAAAGGCCCCCCAAACTGCGTTATATTCTGTCCTATCCAGAGCAACCCGTCCCCCATGAAAACGACTACATCATGCATTACGCAGCGCCAGATGCCCCAGATATCGCCCATTTCACCCGCTTCGACCGAACCTTCAGAGAACGCAATCTAATCAGGGGTTTGAATGAAAAGACAAGGGCCATTGTAGAAAACAAACCTCTTTACGCCTTCCGGGAACGGGCTGCCGATTTCCATGCCATGGTGTTGGTCGAACGATATATTCATTACGATTTCCTGTTCAAGGGTCGCCGGTATGAGATGGGTTATTCCTATCTGGAGTATCGCGGTATGTTAAGCCCCTCGAATCTACACCTGGGGCAAACCCTTGTTACAGTTATGCTTGTGGTCTTTCTGTTTTTTCCAATCCTATTCAAACACATGCTTATTCGCCCCCTGGATGCTCTAACCCGAAGCGTGCGAGAAGCTCAATCCGGGAATATGCATGTGAAAGCGCCCATTTTCGGTAGGGATGAAATCGGGTTCCTGGCTCAGAGTTTTAATACCATGATCAACACCTTCCGGGCTGCTCAGACCAGGATCGAAAAAGAAGTGGCGAAAAGTGCTCGATTAGAAGCAGAAAATGCACGGAAAGACGAGGAACTCCAGCAGGCCCATCAGTTGCAAATGGCCATGCTGCCGCAAACAGTGCCTACCTGGCCCGATCTGGAAATTGCCGTGTTCATGAAACCTGCCACGGAAGTTGGGGGTGATTATTATGATTTTCAACGGAGTCAGAGCGGAGAATTAATTGTATGCGTTGGAGACGCCACGGGTCATGGCTTACAGGCGGGCACCATGGTAGCCGCCACCAAGAGCTTGTTCAATGCAATGGTAGACCATCAAAAACCAGTATCCTTTCTGATCGAAGCCTCCAAGGCGTTGGCTTCCATGGGCTATAAGAATATGTATATGGCCTTGATGGTGGCAAGAATTCACCAGGGTCGGGTTAACCTCACATCAGCAGGCATGCCCTATGCACTTGTTTACCGTTCTCAAAGCAAAACTTTAGAAGAAATGCGACTGCCAGGGCTGCCCCTTGGATCTAGAATTGCCTTTCCCTATAGCGCCCGTGAATTTTTCTTGAATCCAGACGATGTACTTTTATTAAAAAGCGATGGATTGGAAGAGCGCTTCAACGAAGACGATCAACTTCTGGGCGATAAACGGGTAAGCAGCATTTTTGCGGAAAATGCCCATCACAGCGCGGAACAAATCATTCAGATCCTTGTTGGGGCGGGAAATAGTTGGGGCAAGAGCAGGCCCCAGGACGATGATATCACCCTGGTTGTTCTCAAACGTAAAAGTGAAGGCGTGATGGGTTGACAGCCAATGGGTTTGGACAAGTGCTCTATCCCCTCATAACTGGGAATTACAGGTTGACAAACATCTATAATTCTCATTGAATAGAGTTTGTGTCTAATATCAGGTTCTCCGGAGGCCCCCATTGATTATGGAATATCTGCCCGCTATTGTGGCCACCGCCCTACTTTCCAGTCTCATCACCCTCACCCTCGGGTTTCTGGTTTTTAAATGGTTCCTGGAGCGCCGGTTGGAAAAAGAACTGGAAGAAGCAGCAGACACCTTCGAGAAGCAACTCCGCCAGGGCCTGGAAGAAACAGGCAAGGAGCTGGTCCCCGAATTCAGAACCGAACTGGAGGCCGGTTTTAAGGAAGCGGCCGAAGAACTGCTTCCTGAATTCCGCGAAGAGCTTAAAGCAGGCTTTCATGAAGCAGGAACCGAATTGCTTCCCGAATTAAGAGCGGAGGTACGCCAGGGATTTAAAGAAGCCGTGATCGATATTGTGAGCGGCGAAGTAGCGCCCAATGCGGTTCAGTCTCTTGCTCGTAAGTTTATTCCCTTCTGGGAGAAAAAGAAAAAGTAGTGTTTCTCTACGCCAGAGACCTCGTCTATTTTTTCAACACAATCTTTCCGATTGGATTCTAGACTTATTTGGGGCCAACGGGCCATAACAGTTCCTTAAAGGCCCGATCAAGCGTTCGCATTATTCTTTCATGCTCATCGTAGATATTGAATATGCTCCCATAGAAGGTGACCACCCTGTCGGAGTCTTCAAAATAGAACCGAACAATGAGACGAAGGTCACGGCCCAGTTCATCCGGGTTACTTACCGGAACGAATTCATCGAGTTTCATGGCCTGTATGAATTTTTGTAAACGGGCGCCCCTGAACTCTGCCTTGATTGGGGGATTTTTTTCCAACCGTTCAGCCGACATGGAGCGGGCAGCGCTGAGGGAAAGGGAGTCAAGAATGACCTCTACGTGAGATACCTCATAAACATCAACCAGGTCAAGACCATTACTTGGGGACTGTCCTACCAAAAACAATATTAGGATGGTGTTCATGGG
>Ga0316189_10007080_pt1 | contig 10653 bp, 9 predicted proteins | sample LowCovwburrow_MG_FD_204930 | JGI IMG/M metagenome (GOLD analysis project Ga0316189, IMG submission 204930) | Coastal sediment microbial communities from Maine, United States - Lowes Cove worm burrow | ecosystem: Environmental > Aquatic > Marine > Coastal > Sediment | place: USA: Maine... | reverse complement strand
TCCTTTTTGAGCACATTAAGAATCGACTATAACTGCAATGACCAACAGCCTGCGTTCATTCTCTTACGTATGCGTTGGCCTTGGCAATCCATTCATCCACCTTTTGCCAGACTGGCCGCTCTGATGCAAAACAGCATTTATTTGTCTTATACGCCGATTATGGGTTTTGGCTATGATATTTTTAACAGTTACGACATTACAATGATTTCTGCCATGGCTTCTCTTGCAATTGCTTGTCTTTTGGATTCAAGATCGGGTGGGATATAAATTTGCAGCAAACTGGGGCCATCAATGAAAAAAGAAAAACGTAACAATCTTCGCTTCGATAGTAAGACAGCCTATATTCCGCCGGATGAAGCGACCAAAGCTGTAACGCCGCCGATCGTGATGGCGTCCAGTTTTCAATACGATAGCGATATCTTTCAGCGTATTCTTGACGGTGAACGCAAGGACGTGAATATTTATGGCCGATGCGGTAATCCCAGCGAATATCAGTTTGAAGATCAAATGATGGTCATTGAAGGAGCGGATGCCTGTCTTGCTACGGCATCCGGTATGGCGGCAATCTCAGTGACGCTTCTTGGCCTGCTCAAAAGTGGTGATCACATTGTCTGCGACTGGACCACGTATAGCTCAACTCATGAGATGCTTGATCACCGATTAACGGATTACAATATCGAAACCACCTTTGTTGATACGGCGGATATGGCGGCGATCGAGGCTGCAATCCGTCCTAATACCAAAGTGATTTATTTTGAAACCATTGCCAACCCGTCCATGAAAGTGGCGCCTATCGCGCCTATTGTGAAGATCGCACATGACCGGGGAATTGTTGTTGTGTGTGATAATACATTTGCCTCTCCTTATGTAATGAGACCACTGGATTTTGGCGTGGATATTGTGGTGGAAAGCGCAACCAAATTTATCGGCGGCCATAGTGATGTGATTGGCGGGGCAATATGCATGAAATCGGAATTGCTTCCGGATGATTTTCTCGAGCAAATTCGCTGGAATACCATGGTAAAACTGGGTGCACCGCTTGCGCCGTTTAATGCCTGGATGCTGGGGCGCGGCATTCAAACTCTAAGTGTTAGGCTGGAAAGATCCTGTCGCTCTGCGGCTACCCTTGCTGCTCACTTTGAAAGCCATCCCTCAGTGAAGCAGGTATGGTACCCAGGCCTTGAAAGTCATCCTCAACATCATATTGCCAAAGAACAGATGCCCAAGTTTGGAGGTATGCTCACTTTTGAAGTTGAAGACGGTAATGAAGCGCTTAAGGTGCTTGATAATCTTGAGCTTGGCTGCTTTTCCGCCAGTCTTGGCGGGGTCAGAACAACCACGCAAATTCCGGCATTGATGGCATTTCTTGATATTCCAGTTGAGCAGCGACTTGAAATGGGAATCCGGGACGGAATGATCAGAGTGTCTACAGGGCTTGAAGACGTAGAAGATTTGATCGCTGATTTTGATGCAGCGCTTGCTAATTTATAGGGATTAAAATTCTGTGGAGTTAAAAAAGAGCCTCAGTTTTTGGGACGTTTTTTCCATTGCACTTGGCCAGATAATCGGCTCGGGAATATTGGTGCTTATCGGTATCGGTATTGGCTTTACCGCCTATGCGATACCCTTTGCCATCGTTCTTTCAGCAATATTTTCTATCATCAAACAACTGCCAGTAGCTTTTATGGGCTCGGCAATGCCCGCGACTGGCGGACTTTATGTCTATTGCAAACGTGTTTTAGGGCCAAAGGTTGGCTTTTTCTTTCTCGCGCTCTTGCTTGTCACTTACTTTCTTATTGCTTTATTCGCATTAGGTTTTGCTGAATATGCGATGGCCTTATTGCCGGGTTTAAACGCGAAATATGTTGCACTCGGTATTTTGCTGACTTTTTATATTGTCAATCTGTTGGGAATTCGAGAGGCTGCTGCAATTCAGAAAGTTATGATTGTCTTTCTTCTTTGTGGATTATCCTCGCTCATTTTCTTCGGAGTTTTAGAGGTGGATTACGCCAATTTTGCTGATCAGGAAAAACTGTTTCCCGACGGCTGGTACGGTTTTGGAATGGCTCTTGTTCTAATGTCTTTTGCCACCGGGGGTGCTTACTACATCTCGGAGCTTGGTGGTGAAATGAAAAATCCACATCATGATCTTCCCCGCGCGATTATTTACAGCACGCTTCTGGCGGCCTTTTTTATTGCGACCGTGTCGATTGTCGCAGTGGGCATATTGCCGATTGAACAAACAGCAGACAAGACATTAGCTGAAGTGGCAAGAGTGATATTACCGCCGTCTCTCTATGCTGCTTTTATAGTTAGCGCGGCACTTTTCGCATTCGCAACCAGCATTAATTCGACATTCTCCTGGGCGACAAAATCAGCGATTATTGCCTGTGAAGACGGCTGGTTGCCCAAACGGTTGGCTGCTGTTAATAAAAGATTCAATACGCCACATATTTTGCTCACTATTCTTCTGATCGTCGCATCAACGCCGATACTCGCCGGCAAAGATATGCGATACATAATTATGCTGGGTAGTGGGCTTGTGTTTATTTACGACATAGTGCCATTACTTGCCGCATTCTATTTCGCCAGGAAATTACCTGAAGTATTTGCAAATGCGCAGATCCGAATGTCTGAGAAAACGCTAAAAACGATAAGTGTAATTGGCATTCTGGTACTACTAGTTCAAGCAAACCTCGCGTTTTCAGATATCGACAATACCGGCAGAATGATGATAGTCGGTTACATAATTATGGTTATCGTTTATATTCAGAAGAGATCAAAGATTATGGGCATTGGTGTTAAAGGAGAGAACGAATGACAAACTTGACGAGACGCCAGATTTTGATTGGCGGAGGCGCATTGGCTGCCAGCGGTCTGATTCCTGCTATACCGAGGACACCACTAACGCCCCAAATGGAATTGATGAGCAATGCACTGGCGGCGGACATTCCGCGGCCGGACTACATGATTCGACTCATGGCCAATGAGAATCCATACGGGCCGTCGAGGGTTGCCCTCAAAGCGATTCACGCAAACCTGCATCTCCTCAATCGCTACAGCGGCGATTATCGACCGCTCGTCAAAGTTCTGGCGGATATTAATGGAGTATCCACAGATAACGTCGTTGTCGGCACCGGTTCGACCGAAGTTCTGAGAATTGCCGGAATGATCGCGGCCAGCAACAATGGCTCAATCGTATGCGCTGACCCAACCTACCAGGACCTGCTGAACCATGCAGAAAGGCACGGAGCCGAAATAATACGCGTACCGGTCAACGAGAACCTGAACTCCGATCTCGATGCGATGCGCGCAGCGGTCCGCAACGATACGGACATGATCTACCTGGTTAACCCGAACAACCCGATTCCATCCGTTCTGAACAAGGATGCGATGCGTAATTTTGTTCTGGAAATGTCCAAAGAACGCCTGGTTTTCATCGACGAGGCGTATCACGAATACGTCGACAATCCTGACTACGAATCGATGATGGGGCTAGTCGCTGCAGGGCACAAGAACATCGTTGTAGCCAGAACGGCTTCGAAGATTCATGGCCTGGCCGGGATGCGTATCGGTTTCGGCTTTGCTCATCCGGAACTCGCAGAGAAAATGCGCGGAATGAAGACCGGTGATACTAACGCACTTGCCATCGAGGCAGCTCATGCAAGTTATCTTGACCCGGAGTTTCCGAAGTTTGTGATTCGGAAGAACAAAGAGTCACGAGCCATCGTTGAGAACATGTGTGAAGAGCTCGGACTTCGATATGTAAAATCCAACGCAAACTTTACATTCATACAGACCGGCATGGAAAACGCAAAGTATCAGGAACAGATGCGCGAGTATGGAATTCTGACTGGTCGGGACTTTCCGCCGTATCACTCGTCATGGTCAAGAATCAGCATGTCCAAACCTGAAGAAATGGAATACTACGTGCAGATTCACAAGCGCCTGTTCGGATGAAGGAGGTGCCGGCGATCGAGGCGATTGACCTCGGCGCTTTTGTCCGCGAGACACCGATAGAACAGGCGGCCATCGCGGCACGTGTTGATGATATCTGTAGAAGCACTGGCTTCTTGATTATCGAGAATCACGGAGTGCCCGGAAAAATCATCGAAGATGCGTGGGCTCAGACGACAGGTTTCTTCGATTTGCCGCTTGCGGAAAAACTCAAGGCCAAATCTTCCGACCCGAAGTGCCCGCGTGGCTACTTCCCAATGGAGTCGGAGGCGTTGGCAAAATCGATGGGCGTCGATACGCCACCTGACGTCAAGGAAAGTTTCGGCATCGGGCCATTATTGGCGCCGCCGATCGATTTGACCGCCGCCGAATATGAATTCCATTTTGGCGAAAATCTCTGGCCCGCAGCGCTTCCCGGGTTGGAAGTCGCATTGACGAGTTATTTCAATGAGATGACCGACTTGGCCGGAAAAGTATTGAGGTTATTCGCTGCGGCGCTCGATATGCCGCATGATTATTTTGAGAAATTTCACACGCATCCGATGAACGCGCTTCGTTGCCTAAACTATCCAGGCTTCGACAAACCCCTATTGCCGACGCAAAGAAGCGCCGGCGAACACACCGACTACGGCAGTATTACGATTTTGAAGTCTGACCCCACCGTACCCGGACTTGAACTTAAACTGGCGGCAGGAAGTTGGGTAAAGGCACCGCTTGTCGATGATGCTTTCATTGTAAACATTGGTGACATGTTGGCACGTTGGACCAATGATCGATGGGTATCAACATTGCACCGCGTCGTCCAATCGGGCAACCCGAACAGCGACGCGATCCGACGACAATCAATGGCATATTTTCATAATACGAATTTCGACTCAGAGATCGAGTGTATTCCGTCGTGTTTGGCATCGGGAGGGGAGCCCAAGTATGAAAAAGTTTTGGCAGGCCCCTATCTGTGGAATCATTTTAGTTCTGCCATTGGCTAGGTGCGACTCGCGAAGCTGCGCTTATCTGATGAAGCTAACTTGTAAGTTCCACCTAGTGCTTCGTTTATACGTGAGTTTCCCGTTGAATCTGATTGGTGCCCAGGAGAGGACTTGAACCTCCATCTACATACGTAGACCGGCACCTGAAGCTACGTATCCCGTGGGCAACCCCGCCCATACTGCGGGAAAACAATGGGTTAACAACCGGCGGACAATAACTCTGTGATATCTGTGGGGATAGTGGCGATACCGAAAGTCGTACCGGTTTGACCCTGAATCACGCATTTTCAGTCGGTTATTCGGAGCATTCACTGCCTGGATTCAGTGTAACGTCAACTATTTGTCAGTTATCGGCAACAGCGTTCCTCCTTTCTTGGCGGTGGAGCATCGCCCTTCGAATACGATGGTAAAAAAGAACATTACGCTATAGCACTTAGTGCTATAGTTGTGATCTGATATTGAGGACGAAAATTGCAGGCTTTTAAGATCAAAGCATTTGCCAAATGGGCGAGTGGTGAAGGTCTAAGCGATGTGGCCTTGGCATCGGCGGTGGCCGAGATGGAGATGGGACTGATTGATGTGAAGTTGGGCGGGCAGGTAGTCAAGAAACGGGTTGCGCTGCCTGGTCGAGGCAAGCGGGGCAGTACCCGGACTTTGGTCGCGTTCAGGCAGGGGGACAAGGCGTTCTTCATTTATGGATTTGCGAAGAACGAACGCGCCAATATTAGTGACAAAGAATTGCGGGCGTTGAGAATGTTGGCGAAAGAGCTGATGAGCTACACAGCAGCGGCGCTCACCAAAGCGACGAAAGCCGGTGAATTGATTGAGATTGAGGTAAATGACAATGGCTAAGAAAATTCTGGATACCGTACACGACACGGCAAAAGGCCTGCACAAGGCTGGTGTCATGGATACCAAGACCATGCACGAGTTCGATGCACTATGCCTGACGCCTGTGAAAAAACTGAGCGCTGTACAGATCAAACGACTGCGTACACGCAACAAAGCCAGCCAGGCGGTATTCGCCGCGTACCTGAACACCAGCCCGTCGACTGTGCAGAAATGGGAACAAGGCCAGAAAAAGCCTAATGGCCCGTCATTGAAGCTGTTGAACCTCGTTCAGAACAAAGGCTTGGAAGCCCTTGCCTGAAGCGACTCAACTGCTTTGTTAAAAGAAGAGAGTGGTGCCCAGAAGAGGACTTGAACTTTCATGATTATCTAGAGATCTTCGTTGCCAGTCGCTCGCCATTGATTGGGTGTGCTGCCGCTCCAGCGCCGGAATGCCCGAATAAAGGAGCTAGCGCGCGAGTAACCCAAGGATGTGCTGATCTGACCGATCCGGAGTGATGTGTTCGCGAGCATCTGTTGGGCGATCGCGAAACGGCACTCCTCGACGAGTTCCTGAAAACTGGTGCCACAGGCTTCCAGTCGTCGACTCAGTGTGTGGCTGCGCATAGAAAATAACGAGGCAATCTGGTCCTCGGAAGCGTGACCGGTCATTAGCGCCGACCGCAGTACGTTTCGCACCTGCTCCGGCAACTCGAAACTATGTTTGGCGTTGAGTACATCGATCTGCATTTGCAGCAGTTGCTGCAGTTCCGTGTCGGCGCCAGGCGGGCGAACGTCCAACCATTTGCGTGAGAACACCAGCGCATAGTGCTCGGCATTAAAATAGATGGGAGTCTTGAAGAACTTTCGGAATGGTTCTATATCCGCTGGCTTGCGGTGGGCGAACGAAGCCTCAGTAGACTTAAAGGCAGAGCCGCACAAAGTACGCATGACGTTAAGCATCATTGCGACGGCACCATCCCCGGTCTGGTCGATCGCCTCCAGCCCCGGTTCAATCACGTCATAAGCCAGAAAGGCCAAGTCGTCATCAACTTCCAGGGTCATCACTGCCCCCTGAGAGTGGAGCTGCAGGTAGTTGATAAGGCTACGCAGCGCCACACCGGCACTCAGCGAGGTTTTCATTAGTAAACCCACGAGGCCCAAAGACTGCAGGTTCATTCGCTGCCCGACCAGCAGTCCAAAATGTTGGCACCGGGTCCTGGCCACGCACTTTTTAAAAAGGCGGTCGCGGGCGGCGTAGGTAATCAAATTGCCTGGGTCGTCGAAAAGTGTTGGGTGGATACCTGCCGCGGTCAACATCTCACCCGAATCGACTCCGAAGTCTTTGAGAACAGTGAGAATCTCCGAGGCGCCGCCAACGCGGAGTGTCGCCGGTTGAGGTTTTCGATTGGGCATCCGGTTGTTCATGTGGGTTGCGGTTTTCTGTATGGATCTTGCGGGTAATACTAAGCTATTTTGTCAAAAAATGTGTATTGGATGGCAACAGGTGTGTATCGTGCTCACGCCGATATTGATTAACTACTGTCTGGTTTCGGACCGGTTATCAGGATCGTAAACGTAGAGCCTTTTTGATGTCTATCGTTAATCACTGGCGCAACAGCGTTTCCCTTGGCAAGCCCACGTTCCGTGGTTGCACGCTCAGGAGCTTCTTGCTCACCGCGGCGTTTTTTCTATCCGCTTTCGTGTCTCCCTTGGCGTTTGGTCAAACGCCCGGCGGGTACGACGTTTTGGAGATTCCCCCCCCCGCTGGGTTTTTGGCAAGACCTGCCTGGCTGAGCGACCACGGCGTGAGTCTCGATCTCCGGCACACCTCTTTCTACCAGGGGTTGGCGAAGGGAACCGGCGACAAAGGCTACGAATATGGCGGCAAGATGGATGCCTTCATCGACCTGGACATGAACAAAATGGGCCTCTGGGACGGTGGTGGATTCCACGCGCACCTCGAGTACAGTCACGGCAACGCACCGGCCAACCTCGGCGGCGCAATCTTTTCGGTCAATACCGCCCTGTACTGGCCCGTGGACACTCCCGAGGAATTGGTGGCTACGTCACTCAACTTCAGCCAGAAGCTTGGAGATCGAAGCAGTATTGCCCTAGGTAAATTCAATCCCGTTGACGTGTATGCGTCACACGCCTTCTACGGCGGTTGGGGCATCGACCGTTTCATGAATATAGTCCTCGTAGCGCCGCCGAGCGGACTCATTCCTGTCGTGTTCATGGGGGCGGTTGCCACGATCGAGACCGAGCCAGTTACCTGGTCCATTATTGTTGCCGACCCGAATGATCGCACCAACGACTACCTGCCGGGTGATCTGTTCTCAGACGGCGTATTGATGGCTGTCAATGCTACGCGTTCTACGGCGCTCGCCGGGCGCAGGACGACCTACGGGATCACTGGCCTTTACAGCACGGCGGAGGGGGCGGATTACTCCTCGATAGGCGGTGCGGTCGGCACTTCTACTAAGTCGGGTGCCTACAATGTCAATATTCAGTTCACGCATAATCTGCAGGAGAGCAGCGAGCAGTCGACTGCAGCCTGGGGTTTTTACCTCAAGGCAGGGATCGCTGACGGCAATCCCAACTATGTGCAGCGTTCGTTGATTGTCGGAATCGGCGGCAGGGCACTGTTCTTCGGGCGTCCTCAGGACAGTTTCGGCGTCGGCGCATACTACTACGATCTTAGTGACACGCTTCAGGATGAATTGAATCCTGTCTTGACCGATTTCCGGGACGAAGCTGCTATCGAAGCCTATTACAGCTGGGCAGTGACGCCGTGGCTGCAGGTAGGGGCAGATATCCAGTACATCAATCCGGCCAGGGGCTATCACAAGCATGCACTGGTCCCATCCTTGAGGACTCAGATCCGCTTCTAGGCTTTCAAATGACTCGATGAGTCCGCTTCGTATTCGCGACATCATGATGTGGAAAGTACTAAGCGGTATTGTCAATAAATGTGCATCGGGTGGCAATTAGTGTGCATCGCGGTCACGCAGCTAATGATTAACTATTGTCCGAATTCGGACTATTTATCAGGAGCACGAAAGATCATGAGCGACAAAATTGAAAATGGAATGACTCGACGCGAAGCGTTAGGCGCAACTGCAGCACTCGCTGCTGGTGCGGTACTCGCTACCGCTAGTGGATCAGCAAATGCGCAGGGCACTGATACCCCCAGCAGGGCCGTGAAAAAAAGGATAGACGGCATAATGACCAGCACGATCAGCCTGGATTGGAATGAGGTGTACTACACCAATTGTCCCCTGATATCCGCCAGCAATGTCGATCAGGAACTGGGCTGGACCCGTGAGGAGTTCAAGAAGCTCGGTGTTAAGTTCGCATTCATGCGCTCCGTACGCGAGACTGACTGGTACCCGCACTACATCCACAATCAGGACAACCTGATCCGGTTCGGTGGTCTATTTCCACCTATCGACGTTCACGCGGACTCGCGCAGGACCCGGCTATTGGGAGTCACCCACGTACCCTACGAGGGCGGCTGCATGCTGGTGCGTGCCAAAGACAACTTATTCCGCATGAGCGATCTGAAAGGCAAGAGGATCGCGCTATCCAAGAGCTTGAATACACTCAAGAACGACTGGTGGCGAATCCAGGAAGAGCAGGCTATCGAAGCGATGCTCATGATGAACGGCATGACTCGCAAGGACGTCGAGATCGTGGAGTTCCCGTACCCGGATGACTGGTACAACAATCCCGCGATGCTGGATCCGATGGAAAACCCGTCCGAGTTGTGGCTTAAGCGTGACCATAAGCGCGACCTGGCTTTCCGTCCGGCGGAAACCGCGCTGCTGGAAGGTAAAGTCGATGCGATCTATACCCAAAGCAAAGTCTTCCAGCATCTGCAGGAAGCAACGGGCGAACTCGCTGCGATCGAGGACCTGTCCCGGTATCCAGACTGGAGGCTGCAGGTGGCCAACATCCCCGCCGCCATAACCTGCACCGACGTGATGGCGGAGGAACACCCGGAACTCGTCGTTGCGTTCATGAGAGGCATGATAAAAGTGGGGCGTTGGGCCAATGAGCACAAGCACGCCGCGGCGGCCATTCTCAACAGGCAAACTTTCTACTTGGACGTCGAAGATACCTACAGGGGTATCAAGGATATGGATATGGTGCCTAACCTCTCGCCACAGAACCTGGCCATGGTTGGTATCGGCAAGGACTTCATGCTCAGTCACGGCTATATCAAGAACGACTTTAATGTGAATGAGTGGGCTGCGCCGGAATTCCTTGAGACAGCAGCGAAAGAGTTACTCAATGAAGCATGGGAGAAGAAGACCCAAGAGAAGCTCCCCGAGACATCAACGTTGCGGCTCGGGTAGTCGCTTCGACTGGGAAGGTGGAACTCATGTCATCGAGTCGACGCATCGCAGTACTTGCAGCGGCATTTTCGGGCCTTCTGGTTCCGTTCTGCGCCTACGCGCAGGACGGTTCGAAGGACTGGCACCACAGCGTATTCGTCTACGTTATGGGTGCGGCGATCGACGGCACGGCTCAGGTCGGCCCGGTTGAGGTGCCCGTGGACTTGAGCGTATCCGACGTGTTCGGTGCGCTCGAGTTTGGAGCGATGGCTGCCTATCGTGCTGAGAATGACAACTGGTCATTCTCAGCCGATGCCACGTTCATGGGCCTGGCCGGCACCGATACCACGGAAGGTGGGCGCCTTAACGGCACAATCGACGTCGACCAGTTCACGCTGATGGGGACTGTTGGCCGGCGTGTATCCGAGAACACAGAGTTCCTGTTTGGTGTCGCCTATTTCGACCTGTCTACGGACCTCCGGGTGACTAGCACCGGCGGCGTGCCTGTGGACCTCGCCGCCAGTCGCGACGTGGACTGGATC